>Ga0163223_100568_pt1 | contig 11427 bp, 11 predicted proteins | sample MSEWel2016_02_17_2_FD_113147 | JGI IMG/M metagenome (GOLD analysis project Ga0163223, IMG submission 113147) | Subsurface microbial communities from deep shales in West Virginia, USA - MSEEL Well Study Marcellus 5H_2016_02_17 ...
AACACAAGGCACGACCATCCCTTATCAGACCTCCGGAGCCGATGGGCCGAAAACCGAATTTGTCGATGCGACTCTTGAGTTGAAGGTCATCCCGGTGATCAACCCGGACAACAGCATTATCATGGAGATCGAGGCCAGCAACAGTACGCCGGGCCAGACCTTTACCAATGCCGACCTGCCCGGGATCAATAAAAAGGAAGCTAAAACGAAAGTGCTGGTCTTCGACGGCGATACAACGGTTATCGGAGGCATCTTCGTCGAGGATGACAGTGAAACCGAATCCGGAGTCCCCTGGTTGATGAATATTCCTTTCCTGGGACACCTGGTGAAATCAACCAATGTCGAAAAGCGTCGCTCGGAATTACTGATCTTCATCACGCCTCGCATTCTTGAATAGACAAGGCCGGCTTCTTTTCGCCAATGCAAAAAATTGACATGTCAGAAACAGGACAGGATTGCCCCTGTCCTGTTTCTGTATTCAGAGTTTGGGATACGGATGTTTTCAGACAAAAGGAAAAATCTTTTTCTGATCGGATTTATGGGGGCCGGCAAGACCACCGTCGGAAAGCTGCTCGCCGATAATCTGGCGTGGTGCTTTATTGATCTTGATCAGGTCATTGAGCAGCACTCGGGACGAACCATTCCGGAGATTTTTGCCGACCAGGGCGAAAGCGTTTTTCGGGACATGGAATCGCAAGCTCTGGCCGAGGTGTCGACAAAGGCTCATGCCGTGGTTGCGACAGGCGGCGGCGTGGTCGGTCGTGAAAAAAATCGGCACTTGATGCGCGATACTGGTATTGTGGTTTTTCTCGATGTGCCCTGGAAGCAGTTGCTTGAGCGCATCGGAGAAGGGCAGGGACGGCCGCTTGCCGAAGGAGAGGATGCCGTGCAGCGATTAACCTCCCTGTATGAGCAGCGGCTGCCGCTTTATCGGACCGCCGACCTGGTGATCGACTGCAGCAGGCAATCCCCGGAGGATTTGGCGGAGGGGATCATCTCCCGACTGAACGAAAAGAAGTTATTCCTGAATTGATGAGATGGGTTGATTCGATGTCGACTGATAATGGGGTGAAATTGATTGAAGTCGGATTGGGGGAGCGGTCCTATCCGATCTGGATCGGCAGCGGCATCCTGCCGCGCCTGGGCGAAGCGCTGAAGCGGGTTGTTTTTCCGCGGCGCATTGCGGTGGTGACCAACGAAACCGTCGCGCCGCTTTATGGGGAGCAGGTTCTGTCGGCATTGTTCCAAAGCGGGTTTACCGCGGAACTCATTGTCCTGCCGGATGGGGAAGAGCATAAGAATCTTGAATCGCTCAATTTTATTTTCGACGAGCTGATCACGCGCGGCTTTGATCGCGCAAGCGGTCTCGTCGCCCTGGGGGGTGGGGTGATCGGCGATCTGGCCGGCTTTGCCGCCGCCACCTATCTGCGCGGGATCCCTTTTGCCCAGGTTCCCACGACGCTTCTGGCTCAGGTCGACAGTTCCGTGGGCGGGAAAACCGCCATCAACCATCGGCTCGGCAAAAACCTGGTCGGCGCCTTCTATCAACCGCGTCATGTTCATATCGACGTCGACACGCTGACAACCCTGCCGGAGCGCGAGTTCAGGGCCGGTTGTGCGGAGATCGTCAAGTACGGCGTGATTCGCGACGCCGACTTTTTCCAGTGGCTCGAAGACAACGCACCGCGGATTGGTGAACACGATCCGGCCTGCCTGATCCATGCTGTTCGCATTTCTTGCCAAATAAAGGCGGATATTGTAGAAATTGACGAGAAAGAAGGCGGTCTCAGGGCGATACTCAACTATGGCCATACCCTGGGGCACGCCGTCGAACTGCTCAGCGGCTATGGAAAGGTGCGGCACGGCGAGGCCGTTGCCATCGGCATGGTCGCGGCAGCGACGGTTTCGTCCCGGCTTGGGCATTGCCGCCCTGCAGACGTGGAGCGACTCAGGACGCTCCTGGGCATACTGGGGCTGCCTGTGAGCCTGCCGGATTTTGCCGCGTCCGATTATCTGACCGCGCTCTCCCGTGACAAGAAGGTCCAGGAGGGCAGGCTCCGTATGATTTTCAATCGTGGTATCGGTGACTGCCTGATTGAGGATGTTGCCGATCCTGAACGGATAATCGCTCCGGTTCTCGACTCCCTGAGGCACGAGGTGGATCAATGAGCACACGCAGCATGGAGGAAGGCTGGTTTCAGGAACTGGCTCGTAATCTGGTTTCCCTGGCAGGTCGTCCGGATGATGAATCTGCTTTTGAGAACCTGGCAGAAAAGCTGATCGAAGTGGAGTGTCGTGCGGAAGCGCTGGAATTGACCCGCGCTGGATTGTCCCGCATACCGCGGAGCACTGGATTGTCACTTCTGGAAGCACGGCTGCTTTCCGAAGAAGGAGATGCACAAGGCGCCTGGAATGCCGTGGGACGCCTGCTCGAGATCGATCCTCACAACACCCGGGGGCTCTGGCTGAAAGCCCGGCTCGGTCGCCGCCTGGAGAAGAAGGATGAGGCGATCCAGGCCGCACGAACGTTGCTGCGCCTCGAACCCGATCACCCGGAAGCCCGCGCCCTGCTCCTGGAAATGGCGCCTGAGGAGGAGAAAGATAAGGTTGCTGTGAAGGAGGGCGCTGAAACGGGGCGTCGCACCATTACCACCGCAACCCTGGCCGAGATCTACGTCAAACAGGGGTATTTGAATAAGGCGGTTCATGTCTATCGTGAACTGTTGGAGGCCGAGCCGGATAACCAGCGCCTTAATCAGCGGCTGAAGGAGCTTGAACAGCAGATCGCCGGTCCGGCGCCGGTCACCCCGACGGAAGCCCCCGAGCCGGCCCCTCCTGAGCCCTCCCGGGAAGAGAAGCTTCTGACCGTATTTGAAAGCTGGCTTACGGCTATTCGCCAGAGGAGATCGCATGTTCACTGATATGCTGAGCAGATTTGTGGAACAGTGCCCCGGAGCGGTCGGTGCCGTCCTGATGGGTTTCGACGGCATCGCCGTGGATCAGTATTATTTGCCGATAGAGCAGGTCGATCTGGGCATGGTGGCTGTGGAATATGCCAATGTTCTCAAAGAAATCAGAAATGCGGCAGAAATTCTCAAAACCGGGGAGTTGCGGGAAGTCTCCATCGTTTCTGCGTCCTACCAGGTTCTGATTCGCACCCTGGGAGATGAATACTTTATCGGGTTGACTCTCAAACGCGAGGGCAATGCCGGCAAAGGGCGCTACCTGCTGATGCGCGACGCCCCTGAAATCCAGGCCGCCCTGGCTTGAAAAGAGATGGAATCCTATGAAAATTCTTGTGGTCAACGGGCCTAATCTCAATCTCCTCGGCACCCGGGAGCCTGAAATCTACGGGACGGAAACCCTCGATGATGTAATGGGAAGTCTCCAGAAAACCGGTCTTTCCCTGGGGGCCGAAGTTCACTGGTTTCAATCCAACCACGAGGGGGCCTTAATTGATCGCATCCAGGCTGCGCGAGACGATGGAACAGAGGGGCTGATCCTCAACCCCGGCGGTTTGACGCACACAAGCGTGTCTTTGCGTGACTGCATTGCTGGAGTCAGCCTGCCGACGATCGAGGTCCACCTTTCGAAGATCCATGCCCGCGAAACTTTCCGTCATCGTTCTTTCATTGCCCCGGTCGCTGCTGGGCAGATCGCCGGGCTCGGGGCGCTGGGCTATGAATTGGCCCTGCGTGCACTGGTCCATGGCGTACGTTAATTCTTTGCCGTACAAGGCTGTTTCATGGTAGAAAACAGAATTCTTTCTCTTCGGCAGGTTCTGCGTGATGAGGGAGTTGACGCTCTTTTACTGTGGAGTTTGCCCAACATCCGCTACGTCACCGGTTTTACCGGCAGCGACGCGGTCGTTTTGGTGACTGCCAGGCGGGTTTTTTTTCTGACCGATTCGCGTTATGTCTCCCAGGCCCGGCAGCAGGCCAGAGTCGATGAAATTCGCGAATACAAGGTTAAAACCGATGGCGTCGCCTCTGTGATAGCAGAGTTGGGTTGCCGCCGTGTCGGCTTTGAGGGCGAAGCTGTTTCCGTAGCGGTTTTTAACAAGTTGCGCAACCAGAGCGCTGACAGCCTGGCATGGGTTCCCCTTGATGAGCACTTTTCACGTCTGCGCGGCGTCAAGGCTTTAGCTGAACTTGAGTTTCTCGCAGATGCGGCAGGACTTCACCAGGAGGCGCTTGAAGAGATTCTGCCCCGAATTCGTCCGGGTGTCTCCGAGTGCGATATCGCATTTGCGCTGGAAATTGCCCTGCGCCGTCGTGGTGGGGAAGATCGGGCTTTCGATTTCATTGTCGCGTCCGGCCGGCGGGGGTCTTTGCCCCACGGTGTAGCGAGCGACAAACCGCTGGCAGCCGGCGAGTTGGTGACGATCGATTTCGGTACACGTATCGGCGGGTACTACTCGGATGAAACAGTGACACTGGCTCTTGGCGAGGTCGACACGAAGTTGCGTCAGATCTATGATTGCGTACTTGAGGCCCATGATCGTGCCATTGAAGCCATTCGGCCCGGTGCTGAACTCAAGGCCATTGACGCCGTTGCGCGCGATCATATCGCTGAGAACGGTTACGGCGATTATTTCGGGCATGGTCTCGGCCACGGCGTGGGTTTGCAGGTGCATGAATTTCCCACCCTGTCGCCGCGATCGCGCGACCGGGTCGAAGAAGGGATGGTTTTTACCGTAGAACCCGGTATTTATGTGCCGGGTCTGGGTGGTGTTCGGATTGAGGACATGGTGGTGGTGACAGCAGACGGTTCACGACGGCTGACGCGTATCCCCAAAGAATTTCGAACTCTGCCTCTCGACTGACCGCTTGTGCGGCATTTATTTTTTTCAAGGAGGACGTGTGGATGGAAATTAAAGATCTCAGAGCTCTGATCAAGATGATCACCGATACCGACATTACCGAATTCGAAATGGAGAACGAGGAAGAGAAAATACTGATCAAACGCGGCAAGGAGCAGGAAGTGATCCATGTTTCCAGCCCCGCCGCGCCTCAATATATGCAACCTGCAGCACAGGCTCCTGCGGCACCTGCACCGGCGGCCGCCTCTGCACCCGAAGAATCTGCCCCTGCAGTCGATGCGTACGAAGCGATTACATCCCCGATTGTTGGTACATTCTATCGCGCCCCTGCGCCGGATGCCGATCCCTATGTCGAAGTTGGTTCCATTGTGGAAAAAGGGCAGGTGCTCTGCATCGTTGAAGCGATGAAGCTGATGAATGAGATCGAGGTCGAGTTCAAGTGCAAGGTGATCGAAATCGTCAAGCAGAATGCCGAGCCGGTTGAATTCGGTGACGTCCTGTTCCGGGTGGAGCGACTGTAGACCGTGAGCAGTCAGGTCGAATAACCTCCGTGTTTCATTGATCACTGGTCAACGGGAGACTCCAATGTTCAACAAAATACTGATCGCTAATCGCGGCGAAATCGCCATCCGTGTGATCCGGGCCTGCAAGGAACTCGGCATCAAAACGGTGGCCGTTCACAGCGATGTCGATAGCGAATCACTGCATGTGAAGCTGGCCGATGAGAGCATCTGCATCGGTTCTGCACCCAGTGCGAATAGTTACCTCAATATCAAGTCTATTATCAGCGCGGCCGAAGTCACAGATACCAGCGCCATTCATCCCGGCTACGGCTTCCTGTCGGAAAATGCCGAATTCGCCGAAATCTGCGGGAATTGCGGCATTACCTTCATCGGACCCTCGCCCCAAAGCATGCGACTGATGGGTGACAAGATCAGCGCCCGGCAGACGGTGACCAAGGCCGGCGTGCCAATTCTGCCCGGCACCACCGAAGGGGTGAAGTCGGCAGATGAGGCGAAAAAAATCGCTGCCGAGATCGGCTACCCGGTCATCATCAAGGCGACTGCCGGCGGCGGCGGGCGCGGCATGAAGGTCGTACACTCACCCGCATCCCTGCCCAATGCTTTTGCCACGGCACGGGCTGAAGCGCAGTCCGGTTTCGGCAATCCCGAAGTGTATATTGAAAAATTCTGCGAGCGTCCGCGCCATGTTGAAATCCAGATTATGGCGGACAAGCACGGCAACGTGATCCATCTTGGAGAGCGCGACTGCTCTATTCAGCGCCGCCATCAGAAACTGATCGAGGAGGCGCCCTGCCCGGTGTTGACCGCCGACCTGCGCAAGCGTATGGGTGAATGCGCTGTGGCGGCTGCCAAGGCGGTGGATTATTCCAGCGTCGGCACCATCGAGTTCCTGCTCGATCAGGACAAAAATTTTTACTTCATGGAAATGAACACCCGGGTTCAGGTTGAACACCCTGTAACCGAGATGGTGACCGGGGTCGATATCATTCAAGAGCAGATTCGCATTGCCGCCGGTCAGCCCCTGCGTTACAAGCAGTCGGACATCAAGATCAAGGGGCATGCGATCGAATGCCGCATCAATGCGGAAGATCCCGAAAAATTCACCCCCTGTCCCGGCAAGATCGACGGCTATCATCCCCCCGGCGGCCTGGGTGTCCGGGTGGACAGCGGGGTGTACGACCAGTATAAAGTGCTGCCCCATTACGACTCGATGATCGGCAAGCTCATCGTTCATGCCGATACGCGCGAAGAGGCCATTCGCCGCATGGCCCGCGCGCTCGATGAATACATCATCGACGGGATCAAGACCACGATCCCCTTCCATCAGAAGATTATGAAGAGTCGTGAGTTTATCGAAGGCGATGTGGATACGGGATTCCTCGAACGCGTGATCCTGTAATATCTGCTGAACAATTAAGGCCGGCATTGCCGGCCTTTTTTTATCGATGAGGTTCACCTTTGCAATCCTGGCGGCTGATTCGCAATGAGCCCTTGAGCGGCGCATTGAATATGGCCATTGATGAGGTGCTGCTTGATGAGGTGGCGCAGGCGCGTAGCGCACCGGTGCTGCGACTCTACCGCTGGCAGCCTGCGGCGGTCAGCCTGGGCTATGCTCAGAAGGGGAAAGGGCAGGTGAATTTCGAGGCCTGCCGTCGGCACGGCATCGATGTGGTCAGGCGCCTGACCGGCGGGCGTGCCGTCCTGCATCACCGGGAAATGACCTATGCCGTGATTGCGCGAGAGGATACGCCCCCTTTTTCTTCCTCGATTCTCGATAATTATCGCTTGGTCGCGGATGCGCTTCTTGCAGCTTATACGAGCCTTGAAATTTATTGTACCCTTGAACCCCGACGTCGACGGACCGAATATGCGCGAGAGGCGGCCAATGTCTGCTTCGCGGCTCCGTCGAGCTACGAAATCGTTCGCAATGGGCGCAAATTGACCGGAAGCGCCCAGAAAAGGCAAAGTGGCGCTTTTTTGCAGCATGGCTCTCTGCCCCTGGAGATGGACCTGGATTTGCTGTGGGAGGTTCTCTCCCCGGGGGAAACCAAGCCGGAATTACGGGAACGGGGGCGCAGGGTGCTGGAGGAAAGTGTGGATTGGATCAATCGTCTGCGCAATGTGCCTGCAAGCGTCTCACAGGTAGAGAAGGCACTGATCCATGCATTTGCCGATTGCCTCCCCATTCGGCTGAAGGAAGATTGCCTGCGGGAGCATGAATGGGCGCGGGCCGGCAATCTCGCCTCAGCAAAATACGCAGACAACGAGGGATGAAAAATCCTTTGAAAAAGCCCGGTCGCCCGCGCTATCATTTTGCGGTTGATTTCTTAATCCTTCTCTGGTGAACGCGATGTTGTGTTTTCGTTTGGTTTTATTTTCGATTTTTTTCTGCGCAGTCTCTGTCGTTTCTGCAGGTGCGCAGCAATCGCCCCTCCACATGGAACTGGAAGATCTGACCCGGATTGCGTTGGAACGCAACCTCGAGATAGCTGCGCAGTCCTATGAGACCCGTGCCAGTGACGCCCAGGTGTCCGGTGCCTACGGTATCTACGATCCGGTGGCTGAAGCCGAGGCTGCTCTTGGCGTGAGCCGGGAATTCAGTAATATCTCGGTGATCAGTACCAGCGATGTCAACGAAGTAAAATACCGGCGTCTCAATTTGAGTCTGTCGCAGCTTTTTCCAACCGGTGCCCGTGCATCAGCCTCTTTCACCAACGGGCGTGACGACAGCAATAACAATTACCTTGCAATCAACCCTTACTACGACAGTGCCCTGAAATTCAGTCTGGTACAACCGCTGTTGCGCGATCGCGGCCGCACTGTCACGGAGCGGGGCATTTTGTTCGCCGTCAAAGAGCGCCAGATTTCCGTTCAGAATCTGCGGGCGCAGGCATTTGATGTGCTGTCCCGGCTGCGCAACGTTTATCACAATGCCCTGCGCCTGCGCCAGAACCTGGAATACCGCCAGACATCACTTGATCTGGCACGGGAGATCCTGCGTGACAACAAGGCGCGGCTCGAAAGCGGCGTACTGCCCCCCGTTGAGGTGCTTGAAGCAGAAGTGGGGGTTAAGCAGCGCGAACGCGACCTGCTTGATGCCCGTAGAGCTTACGACGATGCTCTCGATCAGATCGCGCTCCTGGTCCGTTATGACCAGCCGGTCGCCCCGGCAGAGCTTGAACTCGAGCGACAGCCTGTTCATTTCAGTGAAGAGCAGGGTTTTGCCGCCGCGCTGCGGCAACGCCCCGAAATCATGCAGCAGATGCGGCGCATCGAGCGGCTCGACATTGAGGGGGAGGTGGCCCGCAACCAGGTTCTGCCGCGTGTGGACCTGGCCGCCGAATATTCGCATCGGGGGTTTGATGATCGCTACGCCGATACGGTCGGGGATCTGGCCGACGACGATCTGGCCAACTGGCAGGTCGGAGTTGAGTTGTCCTATCCGGTTGGCAACCGCGCGGCCCGCAATGAATTGACGCGGGTCCGCCTGCTTCGAAGACAGCAAAGGGTGTTGCTCAATCAGCTCAAGGAAGAGGTTCGCACTGAAATCCGAGCCGCGCTTCGCCAGATCGAGGTCAGCGACAAAATTGTGGATGTCACACGGTCCGGGCGTCGTCTCGCTGAAGAAAAGCTCGACAACCTGCTCAAGCGTCAGAGGGTGGGGCTGGCCACCACCCGCGACGTTCTCGAAGGCGAGCAGGATCTCGCCGCGGCACGTTTCGACGAAACCGCCGCGCTGGCTGACTACAACAATGCCGTGACCGATTATCTGCGGGTCAGCGGTCTTTTGCTTGAACAAGCAGGGGTGCGTTTCATTGCACAGGTTCGCACAGATGAAGATGGCCCGCTGCTGGGAGTGAAACCATGACCCTCAACGTCGGACATATCGCCTATCTCAACTGCGTTCCTTTTTTTCATTACCTGCGTGAGGTCGGTTTCGACGGAAATATCGTGCAGGGCGTCCCCTCTCAGCTCAACGCCATGCTGGCCGAAGGAGACCTGGATCTCAGCCCGTCTTCCTCCTTTGAATACGGATTGCATTGGCAGCAGTATGTGCTGCTCCCCGGCCTCTCCATTAGCTCCAGGGGCCCCGTGCAGAGTGTTTTGCTCTTTTCCCCTTGCGCCATCGAAGACCTCGAAGGCCGCCAGGTCGCTCTGACCGGAGAGTCGGCCACCTCCGTCAATCTGCTCAAAATTCTTCTCAAGGAGTTTGTCGGCCTGCGCGATGTCGATTTTCTGGTGCCGGAAAATTCTGTTGAAGAGTGCATCGACCAGAGACAACCCGCTCTGCTCATCGGCGACCGCGCTCTGAAAATGAGCAAACGCTGCCCGCAGGGGTGTCGGATTTATGACCTGGGAGAACTCTGGTATCAGTACACAGGCAAGCCCTTTGTCTTTGCGTTGTGGATTGTGCGGCGCGAGGCGGCGGAGAGCAAGCGCCGGGAGTTAGTCCTTTTGGAAGAAAAATTGAAGACTTCCCTTGAAAAATCCCTGCAAGACAAAAAGCCTCTAGCGATGTCTGTCTCCGATAAATTAAATTTGACCACCTCAGAAATAACCGAATACTGGGGAATTATGGATTACAGGCTTGAGCAAGAGCAGATTGAAGGACTCGAGCTTTATTTTGATTTGTGCCATTCGCACGGACTCCTTCCCGATATCCCTCGCATTGACTTTTTTTCTGAATGTTGAAAGTGGCTCTTTATTTGCAGTAAATCCGTTTGGTATCGTACGACCTGCCGTTTTTTTTCTTAAAATGGCTGCCTATAAACCACTAGTTGTGAGCCCCACTCAAAAATCTCAAGGAGAATGAATGGCCATGCTTCGTTTCCGTACTTTGATGTTGACGTTATTTGTCATTCTGGCTTTTGTTTTGGCTGGATGTGGAGAGCAGGGGAGCAGCAGTTCCAGTGGAGGCACGGATGACAACACCGATAATGATCCCGGGGAAGTAACCGATGTTGTTGATATACCTACCGATGTCGTTGATGGGACAACTGCGATCGAAAGAAACGTAGCTTCCCCTCTTGTTGATTTGGGCGATCTTGTAAATTCAGATACGAACACTTGGTGGTTTACCCGCGCTTATGATGTCAATGATAACGGTGTCATTGTAGGGCAGTCAAATGCGGGAGCTGTTGTTAGGGCTGCCTTTGTCTGGGCCTCCCAAAGCGGCGCAATGACGTACTTAGGAAAGCATGGCAGTACTTATGATGATTATTATCAATTGGATCTTGAAAATCCTTCCGATGACTTTTTCATCTATAGCGAGGCTGTTTCCATCAACAATCAGGGCGTCATTCTTGGTAACTCAACCACTGGCGCCGGATGGCCGGAAGAAGAGCAGAAAAGAGCATTTCTTTATGATGCTTCTTTGCCGTCCCCCTTTTTAGACCTGTCTCCCCCTCCTTATTTTGGTGATAATGGCGAGCGTGTTGTCGAAAGTTTTTCTGAAGCTGTTGAAATCAACAATCAAGGGGAAGTCCTTGTTAACGCGAACGGTAAAGATGGGCGGCAAGCTTATTATTGGGATGGCGAGTCTGTCTCTGATGTGACCTTCTTACTGTCAGATGATACTGAAAAAACGGTAACTGTGCCAGTCCTCAGGAGGTTAGGAAGGGTCATAGGTCAAGAGAGTGAAGCTGTTGCGATCAATGAAAATGGTCAGGCAGTGATCAATTCCGGAGGAACAGCAGTTTTTGAAGATTTGAATGACCAGGCTATTGAAGTTCTAAATTTTTTTCCTGGAGAATCTGAAACCGTAGCAGTAGATCTGAACGACAGTGGTCATGTGGTCGGCGTGTCAGGTGATGAAGGCTTTTTTTGGCGTGGTGGTTCTATGTATCCCATGGGACATCTTGGCGGCGGGAGCAGTGAAGCGGTTGATGTCAATAACAACGACCAGGTAGCCGGTTTCTCAACTCGATCCGATGATTCCACTCATGCTGTTGTCTGGTATTTAGAAGAGGGGCGCGGCAAATTGATGGACCTCGGCACCCTGGGTGGCGATAACAGCTATGCAACGGCCATTAATGACGCTGGCCAGGTTGTAGGTTATTCCGAAACAGGTGAAACCTACAC
>Ga0163223_100569_pt1 | contig 11419 bp, 7 predicted proteins | sample MSEWel2016_02_17_2_FD_113147 | JGI IMG/M metagenome (GOLD analysis project Ga0163223, IMG submission 113147) | Subsurface microbial communities from deep shales in West Virginia, USA - MSEEL Well Study Marcellus 5H_2016_02_17 ...
GGCAATTCTATCGAAAAGGATTAACTTGCTACTTAAATTACCAAAGGTTGAATGATTGCTTTTTTTTAAAACGTTTTGCAATAAGAATGATGATTTCAGAATTCGCTAACAATCCACTACCACCAAAAAACAAAAAAGCCTGACAATCAACTTGTCAGACTTTTTCTGAGTACCCAGGGCCGGGGTTGTACCTATTAGACGTCATTAGGCAATAATATTCATAAAACACAAAATATCAAGACAATAACTTGGTTAAGAAAGATTGATTTTTTAAGTTTGAACCTCATTTTACAAATTATTTGCCCCCAATTTGCCACCTAAATGATTTTTAAATATGGTTAGTATTAATTTTTATCTGAAATCAGTCACGCCTAATAAAAAAGGTTAGGTTCCCATAATTGCTCAAATTGCGTTGGACTACAAGAAGATTCGAAAGCAGATAGGAAAAACCAAACCCGGAAACTGGAATAAGAAAAGTCAACGATTAAAACTTCCTGCACCCGATGATATTAATTACGTTGAGTTTGCCTCTTTTAACCGTTTTTTAGAGGCTTTGCAGAATAAGGCAAGAGAACTATCCAATAATCTTATTTTGGAAAAACGGAGTGCATCCGAAGGGGAGATAAGAGAAATTTTAAGTATTCAGCAATCAGAACCCGGAAAAAGTTTCTTTGAGTTGTTTGATGAATTTCTGGACTCTCAGAGGGCCATTGTTTCCTATAACACTTTAAGAGGTTACAAAACTGTTCGAAATTTTCTTTTATATTTCCAACGTGATAATGGCTTTGAGCTAACGTTCTCTAAGATTGATGTGCATTTCGGTGATTTGTTTTCTTCATATTGCTTTACTGAAAAAAAGATTGATAATGATTACTTTGTGAAAATTATCAATGTACTAAAGAAGTTCTTCAAATGGGCCAAACCAAGGGGATACCATCAAAAAGAATTTCCTGATATATTAAATGGCATAAGGGAAAAAGAGACCGATGTTGTTTTCCTGACACTGGAAGAGTTAATGATTCTGTATAATTATGATTTTGAGTCAGAACGCCTGGGAAGAGTTCGGGATATGTACTGTTTTTCTTGCTTTACCGGATTTCGCCATTGCGATGTTGTAACATTGAAGAATGAACACCTGAACGAGGTTATGGTCACAAAAACGCAGAAAAAGACTCAGAAACAAGTCTCGATTCCCTTAAACAAATATGCCAAGGCTATTCTTGATAAATATAGAGGGCAGGAGAGTCCTCTTCATAAAATAAGCAACCAGAAGGCAAACGAATACTTAAAAGAGTGTCTGAAATACATTGCAGAGGATCAGGAACCCGGAAAACTCTTTAACCGGAAAATAATTGAAAAACGGGTGATCGGCCAACGTGTCGAGGAAAATGCTGTTCCTCTTTACCATGGAATTACCTTTCATTCCGGAAGGAAAACCTTTATTACTAACAGCATGATTTTAGGCGCCAATCTGCAGGTTTTGCAGGAAATGGGGGCACCCAAAAAGCAAAGAGACCTTGCTAAGTATTTGAAAATAACCGATGCGTATAAAAATAAAGTGATGCAAGATACTTGGGATAAGGTTGGGTAGAATATTTCTTGGGTTAAGTTCTAAGTAAAAATATGACTTAGTCAATAAAACTTTATCTTTGGGCATATGAATAAGCTTAAATTTTCGGGGCACGAAACCTTTGTCGTAAGGACATTCTGGCCAAAAAAAGGATATGATTTTATAAGTAGTGGAGGCAACTTTAATGATGAAGATGCAGTCGTGCAGTTGGGTGTTGGTAAAAACATGGTTACTTCTATGTACTTCTGGATGAGGGCTCTTGGTCTCTATGATGAAGAGAAAAAAGAATTAACTGAATTGGCTCATTTTTTATTTGGTAGCAATGGCGTAGATCCTTATTTAGAAAGCATTGGGTCTATCTGGTTATTGCATTACAATTTAATAAAAACAAATTACTCCTCTATCTATAATGCCGTTTTTAATTCTTTTAGAATTGAAAAATCGTTATTTACAAAGAAGCAACTATCGTCGTATATTAAACGACTTTATTCCGAAAATGAAGATTCCTTATTCAATGAAAACACAGTTGAAAAGGATATTCAGGTTTTTTGCCGACTTTATAATACTCCAGATTACAGGTCGATTAGAAAGGATTTTGAAGAGGAAGTCGGCAGTCTTATGCAAGAGATAGAATTAATGAACTCAACGAATGAGCGAATTGCAAGCGATGGATCTTCTAGAAAGGAGGAATGGTACTTATTAAAACCGGATGTAAGAATTAATTTGCCTTCTCATGTCACTCTTTTTCTTATTCTTGACCGATTTGAAGAAAGTCAAAATATATCTATGCGACGCCTGGAAACAGAACCAAATAGCCCCGGGATGACTTTCCTTTTAAGTAAAGAAGGTCTATATAGACAACTAAAAGACATTGAAAATGAGTTTAGTCAGGCGATCGTTACAGAAACAGCAGGAAATGTTGTTTTGTCTTTTTCTCAAAAATTAAATAAGTGGGAAGTTTTAAAAAAGTATTATGCAAAATAATATATTCTCTCCATCAGTAAATATAATTAGAGATTCAAATCGTGATTTAAACTATATACCAACGCGAAATGGAGAAAGTGCTTTCAATAAGATAACTAGTGCCTTTGAGAGTGGCACTAAGTCTTTTAATTTAGTAGGCGCTTATGGTTCAGGTAAGTCAGCTTTTATTCTTGCATTGGAAAAGGTACTTAACAATAAAGCAGATTTCTTTTTCAATCCTATTAAAGGAGAAGTCAGCACATTTGAAAAGTGTTTTATTATTGGAGAGTATAAGTCTTTTAAGAGCGCTTTTTGTGAGAATTTTGGTATCAAGAAGAAAGAGGAGTGCTTTAAAGAGTTTGGCAAAGAATTAAAACGATATTCAAAGGAAAAAACTGGGCTTTTAATTGTTGTTGATGAATTTGGGAAATTTCTTGAATTTGCAGCGAAGGAAAGTCCAGAAGAGGAGTTATATTTTATACAGCAATTATCTGAAGTTGTTAATGACCCTGAATTTCCAGTTCTATTCATTACAACATTGCATCAAGCTTTTGAGGATTACGCCCTTGAATTAAATAAAACTCAAAAGAATGAATGGGATAAAGTTAAAGGCAGATTAGTCGAGATAACTTTTAATGAACCCGTCGAACAGCTTTTATTTCTTGCCTCAGAGCGAATATCCCAGAAAGATATTACTCCAAGCTTCTCTCAAAGTTTGGAGAAAAACCTTTTTAACGCCATTAATGAATCAGGAGCATTTCCATTAAAGGATTATTTTTCACCTGATTTTGCAAGGAAGATTTTCCCATTTGATCTGCTATCCGCCTCAATTTTGACACTTGCACTTCATAACTATGGCCAAAATGAACGTTCATTATTTTCTTTTCTTGAATCCGAGGACTTTCTTGGCTTAACAGATTTTGATGATGGGAAACAGTTTTTCCACTTAGGGAACGTATTTGATTATCTTTCGTACAATTTTCATAGCTTTCTTAATTCCAAGTTTAATCCACACGGGGCCCAATGGAGGGCAATTTTTGATGCCTTAGAAAGGACTGAAGGAGTTTTTGAATACGATTTCAAGCCTGCAAGGGAGCTCATCAAAGTAATTGGTTTATTATCTATTTTCGGAAGAGCCGGACAACGAATTACCAAGGAGTTTTTGTGTGATTATGGAAAACATGCTTTACAGATTGGTAATGCGGAGAAGATAGTTGAAAGGCTTGAGAAAAATCAAATTATAAGATTTACGAATTATAATCAACGGTATGTATTATTTAAAGGAACTGACGTTGATATAGATAAAGAACTGGAGCTTGCTGAAGACCGAATTTCAAAAGATTTTTCTGTTGTTAACCAGCTTAGAAAGTACTTTAATGTTCCTATTTTCCAAGCCAAAAGAAGTTTTTACGAGACAGGGACTCCAAGGTATTTTGTAACTGAAATTAGTGAAACACCCACCTCTCTGGAACCAGAGGGTTCTGTGGATGGATATATTAATCTTGTTTTTAGCAATTTAATAGATTCTGAGGCTGTTAAAAATGTGTCTGCCGAAAATAATTGTGCCATTCTTTATGGATATTTCAAAGAATATGAAGGTATCCGGGAGAAGTTGACGGAACTAGAAAAGATAGAAATAGTTAAGAAGGATTGTCAAAACGATTCAATAGCTTTAGCTGAACTAAATAATCAATCGGCAAATGCCAAAGAAACTTTAAACTCATTGATTATTGGTTCTTTTTACGGACAATCTTCTATGATTGATTGGTATTTTCTTGGTATAAAATATTCAATCAGTAGTTCTAAGGAATTGAATTCATTACTCTCAGATATCTGCGAAAAAATTTATTTTAACGCACCTATTCTTAAAAATGAGTTAATGAATAAGGAAAAGCTAAATGGAACCATATCTGGGGCGAGGAATAAACTTGTCGCAATGGCTTTAAATAATTCCGAAATGTTGGATTTTGGGTTCCGTACAGACAAATATCCACCGGAAAAGACCATTTATTTATCTCTTCTTAAAAATACCGGAATTCATGATTTTAATGGTAAAATTGCCAGGTTTAAAAAACCAGAGAAGGAATCTTTTGCTCAGTTATGGAGTGTGTCTGAGACTTTTTTAGAAGAATGCTCTATTGCTCCAAGGAAACTTCGTGATTTTATTGATTTACTTAGGCAAAAACCTTTTAAACTAAAGAGGGGTTTTGTAGAGTTTTGGGTACCATTATTCTTGATTGCAAAACAAAAGTATTTTGCTTTTTATGAAGAGGATAGATTTGTTCCTAACCTTTCGGTTGACACGCTGGAGGTGGCAATGAAGCAACCTCAAAAGTATTATGTAAGCACTTTTCACTTAAATGAAACAGAAACAAAATTGTTTAACAAGTATCGATATTTTTTAAATCAAGTAGAGAGTATTAACCCCGATACGGATACCTTCATAGAAACAATTAAACCTTTTCTCACATTTTACAAGAGATTAGTTCCATACAGCAGACAAACCAAACATGTTAGCAAAAATTCTCAACGGTTAAGAGTTGTTCTGGAAAATACAGAAGATCCTGTTAAGGCATTTTTTGATGAAATTCCAAGAGCATTGGGATTCTCCTTAAATGGTTTAGAGCAGGATTCTAATATGGAAGAATTCACTTTAAGGCTTAAAGAGACTACGCGTGAATTAAGTGCAGCTTATTCAGAATTAATTAATAGAATTGAAGGAACAATTAATCAGACTATCGATGGGGGCCAATTATCATTTCCAGAGAACAAAGTATTGCTTCAAAAACGATTCAATAAGGTTAAGAAGGAACAGTTGAAGCCAAAATTAAAGGTTTTATTACAGCGAATAAATACTCCTTTGGATGACAGACAATCTTGGCTTATCTCAATTGCTACAGCAATTCTGAACAAAACCCCAGACAAATTCACGGATGACGATGTAGAAGCCTTTGATTCTTTATTGAAGGAATATTTGTATGAATTGGATAATATTACAGATATTAGCACGAAAGACATTGATTCCAACAAAGAAGAAGTTTTAAAGTTTGAAGTAACATCCTTTGTCAGAGGAGTTCAAAAACATCTAATAAGAATGCCCAAGTCAAAAAATAAACAAATCGTCAGTAAGATGGGTTCTATTAGGAATTTGCTTGATAAAAGAGATAGGCAAACAAATATTGCCCTATTGATAAAACTATTACAGGAGGAAATTGAGAATGAGTAAAAAGGTTAGGCATGTTATGGGAATTTCAGGGGGGAAGGATAGTACTGCATTAGCAATCTATATGAAGTTAAACTATCCTGAAATAGACATGGAGTATTACTTCTCTGACACAGGAAAGGAACTTGATGAAGTGTACGCCCTTATCCATGAATTGGAGAGTTTTCTCGGAAAAACTATACACAAACTGCATGCTAGCAATAGTCATAAAGATCCCTTCGACCATTACCTTGATTTATACAATGGTTATTTGCCATCTTCTATGGCCAGATGGTGTACAAAAAAACTCAAATTAGAACCGTTCGAAAGATGGTTAGGTAATGACTTATCTATTAGTTATGTTGCAATAAGAGGCGATGAAGATAGAGAGGGTTATGTGTCCACAAAATCTAATATTCAAACCATCTTTCCTTTTCGGAAACATATGTGGAGTATGGAGATATTGCACAAAGTGCTCCATAATTCAACATTAGGCAAATTAGAAGATCTATACTTCAAGGTTGGAGAGAAAGATAAAAAAGACAGATATGCCGAAGTTATTAGACAGAAACAATCACCTAAATATCTTTTTTCTCAAAAACTTAAGGATCTTCTTGATTTGGGAATTGCCACTTTTAATAAAGTAGTGTTCGAGTTTCTTAAGGGAACAGATTACCCCATAGCCCAATTGAACAACTACTCGCTATTAAACAATGAAGATTCAGTTGATTTAAAGGGGGTTTTTAAATTGTTTGAGGATAATGGAATCAACTTGCCAGGATATTATGAAGAAGTAGAATTTGAAGTTGATGGGGAAAAAGGTACTTTTCATCGTTCAAGATCTGGTTGCTATTTTTGTTTTTACCAAAGGAAAATAGAGTGGATTTGGCTATATGAAAGACATCCAAAACTTTTTCAACTTGCAAAAGAATATGAAAAGGATGGATATACCTGGATGGATAACGAAAGCTTAGATGACATTATAAAGCCAAAGCGAATGAATCAAATAAAGCGAGACCATATCCAAAAAATAAAAAATAAGCTTACCCAACCAAAATCGAATAAGCTTATTGATATTTTGGATGATGGTGATGAAATGTGCGCTAATTGTTTTATTTAATTCCGTCTAATACATTTTCAATTTCATCCTCATATGATATTTTTGAGGCATATCCTTGTTTAAGCTTTGTTAATTCGTTTTCATTTAGAATTTTTTCATCATATAAGTATATTATTAGTAGTTGAGTTATTGTAGATGAATTCATTATCATTTTATTTGCAACTGGATCCCAAACCACAAAACGCCACGGTTTTTGGGCAATATCGAAACATAAATTATCCATATTACCCAATATTTGCTCAAAATCACAATTTGTTGTTTGTTTAATTTGGATGCAAGCTTTGACAAATGGCAATAACCCAATAGGCCTAAAGAGCAAATTCCCTCCATTACGATTCCTAAATTCTTCAGAAAAATTGTTAGTTTCTCGTAGATATCTATTTATGGCAGTTAAGTTATTTTTAAAAGCATCCCAAAATGTTAACAAATATCCTTCAAAGTTATTGATTTCTCCATCATTGGGTCTAAATTTCAATAATTCAGTAATGTTTTTATTGGAAGGCTTCTTTCCATACATTTCTGTCCTATAGGCTTTAAAAAGTTCATAATTTGCATAGTAAAGAGTAATTATTGATGTAATCGCGTTTTTATTATTCGTGGGGATCGCCTTTTGTTTGGCATAGACGACTCTTTTCCCTGTGAATAGATCATATTCTTCAAGAAATTTTCTAGTCAAAATTGCAACAATATCATCCTCGTCCAATGCAATAATGTCATCAAGCTTTACTGGTTTTGCATACCGATTTAATGTTGTAAATAACCTTCTAGTTCTTTGTTTTCCCTCACTATCATTTTTATGTCCAATGAATATGGCTGTTATCTGCTGATATTTCAAAGAAGGATCTGCCTTTAAGGCTTCCTTTATTCCTTCTACTCTATGCTGACCATCAACAGGAAATATTTTATGACTACTTGGGAATTCTAATAGCCCCATTTGATAAAAAGAATCATCGCTGAAAGAATATTCAATTTGTTTCCAGTTTGGATAATCATCATATACAGCTAAAACTAATGAGTTGAAAAACATCTCTTTTTGATTGATGATATAATCCTTAATACTTATGTAATTATTTGTAATGCTTCTTTGTATCAAATCTTTTAAACTTTCAGAATTATGAATCTGATCATCGATTTTTGATACAAACTTGTCTACTTGCTCAAATGTTAGTATTGTCGTGTAATAGGTCCAATCTCCCATTTGACCTCTAATTGCTGGTATATTCATAATCAAAATGCTCTAACTGCTTGTTTCTCTTCTTTATCTGGTATTTCTTCGTTCATAGGAAGCAATAACGAATTAATTAATTTTTTTTCTAAATCAATGGTGTCGTTATTCTCGTTAAGTTCGTAGAAGCTTAAATATAGTTCATTCTTCCAATAGTTGAACATCTTTGTAATTTTTGGCCGTTCCACGCCTTTTTTATACCGTAGAAAATACTCCCTACATCTCTTCCTTAAGTTCTGATTATTTGTGTGTTGAGCTCTTCCAATATAGAAAGGGAATTCTGTTATTCCTGGAATAACCGGACACCTAACAGAAAATAAATAAACTCCACCACAATTATTTGGAAGCAAATCAATATCATCACTAAACTCAGTTCCATCATCATTTAGATATTTAATCGTTTTCCAATGACTGAAATTGAGATCAATTGGCAAATCAAATCTTTCCCATAATTTTTGATTAAGAGGAAAATCTACAGTCTTAAGCTTTATCTCCTCTCCTAATTCAAATGCTGTTGATATCATTGTTTTAATTTCTAGTCACTTAGTCCTTGCATTAACTCTTCCATTCCCCCAAAGTTAAGAATGAATTCCGAATAATATGATTTAAAAACATCCTTAAGATAATCAGCAATATCAACACCTTGTTCTATATTGTTTTCATCAAGCCTTATCAGAGAATATTTCTGTTTTTTTGTTATGGTGAATAAGAATAGCGTGTGAAAATATACTGAAGAAATAAATTTATTGTCAGCTACCGTTAGCTGTTCTTGAGTGATGTTTTTATTCTTTGACTTGTAGTTCTTCAGAACATTAGAGTCCATGTTGATTATAACTTTCTCTAATGTGTCGCCAGAAGCAATAGGAATCATTACAGTGTGATAATCAATTTCCTCACCCATGCCTTCAACGTCTTCCCATGTGCTTATACCTTCTTTCGGTTCTTTATAAACCAATTGGAATTCAGGCAACCCAAGGTTTTCCTTTGATATTTTTTCCTCTGGGGCCTTTTCTTTTGGTTGTTCTTTCTCCGCAATTTTCACCCAAAATAATTGATCAAACTCCGTTCCCGCACCGTTTAATGTTACTTTTATTTGGCACATATCTCCAACTTCAAGTGGTGCGCTTTTTAATGGGTTTAAGCCGATTTTTATATTTCCATCTTTCGGGCTGCGTTTCTCTACATTGAAAACGTCTTCGATCTCTCCAATCCCGGCTCTATCACCACCTGATGTATCGTTTTCCTTCTTGTAATTTAGTAGAGCAATTTTCATTTCTCCTGGTTCTTCAACTCGGTCGAAATAGTGATTTTCTACATCGGTTTCAAAGGAGATGGTTTTCTCACCTCCTAATGGAATACTTGCAACCTCCTTTTCACCGTCATTCTTTGCTTTTAGTTTAAAAAATGAAGGGAAACGTTCAGCCTTAAAGGGTTCTGTCTCCTTGTGATGCTTTGTTTGTTTATTAGGTTTTGATTTTGGATTTTCCTTTTTTTGTTCCAATTTAAATGTTTGGTCAAGAAGCTTCATTAGATCACTGTTCATGGGCAGTGATTTAGTGAAGTTTTTTAATAGGTCTTTGGCATCACTGCTATCCGTTGAAAAAGCATTTTTCCGTTCTTTTTCTATTTCAACTAGCCGACTATCTTTTTGAATTAATTTTTTGGTTAGAAACTTTCTTAGTTCTGATGTTTCATCTCCTTGCTTTAACCTATCACGAGAAGCCATGAAGAGTTCTTTCCTAAAATCATAATTCATTTGGGTACAATCCACATGTATTAAAAGGTGGTTTTTTAGGAGATTCATTTTTAAACTTCTTGTAATGAATTCAGTAGTTAGGTTGCCATGAACCTGTCCATTCATAGAAAACAAAACCGACATATTATTTTTAAAATACCTTCTCTGGATATTTTCTTTTGTTTTTTTTACATCAAGGTCTTTAATCCGCGTTTTAAAAACATAACATGTTACGGTTGTTTTTCCAATCTTATCCTCATTGTATTCATTTGACCAATAGTCCTCAATGTATTCTTCTTGGTCGGCTTCCAATCTTCTCTTTAAACCGAAAAGATCAAGCTCTAAAACTTTGTTATTGGGATATCGCTCTTTTGTGTCTACAGTTAAAATAGGGAGTGCAGGCTGAAATAAATACTCATTAATGCTCTGATTTAAATCTTGAGCAAAACCTGAGTACCCAGCAGGAAATTGATAAGAGTATAGTTTAATTATAGATCCGGTTTTAAAGTTCCTCCCATATAATTTAAAATCTTCTTCAGAAATGTCAAAGGAGGGAATTTTTCCTTCAATTACCAGGAATTCATACCATGTATTTTTTTTATCTTGTTGTTCTTCTTTTGAAAATGGATGTTCTCTAATAAGGGTAAATCCAAATTCGCCAGTATTATCGTAGCGTTTAGATGCAATTAGTTGGTAGCTTTTTTTACCACAAAATACAATACCACCACTTCCGCCCATATTGTATTTTCCTTGGACAAAGTGAATCCTATTTTTATTTCCTTTTAGTAAAGAGAGAAAGGTGTCTTCGAATTTTTCAGGATGTTGGCCCTCTCCATTATCATAAATAATAACTGAAGTATTCCTAGGAGTACCATCAGCAATTATCTGTATTTCTTCAGATTGCTTTCTCCTAATATTTTTTAAATCCCAATCTTTGTGTTTTGGATAAAACCTTTCAATAGCTTCTGACATTGACCTAGGAGCGTCTTTCGATTCAGGATTAATCCCTTCTTCCAAACATCGTTTTGTTAGGGTTGCATCAATTGAGTTTGTGACTTTCTCAATAAGTGCAGCAATTGGACTAGCTTGTTGGTTTTCAATAACACCATAGGTTGTTTCACTGCCTCCCAATGGTTTCCAATTGGCACTTTGATTAAAAATATCAGGATGTTTATTTATTACCTTTTCAACATCATTTTCTGTTCCAGCATTAAATAACTTGAAGAATAAATCACGCATTAGATATATTATTTAGGGTAAATGGTGTCATATAATGTCAAATTTAGTAAAAGTTTTATTATTGTAATTAATCAACCTGATAAAATCTGATAGTTTTTGATTTTCAATTTTTTGGTTTTTTTTTATTTTTATGAGGTAAGAATACTTTATAGGAAAGTAACTTTTCCTATAATTTTAAACCTTACTTCATCTCGTGTATTGAATTATACCCCGCCTAACTTATCCACCTTTAGAAAAAAACTAAAACCTAAGTAACTTACCATGGTTTATTCTGATTTTCTTAGAGATTTTCAAATCAACTGCCTTTACTTATTTCCATGCTTCGTTTAACCATCTCGTCTTCAGTCCTCTTTCTGGTCTCTGGA
>Ga0163223_100571_pt1 | contig 11409 bp, 7 predicted proteins | sample MSEWel2016_02_17_2_FD_113147 | JGI IMG/M metagenome (GOLD analysis project Ga0163223, IMG submission 113147) | Subsurface microbial communities from deep shales in West Virginia, USA - MSEEL Well Study Marcellus 5H_2016_02_17 ...
GGATTACAAAGCATCTGGTAGCCCAGATCGAGTAGTTGCTGGATGGTTGCGCCTTTCTGGCAAGCCTTTAGAATTTTTATCGAGCTGTCACCAACCCGATACTGATCCTCAAATAATTGTCTTATCTGTCTGACCACACGTTCCGGTTCCCACTCTTTATCGACCAGAATGGCATTGTTTTCGCGGAGTTGTTTTTCGTCCAGCGGCTCATTCTCAATGATGATAAAGTAATTCTTATTCCCCAGTGGCCGTCGGTAAATTTCTGACCCTTTTAGAACATAGACCTCGTCAGGCGATAAATCTGTGAGCTGCTCCGTAAAATAGTCAACGCCTTTAATCTCAATGTTTTCGCCGTCGCCACTACTGATCATTTTAAGGGAACGCCCATTCAAGACCGAAATAATTTTTTTAAGTGTTACTGCCATCAGAACCACCTTACTATCTTTTCGAATTTAACCCATTATATCACGAGGTCAAATCCCTGTACATTAAGGTCTTAAATAAAAACCTTTAACCCTGGTCGCATCCATTGATCCCAACTACCTCTTTGTAATCTTTTACAATTCCACCATCTGCTTCTTGTCAGTTTTTACAAGTTTCCTTTGTCGTCAGACTTCTTTCCGATCACTAAAATCTCAAACGCTCACAAAGACGAAAACGCTCGCAACTGATATACTGATAACAAAATAGGACTGACATGTCTTTAACAAAATCAAGGAGGATTTGAGATGGTACAACGATACACGCAATTATGTCCGGTCGCTTTCGGAGCAGGTGCCGTGAGCACAACTGGAGATGTGGCAAAAGAACTGGGATTCTGTAAGGTTTTAGTTGTAACCGATGAAAACGTTGAAAAATTGGGTCATATTCAAAAAGTAGTCGACAGTTTAGAGGCCGCTGGTATTGAGATGGTTTTATTTAACCGCAGTGAAATGGACGCACCGGATTACTCTGTTCAAGCCGGGGCCGATCTTGCCAAAGGCGAAGCCGTCGATGGTATCATAGGTATCGGTGGTGGCAGCGTTCTGGATACCGCCAAGGGCATCAGTGTGCTCGCCGCAAATGATATAAACGTCGCCGAAATGCTCGATTACACCCGAAAAATGATGCCACTTGCAAATCCATCGATGAAACTGATTTTAATCCCTACCACTTCCGGTACCGGATCAGAAAGCACCTTTGTTGCCGTCATCAGTGACACAAAAACTCATGAAAAAATCGGCGTCCCTTCACCACCTAGCTTTGCCATTGTCGATCCGGAATTAACCCTGGGTATGCCGAAAGCAATCACCCTTTATACTGGTATGGATGCCTTGTCTCATGTATGTGAAGCCCTGACCAGTATTCAACCCAATCCCCATTCTGATGTACTTTGCTATGACACTATTGAGCGTATTTATAAGTGGTTGCCGGTGGCCGCCGATGAGCCCATGAATCTGGAAGCCCGGGAAAACCTGGCCCTGGCCAGCAACCATGCCGGCATTGCCTTTAATGATGCGATGGTCCATCTTGGTCATGCTATTGCCCACTCCCTGGGTGCAACCTACCACATTCCTCACGGTGTGGCCTGTGCGCTGGTAACACCAGTCATTATTGAACTGACGGCCCCGGTTTATCCTGACAAGATTAAAAAAATCGGTGCCTGTATGGGCCTAACCGTGTCATCAAAAGACCCTCAGGAAATTGGTCTGGCGGTTGCCAATCACCTTCGCACTTTTCAGAAAGAACTGGGCCTGCCAACCCTTACAGAACTTGATCTGACCCGGGAGCAGATTCTTGGCTGTACGGACTATGTCGCCAACGAGGGACTGCGCTTCCTCTGCCCGGTTCCCGTTACCGAAGCGGTAATTACCGAATCCCTGGGCAAGCTTTACGATTCTTATCAATAAATTTCTGTCACTTTAAGATTAAAAAAGGAGAACACGATGTCATTTGAAAATCTTTTATCACCAATTAATATTGGCACCCTAAAACTTAGAAACCGGGTAGTCATGGGTGCCATGGGCTCAGGAACAGCCCATGATAACGCTACTGTTTCTGAATGCGAATGTGCCTATTATGCCGAGCGCGCCAAAGGCGGCGCTGGCCTGATCATTACCGAAGTCACCCGGGTTAATAACGAAACCGGTGTAATGATGCCGCGGCAAACCTCGGCAGCCACCGATGACTGCATCCCCGGGCTGACAAAACTGGCCCGAGCCGTTCATTTTTACGATGGTGCCATCTTTATCCAGCTGCACCATCCCGGCCGCCAAACCGATAATATGGCGATCGGCGGACGAGCGACCATTTCCCCCAGCGGCATCAAAAGTATGCTAACCCAGGCCGAATGCCGGGAAATGACCAATGCCGAAATCAAAAGCTTTGTTCAGGATTATATCAATGCCGCCGAACGTTGCTACAAAGCGGGGATCGACGGGGTTGAACTCCACAGTGCCCATGGTTACTTGCTCAATCAGTTTATTTCACCGCTGACGAATAAACGAACCGACGAATACGGTGGCAGCACCGAAAACCGTGCTCGCGTTATTAAAGAAATTATTGAAGGCATTCGCAAGCGAGTAGGGCGGGACTACCCAGTGATGCTGCGGATCTCAGCGGATGAATTTCTGCGGGAATCAATGTTCCCCTTTTCAGAAGATGGCCTGCTGCTTGATGAAGCGATAGAAATCTGTAAATATCTGGTCCCCTTTGGTCTGGATGCGATCAATGTCTCCGCTGGTATTTATGAAACTATGAATCAGGCCTGGGAGCCGATTTCTTTTGCTGAAGGCTGGAAGATCTACCTGGCCGAAGCCGTTAAAAAAGCGGTGGATGTACCGGTCTTTGGCGTTGGTGTAATCAGAAACCCTGAGTTTGCCGAAAAAATCATTGCCGAAGGCCGGGTCGACGGGGTTACCATTGCCCGGGGCTTATTGGCAGATCCCGATTGGGTCAATAAGGCTGCCGCTGGGCAAGTCGATGAGATCCGCCGCTGTATTTCCTGTCTGAATTGTATGGACTCGATGATTGAAAATGGGATGAAGGGCGAACCCTTTGCCTGTGCCATCAATGCCCGGGCTGCCCGGGAATGGTTCTACAACGATGACCGCCGCGATGGTGATGACCGCCTAGTAGTTGTAATCGGCGGCGGGCCAGCGGGAATGGAAGCCGCTAGAAAACTAGCGCAGCGCCAATTCAAGGTCGTCTTATTTGAGAAAAATAGTGAACTGGGCGGGCAGCTCTGTTTAGGCAACAAACCGCCCCACAAAGATAAAATCAACTGGCTGATTGATTATTATAAAACGCAACTCACAAAGCTCGGTGTGGATGTCCGCCTCAATACCCCAGCAACCCATAATGCCATAAGCGCCCTCGATCCTTATGCCGTCTTTGTGGGAACCGGTGCCGAAGCCATTGTTCCCCAATCGATCAAGGGTGTTAAAAAAGCCCATGTCTGTACCAGTTCTGATATTCTTTCCGGGAAGGTAACCTTAACCGGTAAAAAAGTAGCTGTCATCGGCTCTGGCATGACTGGGGTGGAAACGGCTGAACTGTTAGAAACCCAGGACAACGAGGTCTTTGTGGTGGAAATGGCGGATCGCATCGGACCCGATGCCAGCTGGCAGAGTTTCAGCGATGTCCAAGCCCGACTGATGCGCTTCGGCACTGTTTTTATGCCAGCTCACAAACTAGTTGAAATTGAAGATCAGTCCATTAAATTAGAGCAACCAGATGGCCAACATATTGACCTCGCTGTTGATCATGTGGTTCTATCCCTCGGTGTCAAAGCAGATCAGACCCTGGCGGATGAAATCCTCAAGAACTTTGACCGTGTCGAAAAGATTGGTGATACCGCCCAAGTCGGCCGCATTGCCAACGCCGTAGAAACCGGTTTTGTTGCCGCTTATCATTTAGTTTAGCACTTAAATCGCACACTATTCTTCTTTTATCTAAAAATTGGCGAATACCCCTAGTGGTATTCGCCAATTTTTTATAACTAATTTTTCACTACTGCATCCTCAGAAACCAGAGCATTTCGCCCGGCATTTTTGGCCTGGTACAAAAGCTTATCAACCAGATTCATGGTACTGCTATAATTTCCCTTTTCGTAAGCGCATACGCCAATGGAGACCGTACAAGGAACTTGGGTTTGCCGGAATTGAAAAGCCTCTTTGAATTTATTGCCCCGTCTTTTGGCATTTTCAAGGGTTTCCCCTTCAATAATGACAGCAAACTCTTCGCCGCCATAGCGACAAACCACACCGTCGGAAAAATGTTCATTTAAGCACTGAGCCATTTCACGAAGAACCTGATCCCCGGCAGGGTGCCCATATTGATCATTGACATTCTTAAAATGATCAATATCCAATAACATGACGATCCCCTCCTGCTTAAGCAGATCAAAACAATCCACAAAATGCCGACGATTATAGAGTTTAGTGAGTTGATCGGTAATGGCCAAAAGCTCAACCTGTTTTTTTGCCTCGATTATTTCGGTCACATCGGTAAAAACCACAATGGTCCCATGACGTTTGCCAATCGGAATCAGACGAACCTGATAATGCTTATCACCCATCGATAGCGACTGCGGTTGGTTTATTTTAAGAAGCTGCGCCAACACTGTAAAATGTCCAACTGGGTCTCCCAGCTTAATTTGTCCCAAGGTTCCAAACAAACTACGGGTGGCCTGGTTCATTTTTAAAATATAGCCCTCACAATCCACTACAATCACAGCTTCATCAATGGTATCCAAAATCATTTCATGGGTTACTTCACTAAAAAAAAGAATATCGTAACGATAGATGCCACTGGCAATCAACACACTTAAAAAAACAAATGAAAAAGGAAGCAGATCAATTTCGCCAATTCCCCATCCCATCAAATAAATCGTACTCGTAATCACTGGTATCGCCATTCCTGCCAAAACCAGACCAACTCGCCTTCGCGATACCCCCCGGGTTTTGAGTAACCGATTGATCAGAACCACCATTGCGTATCCCATTGCAAAATAAAGGGCTGCAACCTGAATCTTATACCATAAACCCTTTTGGGTTACCAAAACACTAAATCCAAGTTCCGTATCCACCTCCAGATTAGCATAGTATAAATAATGTGTGGTATTGGATTGAACCATAAAAAAGGTGATTATACAAATGCCTAAAACAACTGCCATTACATAGGTATTGGCAAATCGCCGCTCGCCAGCATAGGTTCTGGTAAACCATAAAATAAGGATCGGATAGAAGGCCGCCCCAATATACTCGACCCGAATCCAATTGTAGATACTAGCCAAATCTGAACTTAGCAACTCCATTCCATAAGCATAACTATGAATCGCCAAGGCAAACATCAACAGTGAAATCGCCTTGACCCCGGCAATATCCCGATGACGAAATCCGATTATCCCCAGAATTACTTGAACCAGAGATGAAATTATCAATAACGTACTGAGTGCTACATTCATCTATTCTCCCATTCCATTCAAACGATGTCTAAAACTGACGTTATCCAAAGCACCACCAACTACCCGCTATTTTATTCCGTCTTTTTAATTGTCGGCGGTTGCCAGGTCCCATCAAGCACCGTCTCCTGAGGCAGATAGATGCGCAGATACAAATGGAAATTATCCGCCGAAATTGGCAGCCAATTATTTGCCAACATACCATCTAATGGTGCTTCGGTTTGCAGCAGCAAATCCAACGAACCATCGGAATTATAAACAACCGCACTACGATCGTTAATGCTGTAGCGGTTAATCGGATTATCAATCAGGAAATTATCGCTGTCATAGGCCGTAATCGACCAGAATCCCAAATTATTGGTGGGGGGTAACTGATCTTTGTCAAAATGAATGACATAGTTGTTGGTGCCATCAAAGGTTTCACCACTGCTTTCAGTATTGGTATTGGGGTAAATGGCTACTGAAACCGGATTCGCGGCCAATCCATTTAACGCAATCAGTGCACGGTAATCATACTCCGTACCAAATTCAGCCACTGGTTCACCAAAAAAACGCCAATTATTCATCTGGATGAGAAAATCCTGGGATGCGCTAAAAAGAGTTGTTGATAACGCATTAATCATTTTACTCCAATCCTCTTCTTTGGTATCTCCCAGGATGGTGTCATCAAATTCTAAACCTGGCCCCACCCCTACTGTACTAATCTTTTCAATCAGCGCCTGGTCAGCACTAGCCGGTGGATTCGCAACCATTAACTGATTGGCGCTATTAAAAAATGCTGCCGGAGTCATTTGTAAAACATGTTCGATCGGGATAAAGTTATTGCTTTCGTCATAAGTTCCTTTGGCAGGGAGATAGGCTTCTCCTGATAAATAATTTTCTAATGGCAGCAGTTGCATATTATTTTGAATGGCATATACATTGTCTAAATCTGCTTCGCCATAACTGAGTACCCGACATAAAATCCAGGTCATATTTGTTGGCATCGCTACTTGAGTCAGGTTCTCCGGAATTTCACCAGTATAATCGGGACCCGTAATCAGAAACGCTGTCTGATCGGGATTGTCGCTGCCTGAGCCGGTAATTTTTACGGCATTGGTATAAGCATCCATTAGCTCGCCCGAACAGAACCGATCTGTTTTTGGCATTACAAAAACCATCGCCGTGTCTGAAAGATCTAAAAATGCCTGAGAATACAGAGTATCCGTATTGATCGTGACGACATCCTTAGCACTGGCGTTGGCCAGATTACGACTGTGAAACAACTGATTAACGGGTGCCTGCGTTGTGGTTGGCTCGACAGTATTGGTCATTTTTTCCATAGTAGCATTCACAAGTACCAACGGGAACGCATAGACATAGGCCTCATAGATGGTCTCCCATTGACTTTGTTCTTTTTTATTGCCGATTGTACAGCCCGAAACAAAGATCATTACCATAAACAGACAGAGTAACTTTGTGGTTTTCTTCATGACAATTCCCTTTCTTTAAAAGCGATACTGGTACTCGAATTGATCACCGTCGTTCGCGATAAACATCACATAGGAGCCGGCAGCGACCGGGACATCTTCAATCGCCGCATACATCGTATCATAAGCTACTGCCACAGCGGGATCATAAATCACGACCCGACTACCCTCAGGCAGGGTTACTCCAAAGCTACCATCGGCATCCAGCCTTTTGACGATATTTTCGCCGGTATCCCCAATAGCGATTTTTTCGCCATTCTGAAGACTTGGGACCACGGCGACATCCAGTAAGGTATAACCCATGGCTGTCATCGTTGTTTTTCCGTTTTCTTCTTTAATCATAGGTTCGACCAAATCCCGGGCATAAGCCAGATTCATGAACGCGGTATTTTCATCCTTTAACGGATAAGGTGTATAACCACCATCACTGCCGAAATAAATATACCCGGAAAACTCCGGTAAGCTCCCGGTCGTTGCGGAAAACGCATAAAGATCGATGGCACTGAGACTCACTGGAATCCAGGCTTTACCTTCAAAACGGCTGGTATCAACGGGATTATTGGCGGTAATATCTTCGGCGGTAACAATTGAATAGTCCGCATTACTCAGAGACTGGAGCACCAGTTTTTTTCCGAAGCTTTCTGATAATGACATCCGATGATCATTTTGCATATCAAAATATCCGTCGCCAGTATAAGGATAGCTTCCAGCCGTAACAAAAGCTTTACCATCAAAGTGCTTATACTCAAGGGTATTTTTTTGCTGATCAAACTCAATTTTTATGATACTGCCACTGGCTCCATAATATCCGGCAAAATCGAGAATTTCATTGGGAATGGGTGTCGCTGCAATGGTTTTTGTGTCCTCTGCGGCTTTTTCCGGAATAATACCTTTTTCTTCTAATAACGTCTGCGTAATGCTATTGGCAACGCCGGTTACATCCGCTACTCCAGCAAAAATTAATGCAACCGAAAGATTTTCTTCAGGAATCACGTAAAGCTGGGAATTAAACTGGAGGGTTCCACCGTTTTTACTGACCACGTGAACACCCTCTTCGGCAAAGGCGGCCACTGAAACCATATCCCAACCCAATCCGTAGTTAGTTATGGGTGTTCCCGACGGTACTGTTTCTTTTGCATATTGGGGGCTGGTATATTCGGTAAAAGACTCAGCGGTCATTAGTTTATCACTTAACAACGCGTTGCTAAAACGGCATAAATCTGCCGTCGTTGCGGAAATTCCACCGGTTCCCATCAAATTGATAATTTCTGACGGGAGGGCCAACCCATCGTCATTGCTATACTGCCAGGCGATGTTTGCATTTCCTTTCGCAAACGAACAGCTACTATTGCGCATACCGGCTTTTGCAAAAATATTTTTATCCATGTACGCCGAATAACTCTGGCCGGACATTTTTTCAATCAGCACCTCAGCCAGGGTAAAACCATCGTTACAATAAACACTGACCACCCCGGGATTCTCTTTTAATGTACTGTTAGCCAGATAATCCATAAAGTTTGCCAGAAAATCCGGATCTTCGGCTGTTGCAAAGCCATTCGGCATAAACGTCCCCGGTAGCCCTGACGAATGATTGAGTAGCATTCGCACCGTGATATCCTGATATCGGCTGTCTTGCATGGTAAAGTCCGGGAGGTAGTCCACCACTGGTTTGTCCAGCTCAAGCACCCCTTCTTCGACCAGCTGCATAATGGCCGCTCCGGTGAACACCTTGCTGACTGAACCGATATTATATTGGGTACTGGTATCTACAGCCAGCGCCTCCACCCGATTAGCCATGGCAAACCCCTCTTCATAGACAATTTTGCCATTATCCATGATCGCAATGGTCGCACTGGATGCCCCTCTTCCAATAACTTCCTTCCAAATTTCAGTCCGGGCCGTGGCAATTGTTTTTTCATAGCTCTGGTTCTGGCTTTGTGAAGAGGTTGTGGTGCATCCCGACACAAAAACAAGAAATAACAATAAACTGAGGAGAACACCTGCTAATCGTTTTTTTAACATTTTCTTCATCCTTTCAAAAATCATATAGCGTTTTTCACTATTTCTTTTTTTACCCTGATTCAATTGATTTATCAATTATTCTATCATAAAAACTAAGCGAAAAAGCACTGAAATTTTAACCGTCTTGTTAATTTTTTATTTGCAATACGTAATTAAAAAGGAGCCAATCGCTTTGTGTCGATGATTGAGCTTAACCTAAACGAAAATCTATTTCCCGATCTGACTTTAAGCTTCTCTTGATCATTTAGGTTGTTCCCTTTATAATCACTTTTCCTAAGGCACGAATAAATAAATTGATGGGTTAAAAATTTACTGCAAAAATACCAATATCAGGCTATAATAAGTATTAGCTAGACGCATAAATCTTTAAATTCTCTGGAGGTATTTCCATGAAGCTGGATAACGAACAATACCGGATCATTGTCGAGTCATCCCCCAATATGATCTGGCGCGCTGGTACCGATACCTTGTGCAATTACTTTAACACCACCTGGCTGAACTTTTCAGGCAAAACCATGGCAGAAGAAGTCGGAACTGGCTGGGCCGAGGGCGTTCACCCGGAAGACTTTGATATGTGCCTAAAAATATATTTAGACGCCTTTGCCAAGCAGGAATCTTTTGAAATGGAATACCGACTTAAACGCAGCGATGGCGTCTATCGCTGGATTAATGACCGGGGTGTTCCCTATTATCTTAATGATCATGAGTTTGCCGGATACATTGGCAGTTGCATGGATGTAACCGACAAGGTGGAAGGTCAAAAGATGCGGGATCTTGCCCAACGGGACGGTCTGACCCGGATCTACAGTCGTCAATATTTTGAACAGTTGGCCAATATTGAATTTTCCAAAGCCAAACGCTTTCAATCCGATCTTTGTATTGCCATGATCGACATCGATAAATTTAAGTGTATCAACGATACCTATGGCCATCATGCCGGGGATCTGGTGCTAAAAACTGTCGCCCAAACCATTAACGACAGCATCCGGACTTTTGACCTTTTTGGTCGCTATGGTGGGGATGAATTTGTATTGCTGATGCCAAATACGAATTATGCCAAAGCCGCCAGCATCATTTCCCGATTACAAGATAGTTTGGACACCATCGCAATTACTTATAATGACGCCCTTATCCACGTCAGCGCCAGTTTTGGTTTATACCAGATGCATGATGAGGAAATCCTTGAGAAGGTTATCATCGAAGCCGATAAAAAGCTCTACGAAATAAAAGAAAATCTCAAAAAAAATCAGGCCAACCGTTCATAGGATTAACCTCTTTTTTAATGCTCAAAAAAGTGGGGAAGAGATTATCTCTTTCCCCACCAATTGAACCTTATACATAATCAAGTTAATTATTTCGTAAACAAATTAATAATTACCAGCAGGATTACCGCTCCCACGCAAGCAACGAAAATACTCCATAAATTAAATCCGGTTACGCCTGTTGCTCCGAAAAAGCTAAATACAAAACCACCGATCATTGCTCCCAAAATTCCGACCACAATATTTTTAATAAGTCCCATCTTTTCATTGTTTTTAGTCAGCATGCTGGCCAGCCAGCCGGCTAAACCGCCAAGTATTATCCATGTGAAAAATCCCATAAGCTCACTTCCTTTCTTACTTCTATGTACTATTATACCCACTTATTTTAGAATAAATCATGCAACTCGTTGGGTGTCACAGTAAACCTCTTCAACTTAAAAACAGAGTTTCTTCATCATTACTTACCTTTAGTATTTTTTCACTTTCACCAGTTTTTTAAAATGCACCTAAGGTTTCAGATGTATAATCACAAACTGTAGACTTTATTTAATACTAACCGCATCTATTAAATGCGTTCATCATTGTTGAGATACTTGTTAGCTCACCAGCCTTCATTGATATTGCGACGTTTCCCTATTCCTTGTTTACCATTTACTTATTGACACGACTAACTATAGAAAGGCACTTTTACTCTTAAGTGATAAAAAACAATGCAAATTAATTCAACCGAAGCACCCTTTTCTGAAGACCTGGATATTAACGGAAATTTGAAAGAGTTTCTCCTGCAACAACAGATTTATCGGGCTGCCATTAAAGAAATTAAAACCAAGCTTGAGATCCTGGATGAAGAATTTCAGGCCAGATATGATCATAATCCGATTCATCACATGGAGTATCGACTAAAAGCACCTCAGAGCATCGCCGAAAAAATGCAAAAAAAAGGGCTGGAGATCACGCCAGAGAATATCCGTAAAAACTTGACTGATATTGCCGGGGTTCGGGTCATCTGTAACTATCTAAATGATATTAACCATATTGCTAACCTGTTAGTCCGTCAAGATGATATTACCCTGGTCCGAAAAAACGACTATATTGCCGAGCCGAAGAAAAATGGCTACCGCAGCCTCCACCTGATTGTTCTGGTGCCGATTTTCCTGGCTGAACGAACTGAATCTGTGCCCGTTGAAATCCAAATTAGAACCATTGCGATGGA
>Ga0163223_100573_pt1 | contig 11384 bp, 11 predicted proteins | sample MSEWel2016_02_17_2_FD_113147 | JGI IMG/M metagenome (GOLD analysis project Ga0163223, IMG submission 113147) | Subsurface microbial communities from deep shales in West Virginia, USA - MSEEL Well Study Marcellus 5H_2016_02_17 ...
AAGAATAATCATGGGTATAACCCCCTTATATATTTTATACAGCTGTTATACCCCAATTAGTGGCGTTCATCCATTCATTTTTTGCTAAAATAAATGGTTAAAAATAATAAAAAAAGCATCCCGTGTTATAAGGATGCTTTTGTGTTATTATCAGACCAGTCCGTCTTCCATAGCCAGGGTGACGGGTTCTTTTTTACTGGCTTGTAGTTTTCGGTAGGTGACGATGTACATGGAAACCGCCAGGATAATCGAAAAGACGTCTGCCAGAGGTTGGGCCCAGATGACGCCCTGGAGTTGAAATAGAGCCGATCCGATAATTAGAATCGGGATAAACGCCAATCCCTGTCGGCTAACTGTCAGAATTAGGGAAGGTATGGCTTTACCCAGCGACTGATATACCGTGGTGACAATAAACTGGAGGCCAAGAAAGGGACTGACCAGCATTTGGATCACCAGGATATAAGCTCCGATTTCAACAACGGCCGGATCATTGATGAAAAAAGAAACTATTTCAGTATTGAAAATCATCGTGACGACCATGACCACAGCTCCCATGATCATCCCAATAACCGCAGCAAATTTAATCGCATCGTTCATTCGTTTGTAATTTTGTTGAGCATAATTATAGCCGATAAAGGGTTGTATACCCATGGCAAGACCCAGCGCCAACATGACCACGATCGAAAAGACCCGGCTGGAAACGCCAAAAGCGGCAATGACAATATCTCCATAAGATGATGCAAAATTATTCAGAATCATCATCGAAAAACTCATCAGAATATTATTGATCGAGGCTGGAAGTCCAATGGCAAAGGTGTTTTTGGCGATGGCACCTTCCATTCGGAAATCACCAGGAGCTATAGACAATACATCACTATGTTTAAAGATATAATAAATAAAATAAATAACCGCGCAGGCATTTCCAATTATTGTTGCCCAGGCCGCCCCGACAACGCCCATATTCAGAGATAAAATCATAATCGGATCCAGAATGATATTAATGACGGTCCCGATCATCATCCCAATCATTGACTCTTTGGCCGCGCCGACCGAACGGACAATCTGGGCCAGAGAATTCTGCAGACAGATGGCAACTGCTCCATAGGCGATAATTGTCAGATATCCTTTGGCAAAGCCAATGGTGTTATCGCTCGCGCCAGCAATTCTAAGAACGGGATCCATAAACAAAAGGAAAGCTGCCATTCCAATTAAACCCAGGGTAATTGAACCGTAAAAACTAAAGGCAGAAGTGTGTTTAATATCACTAATTTTACGTTCTCCCAAAAGTCGGGAGATATAGGATCCACCACCGATGCCAAAAATATTACCAAAGGCCATCAGCAAGAAAAAAATTGGCATGGTCAGAGAGACAGCTGCAACTTGATTGGCATCTCCGGTTTGTCCTACAAAAAAAGTGTCAGCCATGTTGTAGATAATAGTCACCAGCATACTCAGCATGGTGGGTATGGCTAGTGTTAATACCGCTTTAGGAATAGGGTACTTTTCAAATAAATCGTTCTTCATAAAATAATTCCTTTCGTTGAATAACAGTGATCTAGATCACCGTAAATTTTAGTGCTTGTGTGTCAGGTCGTTAATTTGACTTTAGTCCTGATCAGCAGTGGGGGTGGTGATGTTTTTTAGGACCTGAATCAGGAGCTCTTCCAGCAGGTCTAAATGCTCGGCGGAAATCCCCCTGAGGGTATCGGTTTCCAGGCGGGTGATTTCTTTACACACCAGTGGCTCCAAAGCTTGTCCTTTTTTGGTCAGCTCCAGATAATTAATTCGTCGATCCTGGGGATCTAGTCGTCTCAGGATGAAATCTTTTTCAACCAGTCGCTTAACAATGCCAGTAACCGTGGGTCCTTTAAGAAGGAAGGCTTCTTCGATCATCTTCTGGTTAATTTCCTGATCCTGATTGTGCAGCAGGTACATAACTACGGAAAACTGGGATGAGGTCAGATCCCATTGCTTCAAAGATTGATTGAATCGCATTTCCATAATGTTGCTCAATTGTTTCACTGATCGTCCAAAATTAAAGGTTTCTCGTCTCATCATTTCTCCAATACTTAGCATGCTATCTATTTTATCTAAAGAATTTTTAATTGTCAAGTCAACTTTTGTAAGAATCGTTTTCAGAAATATTACGGTCTATATTATCTTTAAGATAAAAAATACTTCTTTGATAATATCGCGGTTATGCCAATTAAACCAGCTTGACAATCCCCCGGGTCGACGTGGTAAAATAAAACAATAAAATTACATATCTTTGGCGAAAATAATAAATTATGCAAACAAGTATCAGGAGTGAGAGGGAATTATCAATGGAAAGAAAATACGCGTTTTCTTGGGATCTGCTGGGTGATATTGAAAAAGGACGTCCGAACTTGGGCAACACCACCCGGATTGAGGTATATCGACTGATGCAATTCACATTCAGAGATATCATCGAAAAACATGTTGGCAAAGAAGAAACTGATAAAATATTTTATGAAGCCGGACAGCTGGCAGGAAGCGCATTCTATCAGCATATGATTACGAAAACCGATGATCTCAATAATTTTGTCAATCAATTAAAAGCGGTTCTGAGAGAGCTCGGCATGGGCATTCTCCGAGTCGAACAAGCGGATATGGAAAAAGGTGAATTGATTTTGACAGTTTCCGAAGATCTGGATTGTTCCGGATTGCCTGAGCAAGGTTATGAAATTTGCACCTATGATGAAGGTTTTATTTCGGCCCTGCTGGAAAATTATTCTGGCAAACCCTTCATTGTCAAAGAGATTGATTGCTGGTGTACCGGGGATCGAACCTGCCGTTTTAGTGCCAGAGCAGTCAATCAATAGTGGGGAAATAAACCCGAATTTATGGCTGCTCGACAATAATTGTTTGACATTTAAAAAATCCAATAACCTGACAGCCTTAACAGAAGGGAGCTAACAAAACAGATATGATCAGTAAAGACGCAAGCTCAATTTTAGAGTACTTTAAAGCCGCGCTTAATGACCTTCGGGTCGAAGCGGTTCCTCCTGAAAATATCTGTAGTGATGATACCTTCTTAGAGGTTGATCAAACCATTAAAACAATCAGAGCCGCATCGGCAGAATTGGGAAACGGGAATCTGTCACATGAGATAAAAGGTAAGGGATATGTAGTGGGGGGCAATTAAAAATCTGCAGGCCTCCCTACGGAACCTGACCTGGATAACAAAAACGATTGCCTCGGGGGATTTTTCTCAGCGGGTTCATTTTCTAGGCGACTTTTCGGATGCCTTCAACAGAATGGCAGAAAAACTGGAGTCTTCTATCCGTGAATTGGAAGAAGCGCGCTCCCATTTTGAAATGGTATTTCAGGCGATCCCGGATGCAACCATAATTACAAAAATCGACGATGGCACTTTGATGGCATATAACCGCGCCTTTATGGAAGCCACTAAATTTACCGATGAAGATTTAACAGTCGGTTTATTTAATATCTGTGATCTTTATAGTGATCATAGTCAACGTGAAGCCTTCATAAAGAAACTTGAAACGGATGGTTTTGTTGAAAATCTGGAGTTCTCTTTTTATGGAAAAGACAATGAAGAACATATTGGCCTGATATCATCAAAAAAAATTTTCATTGATAGTATTCCCCATACCTTCAGCGTGATCCGTGATATTACTGAGCTCAAAGCAATAGAAGCAAAACTGCAGCAGAGTGAAGAACGCCATCGACTGCTGGCTGACAATGCCGCGGATGTTATCTGGACCATGGATCTGGAAGGGCGTTTCACTTATATTAGCCCATCAGTGGAAAAGCTCCGAGGGTACACGGTTGAAGAGGTCATGACCCAGTCTCAAGAAGAAGTCCTGTGCCCGGGATCTCTGATTCAGATGCATGAGGGTCTGGCGAGAGCGGTTGAGTCTGTTGAGAAGAACCTGCCTTTTCAAGTGTTTCGGGGAGAGCTGGAACAACCTTGTAAAGATGGTTCAACGGTTTGGACTGAGGCTACGGTATCTGGTATCTACAGTGAAGATGGTCGATTTATTGGTATGTTAGGGGTAAGTCGGGATATTAGTGAAAGGAAGCTGATGGAAAAAGAAATCCGGCGACTGTCCATCACTGATAAGCTGACACAAAGTTTTAATCGCTTAAAACTGGATGAAACCCTGGAACAACAATTTGAATGGTCAAAAACCAGCTTATCGCCGTTTGCCATTATCATCTTGGATGTTGATCATTTCAAGCTGGTCAATGATACCTATGGTCATCAGGTCGGGGACCGGGTCCTGATTGAATTGGTAGCAGTCCTAAATGAAAATGTCCGCAACCGGGATGTAGTGGGGCGTTGGGGTGGTGAAGAGTTTCTAATCATTCTGCCGGATACGCATGTCACTGAGGCCGTGGTGTTGGCTGAGCATTTGCGTAAAGCGGTTGAGAAGTATCCCTTTACAACGGCTGGTCAGGTAACGATCAGTCTCGGAGTTTCGGCGTTTAAAACGGACAGTTCTCCGGAAACGATTGTTTCCCAGGCTGATACGGCCTTATATCAGGCTAAGGAAAACGGTCGTAATCGGGTTGAAGTGATGTAGCTAGGTTATCTGGTATGTCAAACTTCAGGAATTGGATTATTCAGCAAATAAATAAAAAATCCCATCACTATCAAAATCGATGATGATGGGATTTTGTCGAAATAGGGTTTTTAAAAATTTAAGCAGCTATTAAAGTTGAGGAGTGTTAAGATCCCGCCGGCCCTGTTTTAAGACAAACACCATATAGAAGATGGCAGCAGCGGCACCAATTGCATAGGAAAGGATATAACTGTTGGGGTCAATGCCAATAATAGGGCCAAGTCGGGGTTCAAGACCCAGACCGATGGGGGCATGACAAATATAACTGATCACGATAAAGGTGTAAAACATTCCCGGGATCAGGGCAATCCAGACAAATTTTTGCTTGCTCATCAAATAGACTGCTGCCATCGCCAATGCGAAAATGGCCACAAACTGATTGGTAAAACCAAAATACTGCCAGAGCAGGTTAAAACCATTGGGAGCGGTTTTGGCAAACACGAGAATGACGATTGCAGGGATAAAGATGATCAGGGTGGTTAGTAAGCGTTTTTTAAGGTTGGTCTGATCGATGTTGAAGGTTTCTGCCATCATCAGCCGCAATGAACGAAAAGCGGTATCCCCGGAAGTAATTGGCAATACAATGACCCCAAGGATAGCAAAATAGGCACCGATCGGTCCCAAAAATTGTTGCGAGATCAGGCTGACCATGGCGGTCGCTCCGGTAGTTAAATCGACACCCTGATTAAAGAGAATCATCGCTCCGGCTGCCCAGCACATGGCGATAAATCCTTCCACAATCATCATATTGTAAAAGGTCCCGCGACCCTCTTTTTCTTTGCTCATCGTCCGCGAAATAAGGGTCGATTGCGTACCATGGAAACCGGAAAGGATCCCGCAGGCGACCGTGATAAAGAAGACCGGAACAAATTTCTGACCGAGGGGGTGCTGGGGTAATGTTTCCCAGGACAGGTTTACGAGATTAACCCCACCATTTTTTAAAACCCCGATAAAAATTCCAATTGCTGAGAGAATTAAAAAGGCACCAAAAATCGGATAGACCCGGCCGATTATCTTATCGATCGGGAAAAAAGCAGCAATTATATAATACACGAAGATACCACCATAAACGATCCAGACGGTTAAGCTCTGGGGGCTGGCATCTTGCTTTAGGATATCTTTGGTAATCAGATCGCCAGGAGTATAGATAAAAACGTCGCCGACTAGAAAAAGCAGTAACCATAACACCAGGGTATAAAAGCGCTTAATCTTGGTACCCAGATACTGGCCAATCATCCGGGGCATTTGAGCACCACCGTTTCGGATCGAGATCATTCCGTTAAGATAATCATGAGCCGCGCCGGCTAGCACGCAGCCGATTGGGATGGTAATAAACGCCAGCGGACCAAATAGAATTCCCTGAATTGGTCCCAGTACCGGCCCGGTACCGGCAATATTCAGCAACTCGATTAACTGGTTTTTCCATTTGGGCATAACGACAAAATCGACGCCATCGGCCTGACTAATGGCTGGGGTTGCCCGATCATCTGGGGCAAATACCCGATCTATTAGCTTGCCGTAGAAAAAACCGCCCAGAATTAGAATAAATAGTCCGATAATAAATGTAATCATTATGCCTCCTTTGTGGTGGATCGTGCTTTTATAAGACAAAAAAGCCTTGATCACAATCGCTGATTGATTTTATCATTGCTTAAAACAGGTGTCAATGCAGATCCGGAAGCCCCGATTATTTTTGAGTTCATAACTATTAAGATGGAGTAATAACTGATAATTATCATTGCGCCTAAGAAAATTGCAGTGTAAAATTTAACTATCTGAAACGATACCGGGAAATTGATTACAAAACTTGTGGTCTTTTTAAATATCGATACATAATGAAATGGAGAATAGTGATGGAACTTATCGGCAATTTAAACATTACCGAGAATGATGTGATTACAATTACTGGAGGTGGCGGGAAAACCTCGCTGATGTTTGAAATCAGCAAAGAACTAGCTGCCAGAGAGGTACACCATGTGATGACGACAACCGCAAAAATTTGTATTGCCGATGTGCCCGAGCAACAGTGTCTGATCCGCGAAAAACTGGCGGAGGTGATTGAAGCAATCGCGAAAGACCCTAAACGGGAATGGATTATTGGCAAAGAAAGGGTGAATGGACAGAAAATTTCAGGCTTTTCCGAAACAGAGCTGATCACTTTAAAAGAGGCGATCGTGCCGTTAGTTATCATTAACGAAGGAGACGGGTCAAAACGAAAGCCTTATAAATTCTATAACGACTACGAGCCATCAATTCCGAAAATTACTACCAAGCTGATTCACGTCATGGGAGCTGAGATTCTATTTAAAAAAATTGACGAAGCGACCTTTCATCGATCAGAATTGTTTGGAAATGATCAAATTATTTTTGATGAAGACGTTTTACAGCAGACGCTTGAGAATTTTATTCACAATAAACTAAACAATACCCTGGATAAAAATGCTACCCGGATTCTTTTTATCAACAAAGCTGAAGGAGAAAACCTGAAAAATGCCCAGATCATCGCAAAAATCGGGGCAAGCTTGTTTGACTATTGTCTGCTGGGTTCCCTCAAAGAGGGTTGGATTGAGCAAGCTAAATAAACATCGAGCAAAAACTTTGTTGTCGCGCCAACAAACCGGCGGCGAAGCCCGTGGCAGAAATTAAATAAATGAAGGAGCTAATATGAAAATAAAATTTACCGCAATTGTTTTATCGGTACTCTGCGTGGTTACGCTGGGGGGCTGTGCCGGGACAACCACTAGCACTAGTAGTGACGCTGTCGCTTCAAAAGAGGAAACCCTCTTCCAGGCATCAACCATTAATTCCCTGCTGGCCGGGAATTACGATGGTTTTATGAGCTTTGGCGAATTGAAGCAGCATGGAGATGTCGGAATTGGTACCTTTGATGCCTTAGACGGCGAGCTGGTGATGATTGAGAACACAATCTACAAGGTCAAAGCCAGCGGCGAAGTGGTGGAAGTCCCGGATACCGATACGACCCCCTTTGCCGCCGTCACTTATTTTAATGAGGATGTGACTAAATCATTAGAAAAAACCGCCAGTCTGGACGCCCTCGAACAGGAACTGGACAAACTGATGACCGATCCGGCGTCCTTTTATGTGTTCCGGATTGATGGCACCTTCAACACCGTTAAAGCCCGTTCGGTTCCCAGTCAGCAAAAACCTTATTCGGTTCTTTCCGAGGCTGTGAAAAATCAATCCATCTTTGACTATCAAAAGATTTCCGGAACCCTGGTGGGCTTGTGGTGCCCGGAAGACATCGGCGACTTAAATGTGAAAGGCTATCATTTTCATTTTATTTCTGATGACCGCAGCAAAGGCGGGCATCTGCTGGATGTCAGCTTCGACAGCGCCAAGGCCTTTATGGATCAGACCGACGGTTTTTTCATGACGCTGTCTCCAACCAGTCCAGAAGGAACTGTTGACGATGCGGAATCTGCCATCGATGCGGTGGAAAAATAACCAGTTTCCAATGAATTTGTTAAGGTTAAATTACCGTACCGATTAATTGTTAATCTGTTGTCCGCCCCGATGCGTAGGGTCTGACCCCTTGGTCACAACATGATGTAACAATTGTCGGTACTGGGTTATTTTTTATTTGATTCGACACTCGTGGGAGTGTCTTTTTTGTGTTCGGGATTCAAAAGCGCACAACAGAGCCGGGTGATGCCCATGGAGATTTCGGCAAAGCTTAAATGCGCATAACCGAGAAGGATATCGCTGGTGTAGGCCGCCTTATTTCCAAAAACATAGTTTGCAATCGGATAGACCCGGACTTGCTGAGAATTGATGTGATTGATCAGCGTATCATCAAAAACAACACCGTTAAAATGAACGACCATGTGAAGACCAGCGGCATGACCTTTTATTTCGAAATCATTAGGATAGCAGCGGGATAGTTCAGCAATCAGGTGCTGTCTTTTTTTTGTATAGATCTTTTTCATCTTCCAGATATGCTTTTCCAGCTCGCCATTTTCAATAAACTCGGACAAAGCGTATTGGGTAAAGGCTTCACTATGGACATCTGAATATTTTTTTAGTTCCAGATAGGGTTCAATGAGTTTATCCGGGAGAATAAGATAACCCAGACGAATGGCCGGGGTGAGGATTTTACTCAAGGTCCCAAGATAGATAACCCGGTCAGGATTTAGCTCATAGAGTGATGACACCGGTTGTCCTTCAAAGCGGAACTCGCTGTCATAGTCATCTTCAAGCAGATAAGCATCATGTGCAATGGCATACTGGATAAGTTTCTGACGGCGTTGGATCGGGAGGATGCCACCGAGAGGGTATTGATGGGAGGGGGTCGTATAGATAAAAGCTGGGGATAAAAAAGGGGTGATTAAATCTGTCACCATGCCACGGTCATCGACCGGAATTCCAATTAGACTTAGTTTTGAGCGCTCAATAATTTTTCGCAATCCGGGATGGGTAGGGTCTTCAATCAGTACAGATTGCTGCTGATCATGAAATAAAGCTGATATCAGCGCAAGGCCCTGTGTTGCACCAGAAACAATCACAATGTTGTCCGGTTGACAATGGAGTCCTCGGGTTCGCAGCAAATAATCGGCAATCGTCCGGCGCAATTTAAGCACACCAGCACAGGGATGATAATAAAAAGCCGTTTCGGATATCTGATCAAAGCTGCGCTGGTAGGCTTTCTTCCACTGTCGCAATGGGAACAGTGACGAATCAATAACGCCGGACTGGAAATCAATGACCATGGTTTCTGGTTCTTTTTTTAGTGTAACGGATAAATCATGTTTTTTATCAGGCTTTTTAAGAGGGATAAAAAAAATATCAATACCGCCGGAGACCACCGTACCGGAGCCATGATTTCCTTGTAAGTAGCCCTCGGCAATCAATTGATTGTAGGCATCCAGAACGGTACTTCGGGATATCCCCAGATTCATGGCCAATTTTCTGGTTGATGGCAGCTTCTCATCTGCGGCAAGCTGGCCGTCTAAAATCAGGTGTTTGATCTGATTATAGAGCTGCCGTATCAAGGGCGTGTTACTATTTTTGTCGATATTAATCCACATCGTGCTCCTCCTAAAGTGGTTTGCAAAAAAAACGTTTAAGTGGTTCTTTACAAACCACATCTATCAGGTAAGATTTTATCATAAGTATATCGATTAGAAAAGAGGGTTATTATGCGGAAAAAACTTAGAGCCTATATGGATTTAACATTGGCGATGTTTATCGCCGGCAGCGCGGTTGTGGTAAGTAAAATGATGGTGACAAGTGTTCCGGTATTCTTGGCCACTGAATTGGGGATCCTGATTGGTTTGATTTTTTTGTTGATCGTCACCTTTGTTATCAAAAAAGAGCACCATCAGTTGGATATAAAAACTGTTGGCGTTCTGTTGAGTCAGGCTCTGGCTGGGATTGTCCTCTACCGGGTCTTCATTTTCTGGGGATTGCAGCTGACATCCGCCGCCAACAGCGGCTTGATTTCAAGCTCGGGACCAGCCATTGTTGTGATTCTGGCATTCTTTTTACTAAAAGAGACCATCTCAAAAAACAACGCGATCGGGCTGGCTTTGGTCATTGTCGGTTTGTTATGCATCAATCTTTACACGTATTTTAAAGAAGGGGCTCTTGACAGTTCGGTATTGGGGAATTTTCTGATTTTGATCGCAGTGATTGGCGAAGGATTATTTTCGGTGCTCAGTAAAATAAAGTGCATCCGAATGTCCCCGGTGTACCGGACGACACTTGTGGCGGCGATGGCATTTATCTGCTTATTACCCTTTGCGATTCATGATGCCTGGGACTTTCCATTTGCAAAAATGTCGCTACAAACTATTTTGTGTATTTGTTATTATGGTGTCTTTGTTTCATTTATTTCTTATGTCCTGTGGTTTCAAGGGATTGAAAAGGTAACGGCCAGTAACGCGGCCATCTTCACCAGTGTAGTTCCGGTCAGTAGTATTATCTTGGCCGCTATCCTGCTTAATGAAAAAATACAGCTCAGTCATTTGCTGGGGATGAGTCTGATTGTGTGCGGCATTCTCATTGCAACAAAAAAGTCTCCAGTCATTCATACAGAAATTAATTGCAAAAAGATAAAAAAATAAAGACTAAAAGTATCGAAATAGAATGATAAAAAAAGAGCAACACTGAGAAGCGTTGCTCTTTTGCCACTAACGGGCAGTTTTTGAAACGGCAATAATGCTTAAGGTCAGGGCTGCGGCTCCCAGTAAAAGGGCAACCATGCTGGATACAAAAGCGGCTACTTTCATCGAACTACCTCCTTATTTGTTTTTTTCAATTGGCTTCAATCTTCGTCATAAAAACCGCTCATGGAGTAATCTTCAAGCGCTTCCAATAAAAAGACCAGACTCCCGGTCATACTTTCGGCGGTGGTTACAACAATTTCTTTTTCTTCTTCAGTCAGCTCCATGAATTCTTCTTCAAGATCACATAGGCGCTTAATTAGAAATAATAATTCTGTTTTCATAGTTCTCCTGTCCACTGTCTATTCTAACTATAATACTATCGGCTTATCTCAAAAATTGCAAGAAAAATTGTGTTTAAATCATCTAATTGAATTTTTTTAACGGTAGTGATGGCCAAGTTGGTGACGATTTTCTGTAATTATCATCGCATAACTGATATAATGGTTTTATCGCAAACAAAGGAGAAAACGCAATGAGTAAAACAAAATGGCCAGGATCCGTGTTGCTGGCACCGGTTCCTCCAGTCCTGGTAACTTGTGGCGAGGACGCGTTAGCAAATATCTTAACCGTGGGATGGACTGGGATTCTC
>Ga0163223_100574_pt1 | contig 11371 bp, 6 predicted proteins | sample MSEWel2016_02_17_2_FD_113147 | JGI IMG/M metagenome (GOLD analysis project Ga0163223, IMG submission 113147) | Subsurface microbial communities from deep shales in West Virginia, USA - MSEEL Well Study Marcellus 5H_2016_02_17 ...
CCTGTTCATTTTGATTGACTTTATACAGCTCATGAAAGGCGTCATTGTTTTCTTCAAAATCCAGACGTCGCTTAATAACATCTACTCTTTGGCTAATCTCCCCTTCACCGACAACATCAACAACCAGGCCAAAGCGATCCAGCAATTGCGGCCGTAAATCACCTTCCTCGGGATTCATCGTCCCCACTAGGGTGAATTTCGCCGGATGGGTATAAGAGATTCCCTCCCGTTCAATGGTGTTGACTCCCATAGCCGCTGAATCCAATAGAATATCAACCACATGGTCATCCAGCAAATTGACCTCATCAACGTAAAGAATATTACGGTTAGCCTGGGCAAGAATCCCCGGTTCAAAGCGTTTTTCACCGTGTTTAATAGCATGTTCAATGTCCAGCGTTCCCACGACCCGGTCTTCGGTGGCACTGACCGGAAGATCAATAACCTTCATCTTGGCTTTGACGATCGTGCTATCATGGTTTTTTATCTTTTCACGACAGCTCTGACAAGCTTGATCCAGATTGACTGGGTCACAGGAGAATTTGCAGCCTTCAGCCTGATCACGCTCCGGCAAAAGATCGGCCAGGGCCCGGACCGCGGTGGATTTAGCGGTTCCTTTTTCACCTCGGATTAAAACCCCACCCAAGGATGGGTTAATCACATTGAGAATCAGGGCCAGTTTCATTTTTTCCTGACCCACGATAGCAGTAAAGGGATATATTTTCTTATTATTCATTTATTATTCCTTTTCTTGTACTCGACATTTGCTGATTATAAGGAAAGCGAAACCGCAGTGACCAGACTCATGGCTTTCAGCTCATCAATCTGATAGCGGTCAGCATCCATTTGTTTCGCTAGTTTTTCAGCCAACTTTAGTTTTACAAAACGCTCATCGGTATCGATGACAATGGTTTTTATCTTTTCGACCCGAATCTTTCCAGCGGCTTTCATGGCTTCTTCAAAAGGATCACCCCGGTCGCTGTAGGTGGCCCGGCCATCCGAAATCAGGACGATTACCGGCAGCATATCCGCGTCTTTATATTTTCCGGCCTTCACCACCTCGTAAGCCATATTCAACCCTGCTGCCAGAGGTGTTCTTCCCCCAGTAGGCAGCGTTACCAGTTTCTTTTCGGCTAACTCAACACTTCTGGTCACACCCAGAGCCAATTCGGCGGCATCATGTTTGAAAACAATCATCCCGACCTTATCCCGCTTCTGATAGGCATCGTTGAGCATCGCCACAATGGCACCCTTGACAGCCTTCATCCGTTTATTGGCCCCCATGGAACCACTGGCATCAACGACAAAAATAATCGTATTTCCAGTTCGTTTTTCCCGAATCTTCACCCGGATATCGGATTTTTTAATGGCAATTGCCATCCCATCCTTTTCCCGGTCTTTCTGATAGGGTGCAGCGGTCCGAAGCGTGGCGTCCAAGGCTATGTCCCGGATTTCACCATTTATCGGAGAGCGGTTCCGCACATACCGTCCCTGAAGCGACGTGGTTACCATCAGGCTCCGTTTTCCACTGCCTTTGGAGATCGTCGCTTTTTCACTGTCTGAAATCCAGCGGGCAATCTGAAAAACAGATTCCGGTGCATCCAGATTTTCTGTTTCGCCCTGATAGAAATCATCCTCCGGATCACTCTGATCGGTCGTCTCATTCTCCGGCTCTGCTGATTCTGGCTGCTCTTGCGGTGGCTGTTCCTGATGTTCTTCCGATGATTCCGAATTTTCTGAGGAAGGGTTTTCGGGATGATCCGCTACTTCCGGTTCCGATTGAGATTGATCAGGCGCCTGCTGGTCCTGCTCTTCCGATTCTTCTGGCGTCTCAGGCGCTGTCGGCGGCGTAGCCTCCGGCACACTGTCTGCTTCCCGGACACGATGGGGCAGCGCATATTTAGCAGCTTCTTTGATATCTGAAATATTCAGTACCTTTCGTCCATCCTGGGCGGCTATGGCCCGAGCGGTTTCAATAATCACCAGCTCGGCCCGATGTCCAGCACAATTGGCTTCCTTGACCATCGATGCCGCCAGATTCATGGCATTTTCTGCAACGACAATAGCATCGATTTGATCCCAGGCGCCTTCAATCTGGTTGGATAAGGTTTTCATTTCTAAATGCCATTTCTTTTCGTAGTCGGCCGGGTTTTGTTCAAATTCAATCCGTCTGCGAATAATTTCTGCTCGAATCCGGATATCCGTTTCCCCTTCTACCTCGACATATAAGCCAAAGCGATCCAGAAATTGGGGGCGTAATCCCCCTTCTTCCGGATTCATACTACCAACCAGCATAAATTTTGCATCATGCCGATAGGACAGTCCTTCACGTTCAATAATGTTTTCTCCGGAAGAGGCTGCTTCCAACAGTGATTTGACCAGATGATCACTTAACAGATTGACTTCATCGACATATAGCAGATTACCATCCGCCTTTTTCAAGATTCCCGGTTCAAATTTTCTTTCCCCATATTTAATCGCATGCTCAAAATCGATATTTCCCAGCAGGCAGTCCTCAGTAGTGTTGAGTGGCAGTTCCACCAGCGCCGTTTCCTTTGTCAGTCGACAGACTCCTCGAACCAAGGTTGATTTAGCGGTTCCTTTTTCACCACTGATCAAAACCCCGCCGATCTTTGGATTAATGATATTCCAGATTAAAGCATTCTTTATTTCCGTCTGTCCAACAACCGCTACAAAGGGAAATACGGTATTTTTCATCATTTTTCGCTCCTCTTAACCAAGTGACTCCAGGCTTCCTTCCATTTCCAGGCATAGCTTTTCCAGTTTTTCGACACTTTCCTTTGAGGCATGCCACATTCCCCGCTGATTAGCCTCTAATAATCGTTCAGCCACATTCTGGAGAGCCCAGGGATTAACTTCCCGCATCCAGTCGGTGGTTTCTTTATCGAAGGCGTAACGGTTGGCAATGGCATCATACATCCAGTCGTCAATGACGTTAGTAGTGGCATCCCAGCCAAAGGTAATATCCACCATCGCCGAAATTTGTTTGGCCCCCCGATAACCGTGATTTTTCAAGCCCTCAATCCATTTGGGATTGTTGACCCGGGTTCGCATCACCCGGGAGGCTTCTTCATGGAGGCTCAGGGTTTCGATATGATCGGTGTCCGAAGTGCTGGGCACGTAGGCCGGCTTCTGGGAACCGCTATGGGTCGTAATCGCTGCAACCATGCCGCCAAAATAATTATAAAAATCGTCGCTGTCAAGCATGTCCACTTCCCGGGTCGATTCATTCTTCACCGCCACATTGATCTTGCTAAAACGCCGGGTAAAGACCTCTGGCATTTTTTCACCATGGACATCCTTCCCATAGGCATGACAGCCCCAGGTGGTGTAGACGGTCCCCAGATCGGTGACGTCATTCCATTTCTGACTTTCGACGACATTTTTGGTACCGGCACCATAGGCTCCCGGTGGATCACCAAACACCCGCAGCAATGACTGGCGTTCGGCCTGTTCCAGGGAAATACCCTGGCTAACCAGTTCAGCTACCTCTTCTTTTACATGCTTGCGGATATAGTTCATCTCATCGGGCTCATCCAGTGCAGCGACCAGATTCACTGCATCTTCCACCCGTTCGATCAGATTGGGAAAGGCATCCCGGAAAAGCCCGGTGATCCGTAGTGTCACATCGATTCTGGGTCGTCCCAACTCTTCCAGTGGGATCGCTTCAACCCCAATCACCCGGTCAGTGTTCCCCAACCAGACGGGTCGGGTACCCAACAGATAAAAGGTTTCGGAAATATCATCCCCATAGGTCCGCATCGATTCAGTGGCATAGACCAGCATCGAGACGCTCTCCGGATATTTACCTTCATCCTTCTGATATCGCTCCATCAGCTGATCTCCCAATACCTGGCCGATTTCCCAGGAAGGTCGGGATGGCATCGCACCAGGATCGACAGAATAGAAATTTCTACCCGTGGGCAGAATTCCAGCATTTCCTCGAGTCGGTGCCCCGGAGGGTCCCGGCGGGATAAACTTCCCATGGATTCCATTGATAAAGTGATCCAGCTCGTCGGTAATCCGCATCACCCGTGGCAACACAAAGCGACAGACATAATCCAGAGTTTCCTGCAATCGTCTGGTGGGGTTTTTATCACTACACTCAAACAGTTTGATAATTTGTGCAACAGCCTCGGGTTCATAATTTTGCTTTTCCAATTCCAGAAAAATATCACGACCAATTTCATCGGCCTCTGCTAATAGAATCCCATAGGATTTTCCATCACTGGTCGCTTTATCCGGTTCAGCCAGTAAGGCTTCATGATCCAGACCCAGTAAATCACAGACCCCATCCCGCAGCGAGGGGATGGTGCCATTACGGTTTCTGACCAGCATTTTCAGCATGTTCCTGAATTTATCACCTTTCGGAACCATCCCAAAAATGTGAAAGCCGTCATAAATATCACAGGCCTGAACGTTGGTAACCCAGGAGTGAAATTCATGGATACAGCCATCAATATCCGTTTCCATTTGTTGGGCGGTAATGCCAATATCGTCATGCAGATTCATCCTGATGGCCAATTCCTTGATTTCCTGCTGAATAATTGGCAGCTTTTTAGGATCTGCACTCTGAATATGATAGTACTGTTTCATCAACTCATCCATCTCAGCGAGTTCATCGTAAACTCCGGCTTCAAACATTGATGGCACCATATAATCCAAAAGGGTGGCGTAGGTTCGTCGCTTGGCCTGGGTGCCTTCACCGGGAGCATTAATAATATAAGAATAGAGATGGGGAATGGTACCAATGCAGATATCGCTATAACAATTTTTGGACAGCCCCACTTCTTTGCCGGGCAACCATTCGATGGTGCCATGGGTACCGACATGAATAATTACATCGGCTTCAAAAATTTTTTCAACCCAATTGTAAACCCCAATGTACTGATGGGGACAGGGGATATCGGTGCTGTGGTACATTTCTTCAGCCTTATCTTCAAAGGCTCGGGGGGGCTGCAGTCCGATAAAAACATTACCATTGAGAATCCCGGGAACGAGCAACTGATTCTCCACCGCCATAAAATCGCCTACCGGTTCGTCCCAATATTTGACCAGATTTTCCTGGATTCGGGGAATAAACTGATCAAACCACTTTTGATACTGTTCTTTCTTAACTGTGTCAATACTTTTTTTAAGCATCGCTTCCGGCGAAGACCAGCGACCGTCATTCGTCAATCCACTGGTAATACGGTCAATAATTTCTTTCCCATCCTCAAAATGATAGGCGGTAAAGATTCCACTCTCCTCCAGCGCATTCATCATCTCATAAACCGAAACTGGCGTATCCAGTCCGGCGGCGCCGCCGATGTTATCATTTCGGGGCGGATTATTATGAAGGATGATGGCCACCTTCTTTTTGGCATTATCTTTATGCCGTAATCTGGCCCAATTATGCGCTAGCGTAACAATCCGGTTAACCCGTTCAGCAATCGGTTTGGAAACCCGTTTCGAACCAAGGGGAGTGTCTTCATTTTCGGTGGTGGCAAAAGGATAGGCAATCACCTGACCGTCAAACTCTGGCTGAAACACACAAAAGCTAAGTGAAAGGGGGTCCAGACCCCGCACCGATTCATCCCACTCCGCCAATGATTGCAGGGTGGTCATGGATTGCAAAACCGGTACTTTGAATAATTCGAAAATGCTGGTATCTTTGAGCTTTGAGCCATCCCCCGGATCGGAAAGAATCGTCAGACTAAACGCTGTGGTATTGATGATGGCATCGACAATCACCTGACCATCCTGAATCATACAGCGTTCCAGCACATTGCGGATACCTTCACAGCCCAGATCCAGATCCGGCAGCATATCGGAATAAATACATAGGGGATTGACACCCTGATTTCTAATCTCACGAATCAGGGCATCGATATGAGCCAGATTATCCTTCTGAACCAGCAATACGTTGATGATAATACCAATAGTAAATTGACCATTGCTGCGAAGCTCAGTTAAATAAGCGGTCTCATCGGAGCTATCGCGATCTGGATCATAGATCCCACTCCATTTTGGCAGCACCGGTGGATCAAGGGGATATTCTCCACCGGCAAACTGATTGCCGATCCACTTGATCAGGTTTTTAAAATTTTTTACGCTGGTCGACTTGAAATATTTATAAATCGTCTTGAAGTCCTCCGGCATAATGCTGCAATCCGGAAAAACCTCACCGACCTCTTCTTCTATAGTAGTGTTAATAAAAAAAGGTTTCTGCTTTTTAAACTGATTAAAATAAGCATAAAAAGGTTTGAAAAAGGATAATGAACCATGAATGTTCATAAAAATGAAATCAGCTTTTTCTGTTACCTCAACACATTGGGCATAGACTTCACTATTTTCTAGCTCCGTTGTATTAAACAACGCCACCCTAAACTTACCGGGATAGTGTTTATCTAAATTGACCAGAGCCTCCCTGAAAGTCAGGAAAGGCTCCATACTGGTCATAATAATGACTAAATTTAACATTTTTTCACCTTATTTGGCGACGGCAGGCATTTGTCTGAAATGACTGAATTCCGCATCCGGATAGAGGTCAGAGTGGAAAATGGCCGCCAGCTCCAGATATTTTTCATCAATGGTATGATAAGTCGACCAAAAACTATCGGTAATCTGCCATACGTTGCCACTGCTGTAAATCGGAAGATCCGCCGCTACCGGCACCTGATCGGTGATCGATTTAATATCCGGCCCATATTTTGGCATCCCGGAGTTAATATAATAATCAGCCTTTGAAACCCGGCTGTAGAACTCTTCCGGGGTTATAACGATAACCCCATCTTTGCCAACCCCAATGTCATCAAAAAGGTATTCACCGCCAGCATCACGAACCATTTGCGCCGCTTTTGATCCGGCATTCTGAACATAAATTTTCCCAGAAGAGACAATGGCCCAGGCAACCTTTGGTTTTTCTTCATTTTCTACCTTGGCTTTCATTTCGTCAATACGAACCATCGCTTCATCATAGTATTCAGCGGCTTCTTTTTCCAGATTATAAAAAGCAGAGTAGTATTTAAGCCATTCCATGGTGCCCCGATAATCGGTTTCGGTACTTGATGAATCATAGAGATAAGGAATGTTATTCTGGGATAGCATCTCCATCAGCTTCTGCTGTTCACTACCCATGCCAGTTATAGTAAAAACAATCTTCGGCTTCAGGGATTGGATCACCTCATAATCATAACTGCTGCTGGTGGCAGAATTAGAGCCAATATCTTTGATTTTACCTTCTAGCATGCGATTTTTCATCGCATCGAAATCCCACTCTTCGGCTTTTAAACGCACCCCAACAATGCTGTCAAACAGCGTTTCGTCATCAAAGGCTCGTAAAAAGCCAACCTGGGTGGTACTGGTATAAACTGACTGATCAATCGGAATGGTAATCGATGGTAGATCCTTGTATTCCTCTGGAGCTTCCTGACCTTTTTGCAGCAGTAACATTTGTTTTCCTTCACCATCGGTGACTATCTTATTATTATTATCAAGATATTCGATGTTAAAATTTTTGGCATACTGCAATTTGATGGTATTGCCATCCTCGCTTTTATAGCTCTTGTCAGCAGACTGACACCCTGTTAATCCTACTAACCCTGATACTACCATTACCGCAGTGACCGCAATCACCGCTAACTGTTTAAACTGTCTTTTCATTACTCTTCTTTTCTCCTTCTGAGTTTGTTTTTATTTCATTTGCCATGACCATTTCTGAAAGGGTCGTCACAAAAGAATTTACCATTTTTTGAATCACCGCTTCAGCGGACTCATGTTGTTTTGTTGATAAGTCAAGATTAATTGATTGATCTTTGGCAATCTGCTTAAGAATTATTACCCCGCCATTGATAGCTTCCGATCCAGACAACAACCCCCAGCCCAGCTGATCCATCAGATGAACATAGAGGGAAGTCATGGTTACCAGCTCATCCTCCTGATCCAACCGATGGAGACGATCGATCCATTTGGGAAAATCGCGTTGACCTTTATGACTGAGTTCATTGAATTTTTTAAAAAAGGTTCCCTCGGTAACGCCATAGCGTTTCATTCGCGCAAATAACCGATGCTGGGTAACCGGGTTTAAGGCCATATGCTGATTGAGGGATTCTTTGACAGTATCCCGCACCAACCGACCAATCAGTTCTCCCAGCTTGCCATGCTTTCCAGCATAGGTCAGTCGGTTAGTCGACTCGCTATCGCAAATAATCATCAGGTTATCCGTTCCTGATCCGGTGGCGATACCGGTTGAGTAAAGGCTGCTGGCCATCAATTCCTGACAAGCGGCTGTTTTGGCCTCGGTTGCTGTCACCATGGCTCGGGCCATACAGCCTTGTGTCATATTGCCACTGACAAAGACCATACTATTAATGGTTCCCGGTCTTAAATTAATATACTCGCCGTTTTTTTCATAGCTGGTAGCTTTCTCACCAATCCGCCCGCCATTGACTTCCAGACTAGCGGTGGTAATAGCCGTCACGGTCAGGATGTCATAGGTTTCGCTTTTAATGGCCGCACTTTCCATGGACACAATCGTAGCCATCCGTGCTACCGTGTCCGGAGCCAACCCCAACTCCTCCCGGATAAAGGACTGCATTTTTTCCTGCTGACCGGGTTCCATGTGTTCGCACAACCGACCCGGCCCGGGGTTGACATCCTGATTAAATATCGCCGTTAGATTTTCCTGATAACCACCATGCTCCATGGCGGTACTGATAACCTTTCGTGGTCCCGAAAAAGGCACCACCAGACACCGATGATAGCGATGAATAGGATCTCCGGTAGCTGTTACCCCCAACATCATCTCAGCACCCACTTCCTGTTTGTGGCGGGATGATCTGCAAAATCTCGGCCGGATTTTTACAGCATTTTATTTTTTCGGCCCAATCACCAAACCGTCCTTTTAATTCGCTTTGATCAGTTAAGCTAAAAACTACTTTTCCCATTTTGATGGCATCAATGATTAAATCCAGATTATGCTCATTCGTTTTTCCCACCGGAAAGCCGGTGTCAATAACATAGTGCATTTTTGCCATTTTAGCTGCTGCATCTTCGTAATGTTTTTCGGTAATCCGACTAAACGAGTCTTCTTCAACAACATCGCAATTGAGGGCCTTTGCCACATGCAAGTCAATGTCATTGCTATGCAGTACCCCGCAGCACATGCCAAAACCAGCTCGGGATACGGCCCGATAAACGCCGGTTCCAGTGCCATTTCCGCCGGTAATAAACACTTCCGGTAATACCGGTGAACAAAATTCGAGGCACCCTAACAACTCATTATAATTAGCCCCTTCAATTGAGTAAAGACTCTGAATTGTACCAGTTTTGATAATCTCTTCTGGCGTTCCCTGAGCTTTAACCTTACCCTTTTCAATCAGTAAAATCTTCTGACAGCCTTTAATAGCAATATCAATGTCATGGAGGGATAGCACCACGGTGATGCCTTTTTCCAGACAGAGTTTTCTTAAAATACTGATGACTTCCACCTTGTGCCGAACATCCAGATGACTGGTAGGTTCATCCAGAACAATCAGCTCGGGTTCCTGAACCAACGCCCGGGCAATCATGACCTTTTGTTTTTCACCATCGCTAAGTTCGAAATAATAGCGGTTTTTCAGATATCCAGCATCAACCAGATCAAGCGCCTCATTAACAATCTTTTCGTCTTCTGCTGATAGTCTTCCCATAAAATTGGTATGGGGATATCGACCCATTGAAGCAATTTCAAAAACAGTCAACAGTCCCAACGAGACCTGTTCAGTCAGCACGATCGCCATTTTTTTAGCCAGTTCTGCTTTTTTGATGGTCGCTATATCCCTTCCATTAATTTCAACTCGCCCATTTACCGGTGGTTGCAATCCCGTTAAGGTCCGCAAAATCGTAGATTTTCCAGACCCATTGGGACCCAACAAACAGATCAGTTCTCCTTTTTGGGCACAAATATCCACTTGTTCAACAACTACCTTTTTATCATAACCAACATTCAGATTTTCAGTGAAGATTACTGGTTTCATAGCTCATTTCCTTTCGTTTTATGGACGAGTAAGTAAACAACAATCGGCGCACCGATTAAGGCCGTAATAACCCCCAAGGGCAGTTCAATGGGGGAAAGAATCATCCGTGCAATAAGATCACAAACCCCGGTCATCAAGGCCCCAGCGAAAATGACCCCCGGTATCAGAATGCGATTATCTGACGTCCCTAGAGTGATTCGCACCATATGGGGAACGGCCAGGCCGACAAAGGAAATTGGCCCGGCAAAGGCGGTGATCGTTGCCGTCAAGACACTGGCAATCAGAATCACAATCACCCGGAATTTTTTCATGCTGAGCCCCATGGAAATCGCATAATTCTCACCAAAGAGCATGGCATTTAATGGTTTACTCAAAACAAAAGCCAGAATAATCATCGGTAAACCGATGCCATATAAAAACTGGACCTGTGGCCAGGAGAATCCCGAAAAACTGCCCATCGACCACATCACAAAGCCATGCAGCTGTTCTTTGTCGGCAAAAGCGGTCAGGATACTGGTAAAGGCATTGCAAATAAACCCGGCCATCATCCCGATGATTAAAAGGGTTGTGATGTTCTTTACTTTTTGAGCGGCAAAAACCACCACCACCATCACCAGCATGGCACCCAGAAAAGCACCGGCAAACAAACCCATCGGGGGCAGGGACTTCAATCCGAATGAGAATCCACCTAATAGTACCAGCCCCACGAACAAGGTTGCCCCGGATGAGACCCCTAAAATATAAGGCTCGACGATTGGATTTTTAAAAAATATCTGCAGCAACAAACCGGAAAGTGCCAGACAGGCTCCCCCCATGATCGTAGCCAGGGTTCTGGGTAGGCGAATATTCATAATAATCGGGCCATAGGTATCATCTGCCACTGCTTTTCCCGACAAAATAGATAGAATATCCGGAATACTGATATTGATGGACCCCACACTGATGCTGTATAGCGAAATCACCACAATGGCCCCAAGAATCAAGACCAGGATGCTGATTTGTCGTGCTTTTCTGTTTTTTATACTTTCCATTACCACCTCTGATTCATAATTTTCGTTGCTTTTTTCTTCATTATGAAACCTCCATTTATATTTCTAAATTAATACTATCGATGCTAACCAATATTTTCGCAATTTCCCCTGCTAGCTCGCAATATTAATTGCTCTGACAGTTTTGCTTTGTCCTTTAATCAGAAATGTTGATCTGACTATTTTGTAATTTTCCCAAGTATAAAAAAAGGCTCATTATCTCAAATTGAGACAATGAGCCCGTAAAACGGTACGCAAATAAAACCTTTTTTCTGTCTCTCGCAGAGTTTTGCATAAACAGGCAGGTCTTCTGGCTCAAGCGTCAAC
>Ga0163223_100578_pt1 | contig 11336 bp, 10 predicted proteins | sample MSEWel2016_02_17_2_FD_113147 | JGI IMG/M metagenome (GOLD analysis project Ga0163223, IMG submission 113147) | Subsurface microbial communities from deep shales in West Virginia, USA - MSEEL Well Study Marcellus 5H_2016_02_17 ...
GGTAATTGCGACGTGCAAAACGAATCCAGAAGAGCGGGGTTCTTTCGCATTTTAACGTTTATTTTAAACGCCAGGTCAGTAAGATCGCAATCGATAAAGTATTTATCAAAGAATTAAGAAAAGGCATGCTTCTTTTAATCAAAGGACATGCTTTTTTTTGAGTGGATCTAAGTGATAACAGCCAGTAATTCGAATTCAAACCAGATGCAATTGCGGCAGAATAATGATATGATTTAATTAAGGATTAGTACCTAATCAAATTGGATGACTTTCCCGATGCTTTCGGGAGGATTGGAGTAAGTGTGAACTGGGACTGTTTAATTGTCGATGATGAAATAGAACTTGCCAAAGCGACCTGTGAATATTTTGAAATGTTTGGCGTGACCTGCGCCTTTGTGACCAATTTTAATGATTGTGTTTTGTTCATGGAAAGCAACCTGGTTAAACTGATTTTGCTGGATATCAATCTGGGAAATGACAGTGGGTTTGAATTGTGTAAGGCACTCCGCCAAAAAACGGATATCCCGATTCTTTTTATCAGCGCCCGCCAGAGTGATGATGATGTTCTGATTGCCCTTAATATTGGTGGGGATGACTATATCAAAAAACCCTATTCTCTGAGTGTTTTGCTGGCCAAGGTAAAGGTGATTATCAAGCGGTATGAAGGTGCGGCTAAAAAATCTGGGCGAAGCGATACGGTCGGTTCTGAGGATCAAGAGAAAAACAACTATAGCAACCTGAGAATTGACAAGGATGCCATGAAAGTCTATCGGGATGGAAAAGACGTGGGTTTTAAAACAAAGGAATTCAAGCTGTTTTTATACCTCTATGAAAATAAAAACCGGGTGATTGCTAAAGACGAGTTATTTAAAATGATCTGGGGAGATGCATTTTTTAGTGATGGCACCCTGAATGTCCATATCCGCAAAATCCGTGAGAAAATCGAAGAAAACCCGAATCAACCCAAATATATTAAAACCATCTGGGGCACCGGATATATGTTTGAAACCCGGGAAAACGGATAGCTTTGGTCTTTATTATTCAGATACAAAACGATCAGTTGAGGAAATAGATGAAAATAAGAAATATCGTTATCCTGTTTACGGTACTGATGATGGCCATTTATATAGCCGCAGTCATCACGATAAATACCACCCAGATTAATCAGGTGAACGTCGCAGAGATTAACCACGTTGTTAAAACGATTGAAAAAGAGTGGACCCAAGGTGAGGTAGAAAAATCCGGTACGATTGCGGAGATGTCTTACCGGATCACTCTTGTTGCAGATGAAAACTATCAGGCGCTTCTGTTTGATGGCATCAAGAATCGTCAGACCATCATGGATTTGACTACATCTGATGGCCGACAAGAGGTGTTAGGTAAGATCATCTTTCTAACCAACGGCAGTGAAGAAGTAGTCATGAAAACAAATCTGCTGACAATAATCTCCTTTACCTTTGGCATTATGTTGATGATGGTTTATCTGGTTTTGGGGTTGGTGTATACTTCTGTTCTTCGGCCCTTTGGAGTGATGAAACAGTTTGCCCGGAAGGTTGCCGATGGTGATCTGGAATTTCGGCTACCGATGGATCGAGGCAATTACTTTGGCGCCTTCACTGAAAGTTTTGATCTGATGCGGGAAGAACTAAAAAAGGCCCGACAGGGAGAATATGCGGCCAATATCAGCAAAAAAGAGTTGGTGGCGGAACTATCCCACGATATTAAAACACCGGTGGCGACCATTAAGGCCATTTGTGAGCTCCTGGAGATCAAACTGGCAACTGTGAAAAGTGAGGATTTACCGGAGTCAACTGCGGTAATGACGCTCACCGAAAGCATCGAAAAAATCACCGTGATCGATTCCAAAGCAGATATTATTGATGCGCTGATTAGCAATCTCTTCCACGCAACCCTGGAAGAACTGGAAATGCTAGCGGTTCATGTGAGTGAACAGCCCAGTACTATCCTGATCCAGATGTTTAAGGATATGGATCATTTTGGGAAGATCAGCTTAAAAAATGATTTGGTCGAATGTCTGATTTGTTGTGATCCGCTGCGACTGGAGCAGGTGATTGACAATGTTATCAGTAACGCTTATAAATATGCCGATACGGCTATCGACATTTGGTTTAATCTGGACAAAACAGCCAAAATGCTAACCATAAAAATCAAGGATTATGGGGCGGGGGTGGATCCCGATGAATGCCCGCTGGTGTTTGAAAAGTTTTTTCGCGGTTCTGGAGAAGCGGTTCAAAACACCCCGGGATCTGGGCTGGGACTTTATCTGGCCCGGCAGTTTATGACCGGTATGGATGGCAGCATCCATTGTTATAATGCGGATGGGTTCGTTGTTGAGCTGTGTATCAAGGTGGTTTAAGGTCGTCTTATTATAAAAAAAAGACTCGTTAAGAAACAGATAAGGATTTAATAAGAGTTGGTAAAAGACCGGTTAAGAACAGTTGACATATAATAGGGCCATGGAAAGCCAAAGCTGACCATGGTCTTTTATCATCGGGATTAAGACCGATTTAATTAATCGGGAGGAAAATAATGAAGCACACCATTTTAAAGGCGGAAATGCTCAGTAAAACCTATTCAAACGGCAGCATCATGCAGCATGTTCTAAAAAATCTCAACTTAGAAATTAATGGCGGAGACTTTACGGTCATCATGGGGAGCTCGGGTTCGGGAAAGTCCACCCTGCTTTATGCGCTTTCCGGGATGGATAAGCCGAGCCTGGGAACCATTGATTTTAGAGGTGAGGAGATCTCAAACTATTCCAATGACAAACTGGCGGTATTTCGGCGTAAGCATTGCGGATTTGTGTTTCAGCAGATCTATCTCAATGATACCATGACGGTGCTCGATAATATTATGATTTCAGGCCTGCTGGTCAGCCGCGACAAAAAGGCCATTGCTGCTCGGGCCAGGGAACTGCTGCAGCAGGTGGGACTAAATGATGCGTGCTATCACAAATATCCGTCTCAGCTTTCCGGCGGCGAAGCCCAACGGGTGGCGATTGTTCGAGCGCTAATCAATGCCCCGGAAATCGTCTTTGCGGATGAACCCACCGGGGCCCTTAATTCGACCAATGCCATCAATGTGCTGGATGTGCTGACCGAGGTGAACGCCTCGGGCCAGAGTATCATCATGGTGACCCATGATATCAAAACGGCCCGCCGGGCCAACCGCATCCTTTATTTAAAAGATGGGGTCATCATCGATGAGCTGAGTCTCGGCACCTATGTTAAAGACGATCCGGAACGACATAAAATCCTGCGCGAATTTCTGGAAAGAATGGGTTGGTAGCCATGAACATTCGGATGATTGCGACCAATAATATTAAAAAAGCCAAGGTGGCTACGGCCACCCTGATCATTCTGATTGCCATCGCCGCCATTCTTCTCTATGTGGGAATCAGCGTCCTTTCAAATCTGGGAACCTTTATCGATGTAAAAAATACCCAGAACAATGGGGCTCATTTTGTTTCGATTACCGATGGCACCAACGATCAGGAGATTCAGGCCATTTATGAAGCCAGTGAAACCTACGATTATGGTGAAAGAGAACCGGGAATTATGTCCTTAGCATCTAAGTTTCAGGATGTGAGTATCGGGGAGAAGGCTTACAGTATCTCCTCGCTGTTCTTAAATTTGGATACCAGCCGTAAAATATCTCAGGTGGATTTAATTGATGAGGCGGCGGTAATGCCGGAAAATGGGGTGGTCGTTCCTTATATTTTAAAGGTTGCCAATGGTTACAAAACCGGAGACATTTTGAAATTTATGGTGGATGACGCCAGCATTGATCTTGAAATCGCCGGGTTTTATGAAGATTTGATGTTTGCCAGTCCGTCAAATGTGAGTATGTATAAATTATTCGTGGGAGATCAGCAGTTTAATGAACTAATCGCACAACCGGAGTTTGGCTTAACGGTTAGTTATAGTGCTGTAATTCTGGACGATATCAATGATGCCGAAGCCTTTGAATCGCAATATATCGAAAAAACAAGGACCCTTATCCCAGATGGCAACGGCAATTTTAGTCTCGTATATGGAAGCATGAAGATTGGGGTCGCTATTTTTATCAATATTATTATGGCGGTGCTACTGTCGTTCTCGCTTATTATATTAGCCATTGCAGCCATTGTCATAAAGTTTTCAACCATCACCCATATTGAGAATAACATTAAAAATATCGGAACCCTGGAAGCAATGGGCTATACCACCCACCAGATCATTTGTGCCACGCTGCTGGAATACCTGATCATTTCCATAGTCGGTTTTATCGTAGGACTAGGGGCATCATTTTTTATTTCACCGGTAATTACCAATGTGGTGTCCTCGTCAATTGGGTTGAGCTGGACCATGGGAATCTATCCGGTCGCTGTTATCGTCAGCCTCGGCATGGTCATGATTTTGGTGCTGGGAATTGCCTATTTCAGTGCTTTTAAGATTAAACGGATCACCCCGTTAACGGCCCTGAGAAACGGCGTGCAAACCCATCATTTCGAAAAAAACAGAATTCCGCTGGAGCAGACAAAACTGAGCCTAAATCCGGCAATGGGATTAAAAATGCTGATTCAAAACAAAAGGCAGAATTTGATTGCCGGCGTCATTATCATGCTGCTGAGTCTGGTAACGGTATTTTCATTGGCGGCTTATTACAACTTTTCGGTGGATCAAACAGCCATGATAAAATTAATTGGACTAGAAACAGCGGATGTTCAGGTGTCAGTATCGGACAATGAAGCGGAAATATTCGCAGAAATTGAGGAAATGCAAGGTGTTGACGAGGTGATCAAGCTCACTTTCTTTGAGAGTATTATTAAGTATGAGGGAAAAGAAAGTGGAGCGAATACGAGAATAACAGAAGATTATGAACGACTGAAGGTTGATACCTGCGTGAAGGGGAGAATGCCGGTAAATGATAATGAGATTGCCATCACGAGTATCGTTCTAAATAGTATTGGTGCGAAGATGGGAGATACGGTATCCATTGACTACAATGGTTTAACACGAGAATATCTGGTGGTCGGGATCATCCAGCAGTTTAACATGCTTGGGAAAGGAGCCGCTATCACTACTGCCGGGATGAAAAAACTGGTGCCGTCCTTTGAGGAGAAAAATCTGATGATTTATCTGGGCGATGGTCTGGATACGGAAAAATTTGTAACCAAACTAAACAATCAATACATGGATCAGAATATCCAAAGCGTCAGCTATTTTGAATCCATTGAAATGATGCTCAATTCTTTTGAAGCGTCAGTACAAATTGTTGTCGTCGGCTGTTTGGGCGTCATTGCGGTAATCATTGTGTTTATTTTGTTTCTTGTTGTTCGGGTACGGCTATTAAGAGAGCGGACCCGGCTGGGAGTTTCTAAGGCCCTGGGCTTTACCTCTAGTCAGCTGATCGGTCAGCTTTTAATCAGTGAAATGCCAGTCATTATCGGTGCTTCGATGGTGGGAGCCGTCGCTGGTTATTTCACCACCAATCCGCTGCTGGCCTTGATGCTTTCGGCCAACGGGATTCTTAACTGTGATTTTTATGTTGATCCTAGCATGGTGCTTCTTACTCCGATCGGAATCAGCTTGATCGGGCTGGCGACGGTACTGATTGTTTCCGGCAAGATCAGAAAAATCAGCCCCTGCAAGATGTTTGAAGAAACAACGGACTAAAAAACTAACGTAAATGAGAAGTACTGATATTCTCATATGTGACTAGGAAATCCCAGGAAACAGCAGCGTGATGCTCCTGATGAAAAATGTATTTACAAACGAGGACCGATATGCTATTATGACCATAAGTCACATGACTAATGGTCATGATTTGCGTGGAGGGAAAATTTTAATGCCAAAAAGCACATTTTTTAACTTACCGGAGGAAAAGAAAGACAAGATCATCGCCGTTGCGATTGATGAATTTGCTCAAAATCATTATGAAAAAGTAACCATTAATAAGATTGTTAAACAAGCAGAAATTCCCAAGGGAAGCTTCTACCAATATTTTGAAAATAAAGATGATGTGTACATTTTTTTGTTTAGCCAAATTGGAAACTCAAAAAAAAATAACCTTGAGGAATTAAAAGATAGAAGTAGTCAATTGGATTTTAAATCCTATGTTATGTTACTGCTTGAAGCAGGAAATCAGTTTGGAAATGAGGATTTAAGAATTTTAGAGCTAAAAAATCGTTTTATTAATGAATGCCCGCAAGAAATTAGAAAGAAAATACTAAGTAATGAATTTCCCAAAAGTTATCAATTGCTTGCGGACGTGATCCGATTGTATATAAAAAAAGGGGAATTACGGGAAAACCTGGATGTCGAAATGGTTGCTTACATCGTTACCCAAGGTCTGGCAAATATCGAATTTTATCAAAACGCTGGCTCAAGCATTAAAGACTTAGGGAGGCGGATATTGGACGTTGTCATTGAAGGGATACAGACCGAATCAGGAGGGGAAAATAAGAAGGGAGAATAGACCATGTTAACCAGGCAAGAGTTAGTTCAAGCTGAAAAATACCTAAAACTAAATGAATCCGGTGAGTTTGTCATTGATACCGATGAGGACCTGGAAATCATCGATTTTCATACGCATATGTGCAATGTTCTGCCGATTAAGCATAGTAATCCAAAGTCAAAAGGAAATAAACTTACATTTCCGACGCTTCCGCCAATTGAAAAAACAGACTTTTCAGTGCCTTACTGGACAAAAGAAGAACTAAATATTAATAGGAAAGGCATAATGCCAATATTTCACTATGCACAAAATGCCTATGCGGTGCTGCAGGACATGAAAAAAGGCGGGACTTATGATAATTGTTTTAAGTCTCAAGCGGATAATAAGATTGGCATCAATGTGGTGCTACCATTAAGTACAAAAAAATGCGATTGTTCACCAGAGGCCCTGAGAATTGTCGCCGATTATCCGAACCGCTTTATAGCATTTTGTTCGGTTCATCCTGATGATCCGGAGATGGAGGAAAAAATAGTAAAATACAAAGCCCTTGGTGCAAAAGGCTTTAAACTAAAGATATCAGATATTGAGCTTAAAAATGATTTCAAGCCGTTAATAAGGCTGTTTAGAACCTGTCATGAAGCAGAATTGCCGGTTATCTTGCATACCGGGTCAATTCCGGTGGATCAGGAAAGGACCTCTAAATTGCTATGGAAGTTTTTAAGGTCAACCCGGGTCGAATTATTTGGTCGTCTGCTTGAGGAAATGCCAAAAGATTTTGTCTTTATCTTCGGACATAGCGGGGTCTGCGAATATAAACGTGTCGCCGAATATTTAAAAAGATTTCCGGCAACTTATGCAGAAGTGTCAAGCCAATCCCAGCATAGCATCAAGTATTTAATTGATGAGGTCGGTTATGAACAGTTGTTATTTGGCTCAGACTGGCCGGCCTTACCCCAGGCAATCACCCTTTCGCGCGTACTAATGGCGACGGCAGAAAATAAAGAAGCAAAAGATCATATACTAAGTAAAAATGCTAAAAGACTACTAAATCAAGCATAAGATAATTATTCAAAGCCATGATGCCATTTGCGGCATCATGGCTTTTTTTCAAGAAGGGATTAATTTTATCGAGCACTCTGATATAATAAAAAAATGATTGGAAATATTAGGATTGAAATAATGAAGGGGTGGTGCTTGAGATATGCCATTTGAAATCATCCGAAACGATATTACTAAAATGATGGTGGACATTATTGTCAATGCCGCCAACACTGGTCTGAAAATGGGCGGCGGCGTCTGCGGCGCGATCTTTGCCGCGGCCGGGGCGGACCAGCTCCAGGCGGAGTGTGACCGGATTGGTGGCTGCGCGGTGGGTGAGGCGGTGATCACCGACGGTTATCGGTTACCGGCAAAGCGCATCATCCACACCGTCGGGCCGGTCTGGCAGGGCGGTGGTGCCAACGAGGCCAGGCTGCTGCATCGGGCCTATACCAGTTCCCTGCAGCTGGCGCTGAAACAGGATTGTAAAACGATTGCCTTTCCGCTGATTTCATCGGGCATCTATGGCTATCCCAAGGATCAGGCCTTAAAGATTGCGGTGGCAGCCATCGCGGAATTTTTGCGGGAACATGAGATGTTGGTTTATCTGGTGGTTTTTGATAAAAAGGCCTTCGTCGTCAACGATGTGGTTTGCGAAATGCGGGCTAGTAACCCCCATACCAGCTAGCTGGAAGGCAGAAATTGAAGCAGACTTTGAACAGAGGAAGAATAAGAATAATTAAAAACGAATACTAACAGTATATAGCATCGTGCTATTGCTGTTAGTATTTTTTGCGATTAAATATACAGAACTTAAAACACGCCCATACTTTATTATTGAATTATTCAATAATAAAGTATGGCTTGAATTCAAAGCCAACTTTATCAATAACTTCCTTACTTTTTTTAATTACTTCGGCAATTCTTTTTTCATCAACACGCATAAACCGAAAATTCATTTGCACGATATAATCAAGACACTCTTCCAAAGTACACTTTAGCATATTATTAATAAAATCGATTATGATCGCATGAGATGCTGCGGTAGCACCCCTTGCCAGCATGCTGATTTCATCATTTTGACGGTTGATGTTAAGGTGATATTGGCGGTCGTGGATTTTATAAAAACTTTTATAGTGTGGTGTAAACATATCTTCATAGTGTCCATCAGCACTTTCTCTAATATAGCGGGAAACTTTTGGATCCTGCAAAATCAAAGCTGTCGAAAGCCTTATTTCAATGGCCGTACTTAATTGTAAATCAAATTTATTGTTGCAAAAATATGTCTGATAGAGTTTAAAAGAAATGATGTTTTTGTTTCTAACAGAAAAAGTTTCTGTCACTTCTTTGGCCAATGAAGATTTCGTTTTAAAATGATAAGAAATCAAAGATTTCGTTATATTTAAAACTTCGGCTATTTGGTAAAAGTAGGTATCATCATAACCGTGTTCATAAAATAATTGAGTTGCCGTAGTTAAGATATTTTCACGTTGAGTCGACATGGATGCTCCTGTAATGATAGATTTTTTAACATTATATCAAAGAGTGTATTTTTTTTCAAAAGAAAACGAGCTGAACATGTTCAGAATTTTATTGACAATAAAATCGTAAAGCGTTACAATACACATAAAATTGAACATGTTCAGCAAATAAAGGTAAGGAGAAAGAAAATGTCAAAAATTGAAGAAGTAAAAGCAAAGGTAGAAATCGGAAAAACCAAACTCGTACCGGCTCTGGTACAAGAAGCTTTAGATGAAGGCAGTACACCTGCTATGATCCTCCAGGCAATGGTAGATTCTATGGGTGTTGTCGGAGACAAATTTTCTAAAGGCGAAATTTTCGTACCGGAGATGCTCATAGCTGCTAAAGCAATGGCAAAAGGCGTCGACGTTTTGAGACCACTTTTAGCAGGGGATAGCGAAACTTCATTGGGAACCTGCATTATTGGCACGGTTGCTGGCGATTTACATGACATCGGAAAAAATCTGGTTGCTATGATGATCGAGAGCGCTGGATTTACCATGGTTGACCTTGGGGTCGATGTACCAGCAGAAAAATTTGTTGAAGCAATCAAAGAAAACGAAAGGGTAACACTAGTTGCCTGCTCGGGTCTTTTGACCACAACTATGCCGGCACTTAAAGAAGCGGTACAAACCATCAAAGCTGCTTATCCTGATCAAAAGGTAATTGTTGGTGGTGCACCGGTTACCCCGGAATATGCGGCAGAAATCGGAGCCGATGGATTTGCACCAGATGCCGGCAGTGCCGCTGTCAAAGCAAAAGAAATCATCAGTGTTTAAGATTATGTTGATGAGAAGTGCATCTTTAAATTTTAACAGGAGGAATTAGAATGCTTACAAAAAAACAAAATTTATTAGAGACTATAAAGGGCGGTAAACCGGACCGCTTTGTAAAACAGTATGAATTTCTTAATATGATTTTTGAAGCGGCATTCCAGATGACGGGTATTCCGATGATGCCAGGTCCAACCAGCAAAGATATCTGGGGAATTACATGGACATTTATGGAAGGACAAATTGGTGGATTCCCAGTACATGATGAAGAACATCTCGTCATAAAAGACATTACAAAATGGAAGGAATATGTAAAGAAGCCTTTAATACCAACGGATGATGAATCTTGGGCACCGGCGATTGCGCATGCCAATGCAATCAATCGAAATGAAGAGTTTGTTACGGCAATGTATGCTCCGGGATTATTTGAAATGACTCATCACATGATGGGGATGGAGAATTCATTAATGGCTTTTTATGAAGAACCGGAAGCAATGCATGAACTGATTAATTACATTACAGAATTTGAATTGGAATTTGCTGAAATACTAATCGATCGGATCCATCCGGATGCTCTTTTCCACCATGATGATTGGGGTAGTCAGATATCTTCATTTCTTTCTCCGTCAATGTTCCAAGAGTTCTTCGTACCGGCGTACAAAAAAATCTACGGTTATTATAAAGCCAACGGGGTGGAGCTGATTGTTCACCATAGTGATTCCTATGCTGCAAACCTCGTTCCAGCAATGATTGAGATGGGTATCGATATTTTTCAGGGAGTTATGAATACAAACAATATTCCAGAACTGATTAATAATTATGGTCGTCAGATATCCTTTATGGGTGGACTTCATAGCGGCGAACTGGATTTCCCGGATTGGACACCTGAAAGAATTGCAGAGGATGTCGAGCGTGCTTGCAAAGCGAATGGTAAGTCGTTCTATATTCCTTGTATAACTCACGGCGGGGCAATGAGTCATTTTCCAGGAGTATATGAAGAAATAGATAAGCAGATTGATAAAATGAGTAAAGAAATGTTCTAGCATTATCCCTAAAGATGATGATACGTAAAACACTCAATCGCATTCGTTATTATGTGAAATAAATAATTTGAAGAGGAAGAGTATGATAAAAAGAGTAGAATTTTCAAAAGCTGAATTAGAACCAACGGGTGAGTATCCAAGCCTATTTCCGGGAGTACCGGCAACGCCAATCTATAATACGCCAATTACACCAAAAGAGAACTACAAGGCTCTATACAAAGGTGAAAAACCGCTATGGTTGCCAAATTATTATGACCTTACTACATTATGCCCAGCTTGTTATCCAGATGCAATTGCCAGAGGCTTTATCGTTAGCGCTGAATCGGGTGATTATATGGATGACAGCCAAAAAGGTGGAAAAGATTGTTTTGGTGTTGAGTGGGTTTATGAACCTTCAGCGATGGGATCGATGGTAATACCGGGAAACCCAACACTTAGAAATATATCCGAGTGGCGAGATAAAATCATCCTGCCGGATGTTGACTCGTGGGATTGGGCTCAA
>Ga0163223_100582_pt1 | contig 11288 bp, 9 predicted proteins | sample MSEWel2016_02_17_2_FD_113147 | JGI IMG/M metagenome (GOLD analysis project Ga0163223, IMG submission 113147) | Subsurface microbial communities from deep shales in West Virginia, USA - MSEEL Well Study Marcellus 5H_2016_02_17 ...
AATGGGAATCCGCTGTTTATCCCCAACGCTGCACAAAAATAAAAAGTTAACTGAGGTCCTGGGAGAAGATCTTCTTCCAGGATCGCATTGTGGAGAAATCAATGGACTACATACTCAATGGTTTTGTTGAAGCCTTTCGGCTCATTTTTTCTTTTGATCCTGAAATCATTCAAATTGTTTTGTTATCGCTTTTTGTCTCTTTTTCTTCGACCCTTTATGGCACCCTGATCGGCGTTCCTCTTGGCATTCTTCTGGGCATCAAAAAATTCAGAGGCAAGACAGTGGTGTCCCGGTTTCTTTATACCTTCATGTCATTTCCGCCGGTTATCATTGGTTTGTTTACCGCCCTCTTTTTAGCTCGTTCTGGTCCTTTGGGTCAGTTTCAGCTGATGTATACTGCCACCGCAATGATCATTGCCCAGACTATTCTGGTTACCCCCGTTATTATGGGCATCATCTTTAACCATGCCAGCACCAGTGGCTATGAGGTAGTCCAAACGGGGAAAACGCTGGGTGCTCAGGGGTGGGATATTCTGATCCTGCTGATTCTGGAACTAAAAGGCGTCATTATGATCGCCCTGGTCAGTGGGTTTGGCCGGGCCATTTCTGAAGTCGGCGCAGTAATGATTGTGGGTGGAAATATCCGGGGGTTCACCCGCGTGATGACGACCTTTATCGCCATGAATAACAATATGGGTCAATACAGTGTCTCCATCGCTATGGGACTTATCCTGATGACCATCTCTTTTCTTACCAACTCGATTTTATACCATTTTATCATAGGGGATCAAAATGAATATTAAGACGCGTAATATTACAAAAACATATAAAGATAAAACGGTGCTCAATCTGAATGGTCAATCTCAAGATCTTTTTTTTGAGTCTGGAGAAATTCACGGCATTATCGGACCTAACGGATCTGGGAAAACCACGCTAATGAAAATAATGGCCGGTCTCGTTACCCCAACTACTGGGAATGTACTTTATAATGGCATGCCCTTAGATCCGAATATTTTTTGTGAAATGACCTATTCCAATCATACCCCCACCCTTTTTTCACGCTCAGTTTATGAAAATATTGCCTATCCGTTAAAAATCCGCAAACGTGAAAAAGACAAAATTGATCAAACCGTATCACAGTTATTGAATGAGTTCGAAATTGAAGCGATTAAGAATCAGAGTGCCCGACATCTTTCCGGTGGGGAATCCCAGAAAACAGCACTAGCTCGCGCCTTATCTTTTTCACCCCAAGTTCTATTTTTAGATGAGCCCACGGCGAATATCGATCCCAAAAGCATCCAGATTATAGAAACTGCTTTAAAAAAGAGAACTAAAGAGCAGGGACTTTCAATTATTATTATCACCCATAATCTCAGTCAGGCTTTCCGGATCTGTACCCACCTGACGTTTCTGGATCAGGGATCTTGTCTTTTTTCTGGCCCACCGGAAAAAATCATGGCCTCTAACCATCCTACAATCGATGAGTTTATCTCACTTGATCGATTTTAAAACGCTATTATCTGAACTAAAATCACAGAAATTCAAATATTTTTGTGAGAACTATTTTTTATCAGACTTACCAGGAAATTTTGATTGCATAAACGGGGTTTTTATAGTTATAATAATTACTTAGTCCAGACTTTATATGGGGTCATTATATTGGGAGGAAAACCATGAGATATGTGCCAACATTTTGCCTGCGCGAAGGAATGATGTTAGGAAACAATCTTTGGGGTGAGCGGGGTGAGTTGATTCTTGCTAAAGATACTGTTCTCACCGAAGATTACATCGAACGAATAAAAAAATTAAATTATAATGGCATATATGTTGAAGATGATCTGACCAAAGATATCCAAATCATTAATATTATCAACGATCGTGTCCGAGCCGAAACCGTTAAATGTATTAAGGATGTTTTCATTACTACCGAAAACAAAGGTGCCTTAAAAAAGAATACCTTTAATGACATGCAAAAACATATTGAAAGCATCGTTGACGAAATTCTTCAGAATAGCAGTATGGTGATTAACATGGTGGATCTGAAGGTTTTTGATGACTATACCTATTTCCATTCGGTGAATGTGGCTGTCCTTTCCATTTTATTGGGTTCAGCGCTGGGTCTGCGCCGGGAACAGCTGTGTGATCTGGGTATCGGTGCCATTCTCCACGATATTGGCAAAGTTTTTGTTAAAAAAGATATTCTCTGTAAAGAAGGGGAACTTTCAGAGGACGAGTCCTGTGAAATGCAAAACCACTCGACCCTCGGTTATGATTACATTAAAAAAGTTTCAACCATCAGTATGTCTGCCCGGATTGGCATTTTAGACCACCACGAAAAATTTGGCGGTGGTGGTTATCCCAACAACCTAAGTGAAGAGCAAATCTCCCTCTTTGGGCGAATCATCGCCATTACCGATGTTTATGACGCCATGACTTCCGACCGACCTTACCGCAAAGCCATTATCCCCTCAGAGGTGATTGAATATATCATGGGTTCATCCCATACCTTATTCGATCCGGATCTGGTCAACATCTTTATCCGAAAGATCGCTCCCTATCCCATTGGCACCTGTGTGGAACTGAGCAATCGGTTAACCGGTATCATCATTGAAAATTATGAAAACTTCTCGATGCGCCCCAGAGTCCGCATTTTCAAAAGAGATGGTGAAGACATTGATCCTTTTGAGCTTAATCTGAGTGATCGGGCTTTCCTCAATATTACCATTACTAGCATCTTATAAATGACGCATTCGTTTTAAATAAACAAAAGCGTTTAAGATCTTGCTTTGAGTGTTGTTCCAGTTAATGGGACAGCACCTTTTTTTAATTAAAAAAGTCGCTTGAAAACCCATTTATATTGCTATTTAACCCATTACATGTTAAAATAAATTTAATTGTCATAATGCATCAACAAGCAACGAACCGCTTAATCAACCCTGGGGAAAGCCTGGGGATTTTTTTGCTTAAATTTATCGTTTCAATACAGAGCTATCGATGGAGGATTTATGAATTGAAAAAAAATACCGAAAAAATTATCCAGGTTAAAGACCTGGTCAAACATTATGGGGACAAAACGATCATTGATGAAATTAATTTTCACATTCGGGCCAATGAATTCCTGACCATTCTCGGCCCCAGCGGCTGCGGAAAAACCACCTTGCTACGAATGATCGGTGGGTTTGAAACCCCGGACGCCGGGGATATTCTTTTCGAAGGCAAATCGCTGGTCAATATTCCGGCCAATAAACGGCCCATTAACACCGTTTTTCAAAAGTATGCCCTGTTTCCCCATTTAAACGTCTATGATAACGTGGCCTTTGGGTTAAAAATTCAAAAAAAAGCCAAGGCTGAAATAGACACCCTGGTTCAGGAAATGTTGCGGATGGTCAATCTTAAGGGGCAGGAACAACGGGATGTCAATTCCTTAAGCGGCGGCGAGCAGCAGCGGGTCGCCATTGCCAGAGCCCTGGTTAATCACCCTCAGGTCCTGCTGCTTGACGAACCCCTGGGTGCTCTGGATCTCAAGCTTCGCAAAAACATGCAACTGGAACTAAAAAAACTCCAGAAAAAAACCGGCATCACCTTTATTTATGTTACCCACGACCAGGAAGAAGCGATGACCATGTCTGATACCATTATCATTATGAACCATGGCCGGATCCAACAGATCGGCTCACCGGTGGATATTTATAACGAACCCCGAAACGCCTTTGCCGCCGATTTTATTGGTGAAAGCAATATTCTGGAATCGATGATGTTAAAAGACTGTCTGGTCAAACTTCAGGATGTCGAAATTCCCTGCGTAGACAAAGGTTTTGAGAAAAACGAGTCGGTACTCACTGTGATCCGCCCTGAAGATATCGAAATTCTCCCACCCGGTACCGGTTTTCTGGACGGTGTCATCGAATCCGTGACCTTTCTGGGGATACACTATGAAATCGTTATGAACTGCAAGGGCATTAGCTGGCTGATTCATACTACCCGTGAATTTTTTGCTGGCGACCAGATTGGTATCCAGGTTGATCCCAATAATATTCATATCATGAAGAAGGAACACGATCATGAAATCATTTAAGGAAACCATTGCCTATCCTTACGGTCTGTGGATGCTTATTTTTATTGCCGTTCCGCTACTGGTGGTAATCTGGTTCAGCTTTTTATCGAACCCGGATTTTAAGGCCGGCATCTATACCTTTACGTTGGAGAATTATAAAGAGTTTATGGACCCGGTCTACCTGGAACTTTTATACCGTTCATTTTTATATGCGGTCATCGCCACCCTGATCTGTTTTTTTATCGCCTATCCATTAGGGAACCTGATTGTATCGCTACCCGGCAATCGCCAGAATCTGATGATTGTACTGATGATCATCCCGATGTGGGTCAATTTCCTGCTGCGAACCTATGCCTGGATGGTGCTGCTCAGCGGCAGCGGATTGATCTCTCAATTTCTGGGTCTGTTAGGCTTTAGGGATGTTTCTCTGCTATATACCCAATCTGCTGTGATTCTGGGGATGGTCTATAACTTTTTCCCCTATATGCTGTTACCGATTTACACCGCCTTGAAAAAAATTGATCCGGATCTACTGCGGGCCGCCACCGATCTGGGGGCCAACCATTTCCAGATGTTTGTAAAAATCAAATTGCCACTCAGTCTTCCCGGCATCGTTTCCGGATCAATGATGGTCTTTATGCCAGCGGTAAGTACCTTTGTTATTTCCAATTTGTTGGGCGGTGGCAAATACATGCTCATCGGAAATCTCATTGAGCAGCAGTTTTTAACCCTGAACAACTGGAACTTCGGCTCAGCGCTTTCAATGGTATTGATGACCATTATCTTTCTCGTCTTAGGTGTTGCCCGTCTGATCACCGGAAAAGAACTTGATACCGGAGGTCAAATTCTATGAAAAAGATCCTTAAAAAACTGGCCTTTGCCTTAATTTTGTTGTTTTTATACGCACCTATTTTAGTGTTGATTGTTTATTCATTTAATGATTCTAAGATTATGGGGCCCTGGGCAGGTTTTACGCTCAAATGGTATGTCATGCTTTTTCAGGATCGCTATATCCTTCAAGCTTTGTACTATACCCTGATTATTGCCGTGATCGCCACCACTGTTTCCACTCTTGTGGGCACCATTTCGGCGGTGGGTATTTACCAGATGCGGTCCAAACTAAAAAGACCCTATCTGTTGTTAAATAATATCCCCGTTCTGGTACCGGATATCGTGATGGGGATTACCCTGATGTCGCTATTTATTTTTGCGGGAATGAAAATGGGGCTAACCACCATTATTATTGCCCACATCACCTTTTGTATCCCCTATGTAATTCTGGCGGTACTACCCCGGTTTAACCGGTTGCCGGAGAACATTTTTGAAGCTGCGCTGGATCTGGGTGCAACCCCTCGCCAGGCCTTCTGGAAGGTGCTGTTCCCGGAGATTCTTCCCGGTGTTACTTCTGGTGCCCTGATTGCCTTTACCCTATCAATTGACGATTTCGTGATCAGTTTTTTTACCGCCGGCAATGGGGTCAGCAATCTATCGATCACCATCTATTCGATGGCCAAGGCCGGTATCAACCCCAAAATCAATGCCTTGTCAACAATTATGTTTGGGTGTATCATGATCTTACTAATACTGATCAATATCCGTAGTGAAAAAGGGATTAAAAATATCCAATAAAAAGGAGAATGGAATGAAAAAGTTCGTGTTAATTTTATCCTTGTTGTGTCTGCCTTTTCTGGCCAGCGGTTGCGGCTCCGATAATCGGGCTGAGCTTACTGTTTATAACTGGGGCGACTATATGGACCCGGAGATCATCGCCCAGTTTGAAGACGACTATAATTGTCGGGTCAATTACGAAACCTTTACCTCCAATGAGGACATGTACGTCAAGGTCAAGAATTCATCCGATACCTATGACGTACTGGTACCCTCTGATTATATGATTGAGCGGCTGATTCGCGAAGAGATGCTTAGGCCCATCACCAAAGACAATATCCCCAATCTGACTAACATCGATGCCACAGCCCAGGATCTGGCCTTTGATCCCGGCAATCAATACTCGGTCCCCTATTTCTACGGGGTTTTAGGAATTGTCTATAACACCGCTCAGGTCACCGATCCGGTGGATAGTTGGGATATTCTCTGGAATGATAAATATGCTTCCAAAATCTTAATGTATGACAGCATTCGCGACAGCATGGGCGCCTCTCTAAAACGGCTCGGTTTCTCCATGAATGAAACCAATGAGGCTAACATCAATGCCGCCCGGGATGCTCTGATTACCCAGAAACCGCTGGTTATGGCCTACGTTACCGATAATGTCAAAAGCCTGATGGCCAGCGGTGATGCTGCTATGGCCGTGGTCTATTCCGGTGATGCGGCCATTATCATGAGTGAAACCGACAACCTTGATTTTGCGATTCCCAAGGAAGGTTCCAATGCCTTTTATGATAATTTTGTGATCCCCAAAAATGCCAAGAATCCGGAACTGGCCGAACAATTCATCAATTTCATGCTAACCCCGGAAGTTGCCGCTAAAAATATTGAATACGTCGGTTACTCCTCTCCGAATACGCCAGCTCTGGCGCTGCTTGATTCAAGCTGGTCAAACAATGCCGGTTTTAACATCAGCCCCGAAGATCTGGCTCGCAGTGAGATCTTTATGGATCTGCCTAGTGATATCATGGAAATCTATAACCGGGCCTGGACCGAGATTAGTGTCTCCAAATAACAAAACAACCCAGCTGGAAATAACTCTGGCTGGGTTGTTTTAGTTGCGAGACCAATTGTTACCGACTCTTATGGCATCAACTCATTCTAGTCTTCCAGAAGTCCGATCCATTTGGGGATCGGAATAGCGCCGCCAATCACTGCACCAATAGTCATCGGAATGATGCCGTTAATCGGAAAGCACATCAACAGCAACAAAATCACTGCCAGGGGTTTTCGCATAACCGTAGCTGTTAATGCCGCTGTTACTACTGCCACACAAAAGATGGGATCAATGGGAAGCATTAAGGCACAGGCATAACCAATGGCGATCCCCGAAAAAATGGTGGGGAAAATATTTCCACCCCGCCAACCCATTTGGTGGCAAATATTGCCCATTAGAAGTTTAACAATCCCAGTTAAGAGCAGCACTGCAAAACCCAAGCCCTGCCAGGAATTCATCACCTCAACCATTTCGTGTTCACCGGAAAACATCGTGTAGGGCAGAAAAATTCCGACGCCGCCAAGAATCACACCGCCAAGAATGCTCCGAATCAGAATTTTTTGCGCCAATGGTTTAATCGCGACTTTAGTCATTTTTTGAAATAGATAGTAAAGCATTCCCGCTGCTACCCCAACCAGTGCCAGAGGAATCGCTGCTGCCCATTCTACTGCCGTCATTTTTTGGATGGCTGGGAAGTGTCCCAAACCCAGCCGTCCGCCAAAAAGATTCTGGAGGATGGTTAATGCCCCATAACCGCTGAGAATGCCAACGAAATACATCATTATTTTTAAATTTTTAGGGATCACTGCTGGTTTTTCTTCATCTTCTATTTGCTCTACAAAGGCAAAAAGCGGTGCCCCAAAGATAACGCCGATGGTGGCGGCCATACCAATCTGCGGTAGCTCATCCGTTTCTGAAAGGATAAATTTAAAGCGGTCGGAAAACCAGAAACATAACCCCACAATCACGCCGGTTAAACCGGCTTCCGGGCCCAGACTCCCCCCAAATATCAGTGGTAACAGGGCTGAGATACCAATGATGTGTAGGTTATTATAAGGGATCTTATTCCCTTTTTTAACCGTTTTTAAAATTTCCGCCATTTCCCGGGGATAGGGACCAAACCGTTGCTCCCAAAGCCCGATGAGTAAACCGCCAATGGCACAGACCACCACCGGATACAAAGTGAGATTGACCGCATTTTTAAGATCCTGCCATAAAAAATTGATGCCCAGGTTCATCATAAACAGCAGCCCCCAGGTAATCCCACCAATTGTGCCACCCAGTATCGCCACAAATAAAGTCATTACGGCAGTTTCTTTAAATTTAAGCCCCACGGTATCCTCCTGTCAATTCGTCTTACGCTTGTCCATTGATGAATTGCACTCTGTTTTTTCCAAATTCTTTGGCTTTGTACATGGCGATATCAGAATAGTTCAACAGCTCCGTGGCCGTGACCCCATCCCGGGGATATCTTGCAATGCCAAAGCTAGCACTAATATTTAAGTTCATATTTTCGACCACAAAGGTCTCTAACAGGGCCATTCGGATTTTTTCAACATACTCAAATATTTCCGTTTCACTGAGATCGCGCTGGATAATCAAAGTAAACTCGTCGCCCCCTAAACGCCCGAGCATATCCTGCTGTAAAACGATTTTCTTTATTCTGTCGGCAATCGATTTCAGCAATAAGTCGCCGATATGATGCCCTTTATAATCATTGATCTTTTTAAAACTATCCAGATCAATAAATACCACCGCAAAAGGCGCTTGTTTCTCCTGGGACTGTTCTACCAGATAATCAAGCTTGTTGACAAGCATTTCCCGGTTTGGGAGTCCGGTTAAAACATCGGTATATGCCAGGTAATTAAGCCTAACTTCACGCTGTTTCATTTTTCTGTTTAGTTCTCTAAGCTTTTGGTTCTGCTCTAAAACTTCTTTTTCCGAATTTGCCAGTTCATCGTAGAGAACACTCAGTTCTTTTTTTTGTGCTGCAACTTCTGCCAAATTACTATCAACCCGCTTGCCATAAAATGAAATAATACTGATGATAATGATCGTGCTAAGCGGCACCATAATTCCTGGTATTGCCTTTAAATTGCCGGCCCCCAAGACGATAATGATCCCCACAAACGCGGAAGCCAGAAGATTAATGGCCACCCCAATCCGATAGCCCTTTTCTTTTGCTATCACCACCAGGCAAACCGAAATCATCACCTGGAGCTGAGCCACAACACCGGCAATATTACTAAAGGATGAAAACCGTACTTGTAGAAAAATGACCGTAAAATACAAAAGCAAACAAATACCGATTTTGATTCGTGAAAACTGCCTACTTTCATCAAGGTTTCTTTTCTTCTCAATATGATGATCTGTGAAATCCGCAACATTTCTAATTTTTTCCATGAACTCCCTCCTGGTACTGATTTCTAAAGCTCTACACACTTTTCTCTGATACTTTATATAATCATCTACCGGTTTTCTTACGCCCGAGTAGAATCTGGTCTAATCCTATTCCGAATTGATCGGTCTAGCCTTCTTTTTTGTCTTGGGATACTTTTTAGCTGTCAAATTTTACGATCATCCCTTGTCTTTCTTCTTGATCCAGAATCATCGGGTCGCCGATAGCCCAGGCTTTTACATCGTTCGCATCGTCTTTGCCGATTATAAAAACACACTTTATTTTTCACTATTTAATTTTTATAAGTTTTATTTTCTCTCATTTTAACACAGATAGACACCCTAAACAATGCGTGGCATTCACTGTGACAGTTTTTTTGCTACTTTATATTTTTCAGGTATTTAAAATTAATTTTTTCAATTAAAAAAACTTTGCAGTGGCTGCGTGAGTCCGTCTGCAAAGTTTTCTTTTGATTTACTTTTGGTGTTCCAGTCGCTTTATGCTTAGCAGCTACCGTTAAGCATCACGTGACTAATACTTGTCATCGTCATCAAGAATAATGTTGGGCTCAAAGGACGTCTCTTTATCTATTCTTACTACTTTCTTTTCCCCAAGTTGATTTTGAGTTTTTGGCGATTGCCCAAACGTTTTTAAGTCGAAGGCACCAACCATTTGTTTTAGCATTTCGGCCTGACCGGACAATTCTTCACTGGCGGCGGCACTCTCTTCCGCTGTAGCCGAATTTGTTTGTACCACCTGGGAGACCTGTTCAATGCCCTGGGTGATCTGGGCTATTTCAGAAGCTTGATCGTTAGATGCCTGGGCAATATTACCGACAATATCGGATACTTTCTCGATCTCATTGAGTATTTCTTTTAGACTTTCTGCCGTTTCATCAGCAATGCCGGTTCCCACTTCCACCTTGTCGATCGAACCTTCAATCAGCCCGGTGGTTTCTTTTGCTGCTTCAGCACTTCTGGCTGCCAGCGTTCGAACTTCTTCCGCTACGACAGCAAAACCTTTTCCATGCTGGCCGGCCCGAGCCGCTTCTACCGCAGCATTTAAAGCCAGAATATTGGTTTGGAAGGCAATGTCATCAATCACTTTGATGATCTTAGAGATACTGTTGGATGATTCGCTGATATCATCCATGGCTGTTACCATTTTTTCCATCTGACCATTTCCAACTTCGGCGTTTTTTCGTACTCTGACAGCTAATTCATTCGCCTGATTGGCATTCAAAGCATTTTTCTTCGTCTCATCTGCCACTTCTTCAATCGATGCCGTTAATTCTTGAATCGCACTTGCCTGCTCAGTGGTCCCCTGTGATAGATTCTGTCCACCATCTGAAATCTGTCTGGCACCCATTTCCACCTGACTGGCGGCGTCATTGATTTCTTTCATGGTTTGGCTAAGTTTATCATTGATTGTGTTGAGTGATGTTTTAATTGGAAGAAAATCACCAAGATACTCACTTGTAATTTCCTGGTTTAAACGACCTTGTCCCATCGCTTCAAGGGTTGATGAAATTTCATCGACATATTGTTTCAAAAACTCAATCGTCTGATTTAAGGCCTTCTTAATTTGAGCATGATCGCCCTTATAGTTACCTTCCATGCCAATCTGCAGATTTCCCGTTGATAATAAGTTTAGCGTGGCGGCTGCTTCTTCTACCGGCTGTATAATCGTATCCAAAGTCTGATTAAATCCATCGATGACCTTTGCGAATTCTCCCTGGAATTTAAATGCGTCACCGCGATTTTTTAGATCCCCTTCAACTGCGATACTGGCCATATTTTCTGTTTCCTGAACCAGGCTTAGAATATTTTCAATCATAGCAATCAGACTTGGGTTAAGGGTATCATTTTCACTTCGTTTGCCAATCTGTTTCAAGGTATCCAGATCATCCATCTCACCAGCGGCGATATGAGTCGCAACATTGACCACCCGAATCAAGCGCTCATGAACAGCATTGATGGCTTTTGCAATATCCGAGTAAATTCCCAGATATTGTCCCGTCATTTCTTCGGAATAATCATTGACGCTCATCTTTTCTAGAATGCGTTTCCCTTCCGTTAATCCACCTAAACCATCAATACAGATATTTAAATTACTTTTGATAATGTTAAAATCACCATTGTAGGAATCTGTGATTTTTTCGGGGATAATAC
>Ga0163223_100583_pt1 | contig 11283 bp, 9 predicted proteins | sample MSEWel2016_02_17_2_FD_113147 | JGI IMG/M metagenome (GOLD analysis project Ga0163223, IMG submission 113147) | Subsurface microbial communities from deep shales in West Virginia, USA - MSEEL Well Study Marcellus 5H_2016_02_17 ...
AGGTCGTTATGTCGCAATTTGAACTGGTCACCCGTTTCAAGCCCGCCGGTGATCAGCCCGAAGCCATTCGGCAGATGATCGAGGGCATCGAGGCCGGGTTGTCGCATCAGACGCTGCTGGGCGTGACGGGCTCGGGCAAGACCTTCAGCATCGCCAACGTGATCGCTCATGTGCAGCGCCCGACGCTGGTGCTGGCGCCGAACAAGACGCTGGCGGCGCAGCTCTACGGCGAGTTCAAGGCGTTCTTCCCGCGCAACGCGGTGGAGTATTTCGTTTCCTACTACGACTACTACCAGCCCGAGGCCTATGTGCCGTCGTCGGATACCTTCATCGAGAAGGACGCCTCGATCAACGACCATATCGAGCAGATGCGCCTGTCGGCGACCAAGGCGCTGCTGGAGCGCAAGGACGCCATCATCGTCACCACCGTGTCCTGCATCTACGGCCTGGGCGATCCGCAGTCGTATCTGAAGATGGTGCTGCACGTGGACCGCGGCGACCGGCTCGATCAGCGTGAATTGTTGCGTCGTCTGACCGGTCTGCAATATACCCGCAACGATATGGATTTCGCCCGTGCGACCTTCCGCGTGCGCGGTGACGTAATTGATATCTTCCCAGCCGAATCCGACCTGGAAGCGGTGCGCATCGAGCTGTTCGATGACGAGGTTGAAAGCCTATCGGCCTTCGACCCGCTGACCGGTGAAGTCATCCGCAAGCTGCCGCGTTTCACCTTCTACCCCAAAAGCCACTACGTGACGCCACGCGAAACCCTGTTGGAAGCGGTGGAAAAGATAAAGGTGGAGCTCAAGGACCGGCTCGACTACCTGCGCAGCCAGAACAAGCTGGTGGAGGCGCAGCGCCTGGAGCAGCGCACCCGCTTCGATCTGGAAATGATCATGGAGCTGGGTTACTGCAATGGCATCGAGAACTACTCGCGCTATCTCTCGGGGCGCGAAAGCGGTGAAGCGCCGCCAACGCTGTACGACTATTTGCCGGCCGATGCGCTGCTGGTGATCGACGAATCTCACGTCAGCGTGCCGCAGGTCGGCGCCATGTACAAAGGCGACCGTTCGCGCAAGGAAACCCTGGTGGAGTACGGCTTCCGCCTGCCGTCGGCGTTAGATAACCGGCCCATGCGCTTCGATGAGTGGGAGGCGATCAGCCCACAAACTATCTTCGTTTCGGCCACGCCGGGCCCTTACGAAGCTGAGCATGCTGGGCGTGTGGTCGAGCAGGTGGTGAGGCCTACGGGGCTGGTCGATCCGCAAATCGAAATACGACCGGCGCTGACTCAGGTCGATGATTTGCTGTCGGAGATCACCAAGTGCGTGGCCAAGGAAGAGCGCGTGCTGGTTACCACGCTGACCAAGCGCATGGCGGAGGATCTGACCGACTATCTCGGTGACCACGGTGTGCGGGTGCGCTATCTGCACTCGGATATCGACACCGTGGAGCGGGTCGAGATCATTCGTGATCTGCGCCTGGGTGTGTTCGACGTGCTGGTGGGCATCAACCTGCTGCGTGAGGGGCTGGACATGCCCGAGGTGTCGCTGGTGGCGATTCTTGATGCGGACAAAGAAGGCTTTCTGCGTTCCGAACGTTCACTGATCCAGACTATCGGCCGTGCGGCGCGCAACCTCAACGGCCGGGCGATTCTCTACGCCGACAACGTGACCGGCTCGATGCAGCGCGCCATCGATGAAACCGAGCGCCGGCGCAACAAGCAGATCGCCTTCAACGAGGCTCACGGCATCGTGCCCAAGGGTGTTTTCAAGGATGTGCAGGACATCCTTGAAGGGGCTACCGTGCCGGGCTCGCGTAGCAAGAAGCGCCGCGGCGAGGCCAAGGCGGCGGAGGAGGCGGCGCGTTACGAAAACGAGCTGCGTTCGCCTAGCGAGATCACCAAGCGCATCCGACAGCTGGAAGAAAAGATGCTTGCCTACGCACGCGACTTGGAGTTCGAGGCCGCCGCGCAGACGCGAGACGAGATACACAAGCTGCGCGAGCGGTTGTTGCAGGTGTAAGGGAAAGAAGCTGGAAGTAGCAGCGGTTGCAACAGGTGGCCAAGTAAGTTGGGTTAGCCGAAGGCGTAATCCGACGGTCACGGATCAAGCCCCATATGTGCAGGCGGATGTGGCCAGTTCGCGGTAAACGACGGAAGCGCTTTCGGCGATTCCGTCCTACGAACTGGAGCGTCTTACGGCGTGCCTGTTACCATTCATCCCTTCGATTTACGTTCGTTCGAGATCTTTCATGACCACCGTTCGCACCCGCATCGCGCCATCTCCCACTGGCGACCCGCACGTCGGTACTGCCTATATCGCGCTGTTCAACCTCTGCTTCGCCCGCCAGCATGGTGGTCAGTTCATTCTGCGTATCGAGGATACCGATCAGCTGCGCTCGACCCGTGAATCCGAACAGCAGATCTACGATGCGTTGCGCTGGCTGGGTATCGAGTGGGACGAGGGCCCCGATGTCGGTGGCCCGCATGGGCCGTATCGGCAGAGCGAGCGCGGCGAGATCTACAAGAAGTATTCGGACGAACTGGTCGGCAAAGGTCATGCCTTCCCTTGCTTCTGCAGCGCCGAGCGCCTCGACCAGGTGCGCGCCGAGCAGATGGCCAATAAAGAAACTCCGCGCTACGACGGTCATTGCATGCATATCGCCCCGGCCGAGGCGCAGCAGCGCATCGCCAGTGGCGAATCCCACGTGATCCGCATGAAGGTGCCCAGCGAAGGCGTCTGCCAGGTGCAGGACATGCTGCGTGGCACCGTCGAGATTGGCTGGGACCGCATGGACATGCAGGTGCTGATGAAGGCCGATGGTCTGCCGACCTATTTCCTCGCCAACGTTGTCGATGACCACCTGATGGGCATCACCCACGTGCTGCGCGGGGAGGAATGGCTTCCGTCGGCACCCAAGCTGATTAAACTCTACGAATACTTCGGCTGGGAACAGCCGCAGCTGTGCTATATGCCGCTGCTGCGCAATCCCGACAAGAGCAAGCTGTCCAAGCGCAAGAACCCTACCTCGGTGACCTTCTACGAGCGCATGGGCTTCATGCCCGAGGCGATGCTCAACTACCTGGGTCGCATGGGCTGGTCGATGCCCGACGAGCGCGAGAAATTCGCCCTGGCGGAAATGATCGAGCACTTCGACATCAACCGCGTGTCTCTGGGCGGGCCGATTTTCGACGTCGAGAAGCTATCCTGGCTCAACGGCCAGTGGATACGCGAGTTGAGCGTCGAAGCCTTCGCCAGCCAGGTGCAGGAGTGGGCGCTGAATCCGGACTACCTAATGAAGATCGCACCGCACGTGCAGGGCAGGGTGGAGACCTTCAGCCAGATCGCGCCGCTGGCCGGTTTCTTCTTCTCTGGTGCGCTGAACCTTGATCCGTCGCTATTCGCTCACAAGAAGCTGGACGAAACCCGGGTGCGCCAAGTGTTGCAACTGACGCTCTGGAAGCTCGAAGCGCTGCGCCAGTGGGACAAGGAGCGCATCACCGAGGTCATCCAGGCGGTCGCTGCGCACCTGGAACTGAAGCTGCGCGACGTGATGCCGCTGATGTTCGCCTCGATCACCGGCCAAGCCAGTTCGGTCTCGGTGCTCGACGCCATGGAAATCCTCGGGCCTGACCTGACGCGCTTCCGCCTGCGCCAAGCGCTGGAGTTGCTTGGCGGGGCGTCGAAGAAAGAAGTGAAGGAGTGGGAGAAGCTGTTGGCGGCGATTGATTGAGCGGTTTTAACGCTTCGTGAACTAGCCGGCACCTGCGGTAGGCAGCACAGCTTTCTGTGGGAGCGAGCTTGCTCGCAAAAAATTTGAGACGCGCCATCCGTCGGCGGTAAGTAGTAAGTAATTGTTCTCATGTCGAATTTCTTCGTCGAGCAGTTAAAAATTTCGTTGACACTGTGCAGGGCCGCCCCTAATATGCGCCCCGTCCTCGAGATGGGGCTATAGCTCAGCTGGGAGAGCGCTTGCATGGCATGCAAGAGGTCGACGGTTCGATCCCGTCTAGCTCCACCAATCTCGGACAATGATTGCCACCGACACGCCAAACAGCGGGTCGCGTCAGAAGGTTTTGTCCCCTTCGTCTAGTGGCCTAGGACACCGCCCTTTCACGGCGGTAACAGGGGTTCGAGTCCCCTAGGGGACGCCATATACCAGCAGCGCTGCGCAAGCATCGCGAGTCGGGAGACGTTAAATCTGGGGCTATAGCTCAGCTGGGAGAGCGCTTGCATGGCATGCAAGAGGTCGACGGTTCGATCCCGTCTAGCTCCACCATTTCCACGCGTTTCGGCATTCGCCGGATCGTTCGAAGGTTTCGTCCCCTTCGTCTAGTGGCCTAGGACACCGCCCTTTCACGGCGGTAACAGGGGTTCGAGTCCCCTAGGGGACGCCATTTTTATTGCCCGTTTTGGGCGCCAAAGGGTCATTTCTCACGAAGTGGCCCTTTTTGTTTTGGGCGCATTGAAAGTGGGCGCGCGGTCCCCTTCATCAGGATGAAACGGCTCGCTGTGCTGAATGGTCCGTCATAGACGTTCGGCACAGGCGTGACATCCATCAGCGTCTAGCTTCCAATAGCAGCATTAGCGTCTGACGGCGCACAGCACAGCGAGGAGGGATGCATGATCTGGGATCAAGCCGACGCGTTCATAATCGACATCGCAGTTGAGGCCGACCATATCGACGAGTTGGGCCATGCCAACAACGCGGTGTATGTCTCATGGCTGGAGCAGAGCGCCTGGCAGCACTCTCAGAGTCTGGGCCTGGGGGTGGAAGATTATCGGCGTCTGGATCGCGCCATGGCGGTGCTCAGACACGAGATCGATTATCTGGCAGCGGCCTATCTGGGCGATCGCCTGCAGTTGGCAACCTGGATCGTGGATTCCGATCAGCGGTTGAAGATGAAGCGTAACTTCCAGTTGGTCAGGCCGGCGGATGGCACTACTCTGCTACGGGCTCAGACCACCTTCGTCTGCATTCAGATGTCGAGCGGCAAGCCCAAACGGATGCCACCAGAGTTCGTGGAGGGGTACGGCCAGGCGCTGGTTCAGCCTTATCCCCTCGAGCTCTAACGAGCCTTCAAATCAGCGCTGTTCCGGTTTGCTCACATCGGCGTCACGACGCTCCTCGGCGTCTTCGCGCCAGTCGTCCTGTACCTCTTTTTTCATTTTTTCATCCAGGGTCGTACCGTCTTTATTGACATCGGCGGTGTTGGCGCGCTGATGGTTTTCGCTCATGGCGCTACCGTGGGCGTCACCGGCGGCACCGTGCGTGCCGTCATGCATATCGTCCTGGTTAGCCATTGCGCCAGTAGCGATAAAGCTGGCAAAGACGGCAGCGGTAAGATGCGTGGTTTTCATGGGAGTCTCCGGTAGTGAATTGGGCCTACTCCCTAATTCCGACTCGATGCATGGAGGATTGTTCGCTCGCAGCGATTGAGCGTTCTGGGCCCAGGATGATGGATAATGGCGCCGCTCAGTCTGGCCTCGTCGTGGGTTCGATGGGTATCAATCGCGTTTTTAAGTGGACCGAATCGGTCCAGAGTCAAGGCAGCCCAGTTGGTTAACAAGCCGCGCAAAATCATTCATGTCGATTGCGATTGCTTCTACGCGGCCATCGAGATGCGTGACGATCCCAGTCTGGCGAACCGACCTATCGCTGTGGGCGGGCTGGCCGACCGGCGTGGCGTCATCGCCACCTGCAACTACGAAGCGCGCGCCTACGGTGTGCGCTCTGCGATGGCGTCCGGGCATGCCCTGAAGCTCTGTCCGGACCTGCTGATCCTTCGGCCCCGTATGGACGCCTATAAGGAAGCCTCGCGAGAGATCCACGAGATCTTTCGTACCTATACCGATCTTATCGAGCCCCTGTCGCTCGACGAGGCCTTTCTGGACGTGAGCGACTGCGAACACTTCTCTGGTAGTGCGACCCGTATCGCCCAGGATATTCGCCGTCGGGTATGGCAGCAGCTGCGTATCACGGTTTCGGCGGGCGTTGCGCCGAACAAGTTTCTCGCCAAAATCGCCAGTGATTGGAACAAGCCTGACGGATTGTTCGTGATCACCCCGGATCAGGTCGAAGACTTCGTGCTGGCGCTACCGGTCGCCAAGTTGCATGGCGTAGGCCGCGTGACTGCCGAAAAGCTCAAACGACTGGGCATTCATACCTGCGCGGATCTACGCACCTGGAAGCGGCTGGATCTGGTTCGGGATTTCGGTTCGTTCGGCGAGCGGCTCTGGGGGCTGGCGCACGGGGTCGATGAGCGCCTGGTTAAAGTTGAAAGACGGCGCCAGTCGGTCAGCGTGGAGAACACCTACGAGCGCGACCTGCCGGACCTCGCAGCCTGCCTCGAACGATTGCCCGAACTGCTCGAAGATCTCGCCGGTCGGATGGCGCGGCTCGACAGTGGATACCGACCGGGCAAACCCTTCGTCAAACTCAAATTTCATGACTTCACCCAGACGACCTTCGAGCAGGCAGGCGCCGGTCTCGAGCTGGAGGATTACGCTGATCTCGTCGCTGGCGCCTATGCCCGAGGCAAGCGGCCAGTGCGGCTGATGGGTGTCGGGGTCCGTTTGATCGATTTGCGCAACGACTTCATGCAGCTGAGTCTGTTCTAGCCTTTGCCGTCGCTGGTCGGCTCCGTCACAGCGATACTTTCTGCAATTAAAGCTCATGGTTCGGTGCGCCGGAGCTGTCTTCCTGTCTGGCTGCAGCACCGCAGAAGCGGTGTTTCGAGCTGCAGTCGGCGAGTGGCGCCGCGACCTTTGATATCCCCCGGGCTCGGCCCTTGAGCTTCCGTTGCGAAAGCTATCGCTGAGAACCAAAGGGCCATTCATTGAATGGCCCTTCGTCTGGGTTGTAAAAGAGGGGATTCCCCGGCCTGCCTGTACCAAGGTCCCCAAAATTGGCTGAATGAACCTATGCATTGCATATGCCAGTTTCGGGTTCGGTTGCGGTCTGTTGCTGATGGCAACGTAGGGCGGGCCTATCGTGACTGTCTTTGAAGCGTTCAGGCCCTACGAGCCTTACTTCGCGAAGGGGGAGAGTGTCGGTTTGCGTGCAAATAGGGTGCAGCTGTGCGCAGTTTGCTCACTTGTGGCGCAGTCAGTTCTGTTCCGGCCAGACGCGGAGCGGGGCGCCTTCGGCTGGCCAGAAGCGCAGCTGATCGATTTTGGATACGTCCCAGCGCTCAACACGGGAAAGCAAATCCAGGAATTGCTGTTCCTGCTTCATGATGTGCTCGGCGCACATCTTGCGCGTGCTGCCTACTTCGCTGAAGCGGATCTGCTGATCGTCGAGCTGGTAGTTGGCGAACCAGTGATTGCAGCCGGCGTTGCCGTAGGCGCGGTCTTCGCTGAAGGTCAGCGAGACCGGGTTGCGGCCTACCACGGCGTCGTCGCCGATCCATTCGGCGATGTAGGTGACGTCATGCTGCAGCGTGAGCGGGTCAACTGAGCAACCGCTGACAGACAACACGGCAAGGCCGGCCATGATGAGCTTGTTCATTGCTTGGACTCCCGGCATGTGGGGCACAGGTGTCGGCCGCCGTCGTTCGTCCAGCCCAATTCGCTGATCCGCGCTTCGGCCGCCGGGGCGCGAGCGGCTTCGCCTTTGGCTGCGTCCACCGCGAATTCGAAATCCCGCTGTTTACCGCAAGCGTCGCAGTCGACCTGCCAGTTGACGATCGCCAGTTCACGAAACACCGGGCCGCTCGCCACGGCCATCCACTGGCCCGGCGGGTTGATCAGGTGTCGAACCTTGTCGACCGTTAGGCGCTGGGAGAGCTCCCGACTACCTTTGAGCGTGACGATGAGTACGTCGCCCGAGCGGATGTTGCCGCCGTTACCCGTGACCTGATAGCGGCCCGGTGCCAGGGCGCGGCATTCGGTCAGGGTGTGTGCAGGATTGAGCAGGTTGTAGCGGAAATCGTGTTCGGCCATGACTCGCAATCGACTGGGAATGAGGGGGCTTTTGCGGCGGGCCATAATGCTAGCACGGCAGATGGGCAGAGGCTGCGCTGGGACGAGGCAAAGTAATCGAGCAATCGGGTTTTCCGATGCTTTGCTGGACAATCGGTTTATGGTTGCGGCAAGCGGGGGCTTCGGCGTCGAGATTCGCTCACCCCTCACACCCCAGCCCTCTCATCGGAGGAGAGAGGGGGCGGACCGAGGTTGTTGTGGGGGTTTGTCCTTTTGAGGACGCGCAGGGTTACGCAGCCTGGGGCGGTTTTTCGCGACGAGGTTCGCCAATCCCCTCACCCCAGCCCTCTCACCGGAGGGGAAAGGGAGCTGACCGAGTGGCTGCTAGGGCTGTTATCGGCTGCGGCCACTTTGCGCGTCATAAAGAATCCAGACCATGAGCACCGATGCCTAACCAGATCAGTCAGATAGTTACGGACGGGTATCGGCAAAAGTCTCTTCGAGAAAGCGTTGCATGTCCTTCCACGAGCGCTCATCGGCGGCCTTGTTGTACGCCACGTCGACACCCTTTTCCTGAAACTTGTCGGCACCAGGATTGGTGAAGCCGTGTTTGGCACCGGGCAGGTTGACGAAGCGGTAGTCGGCGCCGGCTTTGACCATTTCGGCATTCAGCGCCGCCACGTCATCGGCGCTGACCATGCTGTCTTCGCTGCCGTGTTCGACCAGTACGCGCGCTTTGACGCGGCCAGTGACGGCACGGGTTTGCGTGGCCAATGCGCCGTGGAAGCTGACGACGCCAGCGAGCGGCGCGCCCTGGCGTGCCATGTCCAGCACCACCTTGCCACCAAAGCAGTAGCCGACCGCGGCGAGTTTGGCGGCGTCGGTTTGCTGTTGCTGTTTGAGCAGGTCCAGGCCGGCGTTGAAGCGGTCCTTGGCCGCGTCGGCATCGGCCAGCGCGGCCTGCATGAAACTCATGGCGTCCTTGGGATGCTCGGTATTCTTGCCTTCGCCATACATATCGATCGCCAACGCGCTGTAGCCTAGCTCGGCGAGGTCTCGGGCGCGGCTTTTGGCGTAGTCGTTGAGGCCCCACCATTCATGCACCACGACGACGCCTGGGCGCTTGCCTTCGATGGCGTCGTCATAGGCGTAATAGCCGATCATTTTGGTGCCATCAGCTGCGGTATAGGGAAGTTCCTGAGTCTGGATTTCGGCTTGAGCGAAGGCGCTGGCGGCCATCAGCGCGCCGAGCAGGCAATAGCGCATGGGGAGGACTCCTTGTTATGGCAACGTCGATTGATAGCCGTCGTTCGACTCGCCTGCAACTCGGTCGTTCAGGTGTGGGGAAGAGCGCTGCTGTGGAGAAACAGAGCCGGCGCGACCTGGGGCTGCGCCGGATCGTGTTTACCAGCCCGGCACGCCGTGCATGTCCGGCAACCGGTGCGCGATGCCCTTGTGGCAATCGATACAGGTGGCTTCGCCGTTGGCCAGGGCTGTGGAGTGGAACTGCGATGCGCGAGCGGACTGGCGTGTAAAGTCCATGTAATCGAAGTCGTGGCAGTTACGGCATTCCAGCGAGTCATTCGCTTTCAGGCGACGCCATTCTCGTTCGGCCATTTCACGGCGCATGCCGAGAAACTTCTCCCGGGTACTGATGGTGCCGAAAATCTTGCCCCAGACCTCCTTGGATGCCTGCATCTTGCGTGCGATCTTGTCCGTCCATTCATGCGGCACGTGGCAATCCGGGCAGGTGGCGCGCACGCCCGAGCGGTTGGTGTAGTGAATGGTGTCCTTGATCTCCATGTACACGTTGTCTTCCATTTCGTGGCAGGAGATGCAGAACGCCTCGGTGTTAGTCACCTCCAATGCGGTATTGAATCCGCCCCAGAAAATGATGCCGGCGATGAACCCGCCGAGCGTCAGCGCGCCCAGGCTGTAATGCACGCTCGGACGGCGCAGGACCGTCCAGTATTTCTTGAGAAACGACAGTATCGACTTCATCCAGGCGTCCTCACTGTTCGTTCTGTTGGTTTTCGCGATAGAGCAACTCGTCGATGTTCTCGAAGTCGTTCTGCACCAGCGGTTTCACGTCGTGCTGCACTACATGGCATTGCGTACAGAAATAGCGACGAGGGGCGACGGTGCCCAGGGTCTGGCTGTCGCGATCCGTGAAGTGCGTGATGCTTATCATCGGCGCCTGGGTGCGCGCGCTATTGGCGCGGCTGTGGCATGAAAGGCATTTATTGCTGTTGGTGTCGACCTGGTAGCCGCGAATCGTGTGCGGAATGGTCGGCGGCTGTTCGGGATAGTTGCGCTCGCGCTTGAGGTCCTTGTTTTCTTCATCCTTGAGAGGCGGTGGGGTGAATTCCTGGGTGATGGTGCCGCCTGGGCGCCGACCGTCCGGCGCGGGGGCATCCAGTGGGTAGTCCTGCTCGGCGGCAATGGCCAGGCCAAACACCGCGAGGAGCGTCAAAGGCAGTAAGCGAAATTTCATGGCGACTCTCCTCAGGCGATGCTGACCACTTCGATTTTCACAGCGCATTTCTTGTAGTCGGTTTGCTTGGAGATCGGGTCGGTAGCGTCGAGGGTGACCTTGTTGATCAGCTTGTTGGCATCGAAGAAGGGCACGAAGATCAAACCCTTCGGCGGCTTGTTGCGCCCACGGGTTTCGACGCGCGCCTGCATCTCGCCGCGCCGACTGATGACCTTGACCACGCTGCCACGCCGCGCCTTGAGGTCGCGAGCATCATCGGGATGCATGTACACCAGTGCGTCGGGAACCGCCTGGTGAAGCTCGTCGACGCGCTGGGTCATGCTGCCGGTGTGCCAGTGTTCCAGCACGCGGCCGGTGCTCAGCCAGAACGGATAATCCTCGTCAGGTATTTCGGCTGGGACTTCGTAGGGCAGGGCGAAGATGATCGCCTTCTTGTCCGGATAGCCATAGAACTGAACCCCGGTGCCTTTTTCTACATAGGGGTCGTAGCCTTCCCGGTAGCGCCAGCGGGTTTCTTCGCCGTTTACCACGGGCCAGCGCAGGCCTCGCTCCTGGTGATAGCGATCGAAGTCCGCCAAATCGTGGGCATGGCCGCGACCGAACTCGGCGTATTCCTCGAACAGGCCCTTCTGTACGTAGAAGCCGTACTCCTCCGACTCCCTATTGCGGTAGCCCTCTTCGATATCCGACGTGGGGAAGCGATCGACCTTGCCGTTCTTGAACAGCACGTCGAAAAGCGTCTTGCCTTTGAGTTCCGGTGCCTTGGCGAGCAGATCGGCGGGCCATACCTCATCGGTGGTGAAGCGTTTGGAAAACTCCATCAATTGCCACAGGTCCGAGCGAGCCTCGCCCGGCGCGTTGACC
>Ga0163223_100584_pt1 | contig 11232 bp, 7 predicted proteins | sample MSEWel2016_02_17_2_FD_113147 | JGI IMG/M metagenome (GOLD analysis project Ga0163223, IMG submission 113147) | Subsurface microbial communities from deep shales in West Virginia, USA - MSEEL Well Study Marcellus 5H_2016_02_17 ...
GCTTTTAACTAAAATTGACCCATAAAGCAGTAAAATGATTAAAAGTTAAAAAGATCTGGTTGAGAAGTTCGGTAGTCTTACAAATTCACTAGTTTATGATGGTTGAATTTGCAAGTGGCTCTACAGAGTATTTATTTAATTCTACATTAATAAATTTTTTTGATTATAGAGATAGTGATGAATACATTTCAATAAATCAAGAAAAAACAAATGAGGTTAAGATACAAAAAGAGTTGCCCAATCAATGTAAATTAATACTTATGGATAAAAGTTTAAAAGAGTATGAGTTATCACATCAATATTTACAAGAAAGTATAAAAAACAACACAATATATTTTGATAATGAATTGATAAGTATTCTTGTTATTCAGGGTAATAGTGTGATAGATAGTTCCTATGACGACAGTTTCTTAGATAGTTTTGATGATTATAAAAATACAAAAGTTATAAAAAACTTATTCGTATCAAACTATCCTTTTTTATCTAATCAGTCTCATGCAAGTTTTTTAAGAAAATATATAACATATAATATAGAAGAATTTTTTTCAATTTTTTATAATGAAAGAATTATCATAAATGAAAATTTATTAAAATTAGATTTTTTAAAAATTAATCATTTAATAGAGCATTTATTATTTGCATTTAAAATTGATGGAAAGACTTGTGAAGATATTTTACAAAGATTAATTCATGAAAAGAGGGAAAAACTAATGATTGATACTCCTATAGTTTTATTTAAACTTTTATTATCATGTAGTTCAACCAAACTAATAAGTTACTTTTATAATTTTGTTTTTGATGCAGAACTTGAGGATGATAGAGATGAAAGTTTTATAGAGTTGGTAATTAACAACTTATTTAATACAACAACATTAAATGGTCCACAAAAACATAATTTAAAAGTTGCGATGCATTATGTAAACGGGCCTTATTATTTAAAAAAAGCATTGGAGAAATTAAATGGCTAAGTATTTAGATGCGATAGAGTTATCGAATAGTTTGAAAAATAGACTTGAAGAAATAGTTATAAGTGATATATATGTTAGAGATAGTAAATTACAATCAGAATTACGTAATATTATCAAATCTGATGAGGGATTAATATCTGAAATATTTGTGGAGGGAGCATATCCTGCAAAAAAACATGAGGCTATTTTAAGGGATATTCCTTTTTTAAATAAAGAGTTTTTAGAATTACTTGATTTAAATAAAGTGTTTGATCCAAATTTCTATCCTTTTAATCATCAATATGAAACTCTTAAAATTGTTAATGATATGGATAGTAATGATAAGCCTGCAATTGTAGTAACTGCACCAACTGGTTCAGGTAAAACAGAATCATTTTTACTTCCGATGCTTAATGACTTGCTTTCTAATCCAAGAAAGTCTGATGAAAAAGGTGTTAGAGCTATAATTTTATATCCTATGAATGCATTAGTTGCAGATCAAAATAAAAGATTGTTTTCATACTTAAAAGGACAGTCACATATATGTATGTTTTTTTATAACAGTGAAACTCCTGAGTCTGAAAAATACGCAACTGATGAATTTAATGATAAATGTTTTATAAAAACAAGAAAAGAAGCAAGAAATAATCCACCTGATATTATGATTACTAACTATTCTATGCTTGAATACATCTTGGCAAGACCAAATGATTTTCCTTTAATAGGAAATGCACTTAGAACTATAATTGTAGATGAAGCTCACTTATATACAGGTACTTTAGCTGCTGAAGTATCATTACTTTTAAGAAGAGTAACAAATAAAGCTAAGGTTGATAATTCAAAGATATTATATATGGCTACAACTGCTACAATTTCTAAAGAAAAGCAAGAACAACAAGATTTTTTTAGTAAATTCTTCAATAAAGACAATATTCAAAGAGTATCAGGCGAAAAAGAGTTTAAAGAGATAGACATAAATATCAATGTAGATGATGAAATAAAGCAGTTTGTAGATATTTCATCTCTGATTTCAGAATCTAATTTAGAATTGTACAATAAATTCAAAGAGTATAAAATATTTCCTAAGATATTAAAGATATTATCAGAAAAATATACTATTCAATTTAGTGAACTTAAAAAATTAGTCTCTTCATTTATAGAGCCAAATACTCTATTAAATATTTTTACACTTGGAGCAAAAGCTCGTTTGAATGATAATGAATTACCATTACTTCCTCATAAGTTACATTTACAAGTGAGAAGTTCTCAAGGCTTTTCAGTTTGTTCCAATCCTAATTGTCCTGATTCAAAAATAAGAGGTATAGGCAAAATACATCATGGTACTTTTTATAATTGTACATCATGTAAAAGCCCTACATTAAACCTTATAAGATGTTCAGAGTGTAATGAACATTTTTTTCACGGTAAGTTTAATGATGCAGATACTCTTTATTTGGAGAGATTTTTTAAAGATGATACTAAAAGTGAAAATAGTCATATATTGAGTTTTAAAGAATCAACTGAACCAATTTATATTAATTTAAATGGTAAAAAATGTTCTGAACACGATTACAATAATAAATTGTATAAACACTCAGTTTGTCCTGTTTGTTCAAATGATAAATTTTATGGTTTAACTGTAAGTGATCAATTCTTAATCTCATTGGTATCAGAAACAATGCTAAGCAATATGCCTGAAATTGATAAAGATATAAATATATTTTTGCCTGCAAAAGGAAAAAGGTTATTAAGCTTTTCAGATAGCAGACGTGATGCTGCAAGACTTGGTTCTCTTTTAACTGCTCAGCATGAGATACATCTTTTTAGAAAATTGATAGTAGAAATCATACACAGTAATACTTTTAAGAACCAAGATGAAGACTTAAAAGAATATTATCAGAATGAAATTAAAGATAATGAAACTAAGTTATTAACTACTAGTAATCCAATAGTAAAACAAAAACTCATAGATAAAATTAATGAAGATAAAGTTGAATTATCTAAAATGAATACTGGACTTTCAATTGAAGACTTAGTGGATAGTATTAAAAAACATCAATTGATTGGACAATTTTTTGATAGAGAAAGGATGAAAAAACAATCACCTAATGAAAGAGAACAATTAGCATTTGATAAAAATAAAGAAGCAATTCAAAAAAATATTTATATTAGAATTGTAGAGGCATTGATAACTCCAAATATTAATGATATTAATCTTGAAAGCCAAGGGTTAATAAACCTTACTTATCCAGGAATTGAATCTATTGTTTTTTCTAATAAATTAAAAAGTCTCTTCAATGAAAAATATAAAACTATTGAAAGTCATAAGACAAAAATACTTAATATCTTTTTATATATATTTAGGGATTTTAAAGCTATTACATCTGAATATCAATCTAATGAACTAAAAGACCATGATGTTCCCAAAATAGGATTAGGACAATATATTGCTTATAATGCAAAAAACAAAAACTTATTTAATCTCAAAGTAACAAGTCGGAGTTCTGTTTATAAGTTTAGTGTTTCACTATTTAGGAGTTTTGGAGTTGAAGTTAGTGAAGATAATATACACACTTTTTTAGAATTAATATTTGAAACATTTTTAGATGTTGCAAAAAGAGATGATATTAGATGGTTAGAATATAAGCGAGTTCAAACAGAAGATGGGAGAATAGTTGAAGCATTTAGAATAGTATTTTACGAATTATCAGTTGAAGTACCTCAAGTTTTATATTTAAATACTATTAATAAAACAATCTATCAAGATTCCATAAATGGTGTTGTGTTTGAAAAACATAATAATGTTGAGTTAACAGAAGTTACACAAAATGATTTAAATAGTAATCCATATTTTTCAAGATACAGAAAAATGTATCTTAATCCTTCTAAAGAACTTAGTATAGGATTGTGGGCAGAAGAACACTCTGCTCAACTTGCACATAAAGAAAATAGGCGATTACAAGAACTATTTATAGAAGGGAAAAGAAATGTTTTATCAGCTACAACTACACTTGAAGTAGGAATAGATATTGGAGGTTTAAGTGGTGTTTTAATGGCAAATGTACCTCCCAATAAAGCTAACTATATTCAAAGATCAGGACGTGCAGGGAGAAGAACGGATGGATCATCAATAATTCTCACATATACAAAAATGAGACATTTTGATCAAAATGTATTTAGAAATTTTAAATTTTATTTAGATAAACCACATAAAAAGCTAACAATATCTCTTGAAAAAGAAAAAATTGCAATAAGACATTTTAATTCATTGATGTTGTTCAAGTTCTATGAAAATCATGCACATAGTAAAGATTCACTAATATTTGATTCCTTTAGAAATATGGGCTATTTTGTTGGTATATGTGAAAGACCAAAAAAAACTAATAATCCTTATTCTAAATTAGATTTTGAAATGGATAAGAACTCTATTTATAACAAGTTTATCAATTTTTTAATTGATTATGAAATTACTGATGATGATAAAAAGGCATTTGATGAAATTTTTAAACATACTAGTAAGAGTTTTGATTATCAACAATTAATTAAAATTTTTATCAATCAGGTTAAAGATGTATGTTTAACATATATCAACAGTTTAAAAGAACTATATTCAGATTGGAGTTTTTCTACTAATACAAGTCATAAAAATGCAATTAGTTATAGTATTCAACAAAAACATGATCAAAATTTAATTGAAATTTTTTCTAATGCACAGATTTTACCTAAATATGGGTTTCCTATTGATGTAAGAACTTTACAAGTAATTAACACACCTGAAATAAAGTTATCAAGAGGTAGTTTTCTAGCATTATCTGAGTATGCACCAGGTTCAAAAATATTGGCAGGTAGTATGCTTGTCGAGTCTAAAGGAGTATCAAAACACTTCAGTGGAGAAAATTTTGATAAAGCATTTGGTGAAAAAGGATTTACATATATTTGTGAAAAAGGCCATTTTTTTACATCATCAGACGATTGCAAAAAACATAAATGTAAAGTGGTTGGTTGTAATAGTACCCTTACAGCTACTTCAAGTTATTTAATTCCTGAACATGGCTTCATAACATCAGCATCAAATAATCTGACATATAAAATAGGTACTCCTGAAAAAGTTGGAAGATTAGAAGTTTATAGTGAAATTTATGTAGGTTCTGAAAATGATATTAATTTTAAATATGAAGATTTTTCTGTAATTTATAAAGAAAGAGCACTTATTTATGGGATAAATAAAGGTACTAATGGTTTTGGTTTTGCAATTTGTACTAAATGTGGTTATGCAGAATCAGAAACTGAAAAAGTTAATATGAATAGTTATGATAAATTACCAACATCATTTAGAAAACACTCATCTATATATAGTGAATCAGCTGTAAATGAATGTTTAAAAACGCCATCTACTATATGGAGGAATTACAATTTAATGGCTAATATGACTACTGATGCGATTATGATTATTCCTAAACGAGAGATAAATGATATATCTATAGCTCAAACTTTAGCTAATGCCATGCAATTAAGTGGAGCTGAAGAGTTAGGTATTGATGAAAGGGAAATAAGTTCACTTATTCAAGAGATAGATGGAAAATTGTGCATATTGATTTATGATAATCAATCTGGTGGGGTTGGATATGTATATGATTTAGCTAAAAATAGATGGGAGGATTGGCTTACAAAAACTAAAGAAAGACTTTTTGTAGATGAAAAACATAATGATGAATGCATTAATGGTTGTATAAAATGTGTAGTAACAATGAATACGAATCAACCATTACCTAGAAGGGAAACTTTAGATTATTTAGAAGGTAAAGTATTATTAAAAGATATAAGTAAAAAGAGAGAGAAGAAAAAAGTTATAAAAAAAGAAGTTAGTGATATTGATAGATTAAAAAGATTTAGTAAATCTTTTTAAGAATGTATATTAAAAATAAAATATGGAGAAATAAAATGAAGGAAATAAAGTTACCAAATAGATTAGATTTAGATAATGCTTTAAAGTTTTGTAATGAATTATGGGAAATGGAATATAATGAAGAATATATTTTTAATTTTGAAAGTTTACAATTTACTGAACCTTTTACAATGATATATGTTTCAAATGAAATAAAGAGATTTTCTAATGAAAGAAAAAAACTGGGAGTAAACTTTAGAGCATATGGCTTCGAACATAATACATATCAAGCTCATATGGGCTTTTTTAAGGCCTTTGGTCTAAATCATGGTAATGAACCAGGTGAAGCAAATGGTAGTGAGACATATATACCAATTACAATATTGAATATAGAAGATTTAAAACAAGAAGCTATTGAAAAATCATTGTATATTGGTGATTTAATAGAAGAAAAAGCTGAAGAGCTTGCAAGAATATTAACAAGAAATGATGAAAATTTAATAGATACTTTAACTTTCTCAATAAGAGAAATAATAAGAAATGTAGTTGAACATTCAAATTCTGATGTTATAGAGTATTGTGCACAATATTGGCCTGCCAAACATCTTGTAGAAGTTGCAATATTAGATACTGGTGATGGTATTATGAAAGGATTATCAAATAATCCATATTTAAAGGTTGAGAAAGAAAGAGATGCTTTACATCAAGCATTATTGCCAGGAATCTCTGGTAAAATGTATAAAGGTGTAAAACAAAAGAAAAATAATCCTTGGCAAAACTCTGGATATGGACTTTATATGACAAATAGAATTTGTAAAGAGGGTGGTACATTTACAATACTTAGTAATGATGCAGGACTTATTCTTAATCAATATGAAAAATTAGATATAAAATCTAGTTATAAAGGAACGGCATTAAGATTACAAATTAATACTGATAAAATTGAAAGTTGTTCGTCAATGTTAGAAAGATTTCGAGATGAAGGTTCAGAAATATCTAAGGAGTTGAATACTCATTCTGTTATTGAACCATCAATGGCTTCATCAATGTTAAGTAAAGATTTTAGATTATAATAACAGTTTAAATTAAATTATTATGAACCTATCTAAATCCCTCTACACAAAAGGCATCCAATGCCCAAAAGCACTTTGGCTTAAAAAATATAATCCAAGTGTACTAACACCACCAGATGAGCAGGCACAGGCTATATTTGAAACTGGAAATATAGTAGGAGACTTAGCTTGCCAGCTTTTCCCTGATGGAAAAGAAGTGTCATACACTACAAATTATAATGAGATGATAGCTACTACACAGAAGTGGTTAAAAGAGGGTGTATCAAATATCTATGAAGCTACTTTTAGCTATGAGGGCATACTTATCATGGTAGATATTTTAAAACAGCAGAGTTATGGTGTATCTATCTATGAGGTTAAAAGTTCAACTGAGGTAAAAGATATCTATCTTCATGATGTATCTATTCAGTATTATGTTTTACAAAACTTAGGCTTTAGTATAAAAAGGGCAAGTGTAGTACACATAAACAATGAGTATGTAAGAGGTGAGTCTTTAGCGTTAGACAAGCTTTTTAAGATAGTAGATGTCACAAGTGAGGTGCAAGGTTTACAGTCAAGTATCCCAAACATATTAAAAGAGTTTGAAACCTATCTTGAAGACAAAGTAAATGAGCCAGATATAGATATAGGAAAACATTGTAACAAACCTTATGAGTGTGATGCTAAAAACTATTGTTGGAAAATACAAAGACAGATACCTGAGTACTCTATCTTTAATATTTTCAATCTAGGAAGTAAAAAGCAAATTGAATTATACAATCAAGGTATCATAGATATTGAAGATGTTCCAGAAGATTTTGATATGACTGCAAATCAAGCTCAAGCAGTAGAAAACTACAAATCAAAAGCAAGCTATATAGACAAAGAAAATATCAAAGCCTTTTTAGAAAACCTCACATACCCAATCTATCACTTAGACTTTGAAACCTACCAACAAGCCATACCACAATACAAAGGAATAAAACCCTTCGAGCAAATTCCCTTTCAATACTCACTTCATATAGAATACTCTGATGGCACTTTAGAGCATAAAGAGTATTTGAGTGAGGATAGTATAGATAGTAGATATGAGTTAGCACAAAAACTATGTGAAGATATTCCAAGTGATGTTACAGTGTTAGCTTATAACATGAGTTTTGAAAAAGGTGTGATAAAAAGACTTGCAAACCTTTTTCCTGACCTAAGTACTCACTTATTAGCTATAAATGAAAACATACAAGACCTTATGGTACCTTTCCAAAAGAAATGGTATGTAACACCAAGTATGCAAGGAAGCTACTCTATCAAGTATGTATTGCCAGCCTTAGTACCAGAGCTTGAAAAAGCCTACAAAAAGTTAGAAGGTGTACAAAATGGAAGCCAAGCTATGAATGCCTTTGCAAATATGAGTAAGCTAGATGAGGTAAATAAAGAGAAAATGAAAACTTCACTTTTAGAGTATTGTAAACTTGATACTTTGGCTATGGTGAAAGTGTTGGAAGTTTTGAGAAAACTATATTAAGCTTTTACTGCATTTTAAAAACTATTAGATACTCAAAAACTATTTCTGTGCTTTATATTCTTTATCGACTTTCTTTTGTGAAAAAGAAAGTCGCAAAGAAACCATCCCACAGGTTTCGAACCCGAAGGTTCCCTTGCTTTTTATTTATTGTTTCTGTTTTTTAAAACTCACATAAAAATATGTTCCCAGTATATTTGTTCTGCTCAAACAGTTACAAAACTTTTTCGAAACAATAAATAAACACTCGGCTTCTCAAATGTGGGAGAGTGGGAAATTGATCTTTTCATTTTTTAGTACCATTTTATTGGAATTGGTGTAATACTCAATTTATATTTGAAAGTTCGTTGCTAGTATATTTGTCCAGACTTTGTTGAAGCCGAGTGCTTTGCTTTTTAAAGCGGAAAAAGCCGAAACTGTTTGAAGAAAGAAAAGTGACTAACTCACTTTTTTTCTGAGTTTTGCAGGCTAAAAATAGGGTGTCAAAAATAGGGTGTCAGGTGATAACGATAACTTTTTTAAATTAGATAGAAAGATAATTACAAAATGCAATACTTTTAAGTAAAAATATTTTTTAATGTTATCATTTTAATGATTTTTTAGGCATAAAAAAACCCAAGCTTAAACTCAAAGGTTTAAGTCTTACTGGGCGTCATGACAAAATTATATAAAAATCATTGGAATAAGTCAAATAATTCTTTAAGGTCACAAAATGTGACCTTAGAAAGTCAAAGTGGAAGACATAGTAAATATTTATCATATGTATTTACAGAACAAGGTGTTTCTATGTTAAGTGTTGTTTTAAAAAGTAAAGTTGCCATAGATATAAGTATAAAAATCATAAATAGTTTTGTAAATATGAGAAAAGTTATCTCAAATAATAGCTTGATATACAAAAAGCTAGACAATTTAGAAAGAAAACAAAACAAGTGATATTTTACGATGGACAAATGTTTGATGCCTATACTTTTGTATCTGATTTAATAAGAAGTGCAAAAAGTAAAATAATACTTATAGACAATTATGTGGATGATAGTGTTTTAACTCTATTTTAAAAAAATCAAGATGTAGATGTAACTATATATGCAAAAAATATATCAAAACAACTAATCTTAGACTTGAAAAGTATATAATATCATCCTTTTTGATGGCAAAAAGGAAGCGAAAAAGCCACAACGGCTTCAGAACCCTAAAGGGTAGCTTCCGATTTATAAAATATTTGACTGCGTTGTGGAACTCCTCAAAAAAGTGACATCTGGTCACTTTTATCTCGTCAAACAGTCCTCACTTTTCATCGTAAATATTTCATAAATCTCCAGTTCTTGTAGATGTTGGAAAGGGATAAAGATATTTTCTTTTTTATACCATTACATTCAAAATTAGTGTAATCCTCAATTTACATTTAAAAGTTCATGGCTAGAGTATTTATCCAGACTTTGTTGAAGCCGAAAGTTTTCTAATTATTTTCGAAAAAAAGAATACGGGTCAGTTATAACGATAACTTTCTTTTAAATTAGATAGATTACAGTATTACAAAGTGTAATATTTATAAGTAAAAATATTTTTTAATGTTATTATATTTCAAAAATTTTATAAACCATTTTCCTGACCTCGGGAACATGGTTATTGTCAAATGCAATAAAAGGTTTTATTTTGGAACAAGATTATAATAATTGGAACAATATCAAAAAAGAGATTGCAAAAGAAAATATATCTGTAGGATTTAAGAATAGAGATATATTTTATATGAATATGGGCAAGAATATTGGTTTTGAACAAGATGGCAAAGGTGAAAACTTTGTTCGTCCTGTAGTCGTTGTAAAAGGGTTTAATAAAAATATGTTTTTTGGTATTCCTTTATCTACAAAAATAAAAGAGGGTAAGTTTTATTATAGATTTTCATTTTATAAAAAAGATAAAGAAGTAGTAAATATTGCGTTGTTATCTCAAATGAGACTTTTCAGTACAAAAAGACTTTTAAATAAAATTGGGATGAATATTGAGGATTTTAAAAATGTGAAAAATAAATTTAAAGAATTGATAGATTAACCCCATCAAAAAGATGGGTCGTCCCGTAGGAATTTAGAATATGATTATAACACAAATTATAAATAAATGCAACAACAAACAAAGGTAAACTACAATGAACCTATCTAAATCCCTCTACACAAAAGGCATCCAATGTTCTAAAGCACTTTGGCTTAAGAAATACAAGCCAAGTGTTTTAGCACCACCTGATGAACAAGCACAGGCTATATTTGGATAAATAGGGCAGGTGATAACGATAACTTTTTTTTAATATGTAAAGTTTGATATTGTAAAGTGAAATACTTTTAAATAAAAATATTTATTGTAGAAACGAAAGTATTTTGGCTTAAAAAGTGAGAAAACAGAGAGCTTTCCTCTTCAAGAGAAATTCATACAGTTAAAACTACTTATAAATTAATAAATATTTTGATTTTACACTTTATTAAAACTTCTAAGATAATGCAATTTGTAATAAATTCATATTCAATCAAAAAAACTTAATATAATTATAAATCTTATTAAAGTGGTGATATTTATGAGTAGAGATTTTGAGAAAATGAAAATAAAGTTGAAAGATTTAATTTGATTATAATATAATTGATGAACTTTAGCAAAAGATAACACATGACATTTATATACAAAATAATAGCCTATATCATAACTATACCATTGTTTACCATCTGGCTACTTTTTTGCTTTATCATTTCACTTATTGGTTCGATGCTTTATAAAAAGAGAATTTATATTGATTTAGATAGGGTGAAAAAAAGAGAGACTATTTGTAGTGTGTTAAATAATAAA
>Ga0163223_100585_pt1 | contig 11227 bp, 9 predicted proteins | sample MSEWel2016_02_17_2_FD_113147 | JGI IMG/M metagenome (GOLD analysis project Ga0163223, IMG submission 113147) | Subsurface microbial communities from deep shales in West Virginia, USA - MSEEL Well Study Marcellus 5H_2016_02_17 ...
CCTGTCACAGAACCGCCATATCCCCCACCTACCGTCCGCTGCAGTTCCGGGATGGACCCGGTAAACAGCGTTCGGGGGATTGTTCATGAGCACATACCGCAGCGGCATCCGCCATGCAGGATTCCGTATCAGCATGCTGGCCCAGGCCGTCAGCGCCGGTTCGGCCTGGGCGGAGGAGCCGCTTGTCATGGAACACGTCGAAGTGATCGGCCAAGCCGTCAGCATCGACAAGGCGCTCAGGGAGCAGCGCAGTTCCGACAGCGTCAAGAGCGTGGTGCACGCCGATGGCATTGGTCAGCTGCCGGACGACAACGCCGCCGAAGCGTTGCAGCGTATTCCTGGACTGTCGGTCGAGCGCGACCAGGGCGAGGGGCGCTTCGTCAGCGTGCGCGGTATTGCGCCGGACCTTAACAGCGTGACCATCAACGGCACGCTGGTGCCTTCGCCGGAAAGCGGTCGCCGCGCGGTGGCGCTGGACGTGTTGCCGTCGGAGCTGGTGCAGTCGCTGTCGGTGGTCAAAACACTCACACCTGACATGGATGCCAACTCCTTGGGCGGCACCATCGAGGTAGAAAGCCTGTCCGCCTTCGATCACGACGGCCTGTTCTATAGCGTCAGCGGCGAGGGCAGCTACGACGACAACGTCAGCAAGACCAGCCCTAAGTTTTCCGGCGCCTTCAGCAACCGTTTCAGCCTGGGTGATGGCGTCGACAATTTCGGTGTCGCTGCGGCGCTGAGCTGGCAGGAGCGGGATTTCGGCTCGGATAACGTCGAAACCGGCGGCGCCTGGGATTTCGAGGATGGCGCGCGACTTGGCGAGCTGGAGCAGCGCGATTATGAAATCACCCGCGAACGTGCCGGTGTGGGCATCAACTTCGATTACAAGCCAGACGACCTCAGCAGTTATTACCTGCGCACTCTTTATAGCGGCTTCAAGGACACCGAGACGCGCAACGCCGCAGGTGTCGAGTTTGCCGACGCGCAACTGGCAGGGGAGTTGGGTGACGCCGAAGGCTGGCGTGAGCTGAAATCGCGCGAAGATACTCAGACCATCCAGTCCTACGTGTTCGGCGGCGAGCGCATGATGGGGTTTTGGACGCTGAGCGGTCAGGCCGGCTACAGCGAGGCGCGCGAGCGCAATCCGGGCGGCATCGCCGGCGCCACCTTCGTAGGCGACTTCAGCGACGCGGGTTTCTCCAGCACGCGCAAGCCGGGCCTGACGATCGACTCGTCCTTCTATGATCCGGCGAGTTTCGAGCTGGACGAGGTGGAGTGGGAAAAGAGCGACACGCGTGACCGAGAAAAGAATATTCGCCTGGATCTTGCCCGTGATTACGACATTCGGGGCTACGCCTCCCAGTTCAAGGTCGGCGGTAAGCTCAGCCGGCGCGACAAGACCAACGACGTCGATATCTGGGCCTACGATGATTTCGCTGACCTGACCCTGGCTGACTTCCAGAGCGGCAACGTCGACTACGCCCTTGGCCGCTTTGGTCCGGGTATCGATGCTGGCGCGTTGGAAGGGCTGATCAGTGGCCTGGACGCCAGCGAGTTTTACGACGAGGAAGAGTCGCGCATCGGTGACTTCGACATGAGCGAGGACATCAACGCTGCCTATTTCATGAACACCCTGGACCTGGACCAATGGCGCATCATTGCCGGCCTGCGCTACGAGGGCACCGAGTTCAGCGCCAAGGGAACGGGGCTGCGCGATGGCGAGTTCGAGGACGTCTCCAGTGATAACCGTTACGACCATTGGCTGCCGGGCCTGCATGCCCGCTATCAACTGACCCCCGATACTCAATTGCGCGCCGCCTGGACCAATACCGTGGTGCGCCCGACCTTCGAACAACTGGCGCCAGGCTTCGTTATCGATGGTGAAGATGCCGCGTTCGGCAATCCCGACCTCAAGCCACTGGAGTCGATGAACTACGACCTCGGCATCGAGCACTACATGGGCCGCGCGGGCGCCGTGTCGGCTTATCTGTTCTACAAGGACATCGACAACTTCATCTACAACACCGATCTGGCCGGTACGGGCGAGTGGGCCGGCTTCGACGAGGCGCTGAGCTTCGAGAACGGCAGCAGCGCCAAGCTCTATGGTATCGAGCTGTCCTATTCGCAGAAGCTCGACTGGCTGCCAGCGCCGTGGAACGGCGTGCTGCTGGGTGCCAACGCCACCTTCAGCAAGTCCGACGCCGATATCGAAGGGCAGGGCGGCCAGCGCAGCATCGATCTGCCAAACCACTCCGATACGGTCGGCAACCTAATGGTCGGCTGGGAGAACGACGTCTTCAACATGCGTCTGGCGGCCAACTACAAATCCGAATACCTGGCCGAAGTATCAGGTGTCGATGACGAGGCGCACGACCTCTACGCCGACGAGCAGCTGTTTCTCGACTTCAAGGCCGGCTACTTCATCACGCCGAACCTGCAATTGACGGTCGAGGCGCTGAACCTCACCGACGAGTCCTACTTCGTCTACACCGGGCGCCGCAATTACAACGCCCAGTACGAGGAATACGGCCCGACCTACAAGCTCGGCCTGACCCTTACCCACTTCTGATCCCTTTCGCCGCCCCGATGCCGCCCTGTTTCTGACAGGGCGGCATCGGCCAGCGGCTGCTGAATGGAATAACCATGAACGTAACCTTGCATAAACCTCTACTGTTGAGCCTCTGCATTGCGCTGGCAGCCTGCCAGACGGCCGGGCGCGACGAGCAGCCTTCGACGGTACCGAACCTTGCGTTTGCCGATGGGACAGCCGTTGTGGAAGCGGAAAACGCCCAGCTCGTGCACGATGATCGTTTCTGGCCGGGCGCCGATCAGCTGATGATTCGCCCCGACGCCCGCGGGCTGCAGTTGTTCGATGCCCAAGGCCAGCTGCTAAGCCAGTTGAAGGGCCGATTCGAAGGGCTCGATCACCGCGCAGGCGAGCACGGCTTGCTGGTCGCCACCATCGATCAGAAGCGTCAGCAGGCTGTACTGCTCGGATTGGATCGAGCGCATCGCTGGAGCCAGCCGCTGTATATCCCGAAGACCGATTTCGCTATCGAGGGGCTCTGCCTGTATCGGGACGCGGCGCGCAACGAATTTGTCTTTCTGCTGGGTGAAGAAGGCATCGGCGAACAATGGCTGATTGCTGTGGACGAGCAGCCGCTGAGCGCACCGCAACGGGTTCGCGGACTGAGCCTGCCGCCGGAAAGCGGGTACTGCCAGGTCGACGATCAATCTGGTGAACTGTTGGTGAACGAGGAGGGCATTGGCGTTTGGAGCTATGCCGCTGATGCGGAGGCGCCTCTGCTCCGCCAGCCGGTGGATATCCGCCAGCCCTTCGGGAGCATCGCGCAAGCCGCAGCCGGTATCGCTCTGGTGCCGGGCGGGCTGCTGGTGCTGGACCCGGAAACGGGCGCGTTGCATCTGTATCGGCGAGACGGCGGCGCTTGGCTCAGCCAATCGGTGTTGCCGTTGGACGCGCTCGATGAACCGGAGCAGATAAGCGCTCGGCTGACCCAGCGCGGCCTCGAGCTGTTGTTGATCGACGAGCGCGGTGCGCGCAGGGCCCGTCTGGACTGGCAACCGGAAGCGCCTGCCACGATGCCCGTCATCCCGGTATTGCCAGCGCAGGTCCAGACCGATCCGGTGCCGAGTCTGGGCGATGCGGCCGATGACCCGGCCATCTGGGTCAATCCGAACGACCCGTCCAACAGCCGAGTGCTCGGTACCGACAAGAAAGGCGGGCTGGGTGTCTACGACATGGCTGGCAAGCAGTTGCAGTACCTGTCGGTAGGGCGGTTGAACAACGTCGATGTGCGTTCGGGCTTTTCGCTGGGCGGCAAGCCGGTCGATCTGGCTGTCGCCAGCAACCGCGATCACAACAGTCTGCATTTATTTGCCATCGATCAACGCAGCGGGTGGCTGAGCGACATCGGCCAGATCGAGACGCCGCTCGGTGATATCTACGGCCTGTGCATGTTCAAGGACGAGCAGGGTGCCATCCACGCCATCGCCAACGACAAGGACGGCCGATTCCTGCAATACCGCTTGGATGGCATCACGGGTGAGCCGCGCGGTGAACTGGTCCGTCGCTTCAAAGTCGAGACCCAGCCGGAAGGCTGCGTGGCCGACGACCGTAGCCAGCGCTTGTATGTCGGTGAGGAAGATGTCGCGGTGTGGACGCTCGATGCCCGTGCTGACGCGCCGATCGTACTGGAGAAAGTCATCGGAGTGGGCGGCCCGGTGCACGACGACATCGAAGGTCTGGCGCTCTATCAGGGTGAAAAGGCTGACTATTTGGTGATTTCCAGCCAGGGCAACGACAGCTATGTGGTGCTCGATGCCCGCGCGCCCTACGCCGTGCGCGGCGCCTTCCGTGTGGGCTTGAACGCCCAGCTGGGCATCGATGGCGCTTCGGAAACCGACGGTCTGGAGGTCACCTCGGCCAATCTCGGAGGTGTCTGGAGCCGCGGAATGCTGGTGGTGCAGGACGGCCGCAAGCGCATGCCCGAGGGGCCACAGAACTACAAGTACCTCCCCTGGGCGGCCGTTGCCGAGGCATTGGGTCTGGACTGAGCCGTCGTTCTGCCTATCTAGCGTGACTGTCATCGCAAGGTCATGCCGGTGCAACCAAATACGAGGCCGTCGCGTCGGACGGCCTGGAGGAAACTATGCAAAGCACACTCGAACACATGTCGGTCTGGGGGCTGGTCAGCGAGGCCAGCCTGGTGGTGCAGTTGGTGATGATCACGCTGGTGCTGGCTTCGGTCGCCAGCTGGTATCTAATCATCCAACGAGGAGCCGCGTTGCGGCGCAGCGAACGATTGCTGAATACCTTCCTGCAACGCTTTCGTAGCGGCGGCGAACTGGCCCAGTTGTACCGGGACGGCAGCGAACAGGTGCTCCCCAACGAGGCAGCATTGCAACGCATCTTTCTGGCCGGTTATCAGGAGTTCAACCAACTGCAACGCCAGCCTGGTATTGCACCGGATGCGGTGATCGAAGGCGTCGAGCGCAGCCTTTATGTGGCCATCGCCGAACAGGAGGAGCGGCTCGAAACTGGGCTGCAATTCCTCGCTACTGTCGGATCGGTCAGCCCCTACATCGGCCTGTTCGGCACCGTCTGGGGGATCATGAATTCCTTCCTGGGTCTGTCCATGGTTCAGCAGGCGACGCTCTCCACCGTCGCTCCGGGCATCGCCGAAGCCTTGATTGCCACGGCCATCGGCCTGTTCGCGGCGATCCCGGCAGTGATGGCCTACAACCGGTTCTCCGCCCGCGGCCAAACCCTCGGTGCGCGCTACTACAGCTTTTCCAATGAATTGCAGGCGCGGTTGCATCGCCGCCTGCATGCCGGGTCGCCCAGCGTTGCCGCAGTCGCCTGAAAGGAGCCTCGCCATGCTGGTCAAGCCACAGCGTAAACACGGCCCTAAAGCCGAAATGAATGTGGTGCCCTACATCGATGTGATGCTGGTGCTGCTGGTGATCTTCATGGTTACCGCGCCGATGCTGGTGCAGGGTGTGAAGATCGAACTGCCCAAAGTCGCCTCCGAGGCGATGCCCACGGAGAACGAGCGGCAGATCCTCACGCTATCGGTGAAGGCCGACGGCGGCTTCTACTGGAACCTGGGCAGCGAGCTGAATGCAGAGGACCAAACCGACAGCGCGATCGACCTTGATGAGATGCGGGAAAAGGTCGCGGCAATCATCGCTGAGCGCGGCGACACCCAGGTCTATGTGCGCGCCGATGACGATGCCGATTATGGCCGCGTGGTGGCCGGAATTGCCGAGCTGCAGCGCGGCGGCGTGGTGAATCTCGGCCTGATCACCGAGGCGCCGCCCGGGCAGCCCGCGCCATGAGCAGCCTGACCATGACGTTGCCCAACAGCTTTCCAGCTCCCCGGCCGCAGTGGCTCAGCCATGCCAGCGCAGCGGTGGTGACCGTCGCGCTGCACGCCGCGGTGTTCGGCCTGCTGTTGCATGGCTGGACGCCGGAGCTGACGGCACCCAGCTCGACACAGGTGCTCAAGACACAGCTGGTCAGCTTGCCGGCTCCGCAACCCGTGGTCGCGGCGCCTGTCGAACCTGAGCCGACGCCTTTGCCGGAGCCGGTCGAGACCATGGTTCGAGACGTGGTCGAGGAACCGCAAGTCGATCCGCGAATCGAACAGCATCGGCTCGAACAGGCCGAGCTCGCCTACAAGCGCGCCGAACTAGAACGACAGTCCGAAGAGCAGCGCGTTCGCGAACGACAGCGCAAGCAGCAATTGGAGCGCGAGCGGCAAGAGCGGCTCGAGGTCGAGCGTCAGCAGCACGAAGCACAGCGCCGTGAACAGTTGGCCCGCGAGGCGCAAGAGCGCGAGCAGGCCGCGCAAGCCGAAGCTGCCGCCGCTGAGCGGGCACGCCAAGCCGAAGCCTCCGCGGCTGCCAGTCGGCAGTACCTGCCGATTGCCAAGGACGCGCCAGCCTACCCGCAACGTGCGTTGGACAAGGGTATCGAGGGCACCTGCACCGTGAGTTATTCGGTCAACCCGCAGGGGCGGATCGAGAATCCGAAGGCACTGGATGACTGCCATCCGCTGTTCATCCGTCCGTCGCTCACCGCCGCCAAGAGCTTTCGCTATCAGCCCCGTGTCATCGACGGGCGTGCAGTGTCCGTGCCCGAAGTGAAGAACACCTTCCACTACCGCATCCAATGATGCGCAGCAGATCCATTTGCCGAACGAGCCATTGATGAAACAGGATTTTCAAAGTTTTCACGCCAACCTTTCCGCTCTCGACGATCAGACCATCAATCCCAGCGCCAACACCTCGCTGGGGCAGCTGGTCGATCGCAGCCGTCGGAGCCTGCTCAAGGGCAGCCTTGGCCTAGCCGCGCTCGGTTTTCTCGGTGGGAGCCTGAGCGCCTGCCGCAGCGCCGGGCAGTCTGATTCGCTGATCGGCTTCAGCGGGATTCCCACGCAACTCGACCCGAAATTCGACAGCGTGCACGTGGCGCCTGGCTACAGTGCGCGGACCTTCTTCTCCTGGGGTGACGCGGTCATGGCCGACGCACCCGAGTGGAACCCGGACGCCAGCGATGACTGGCAGGCCCAGCTCAAGCAGGCCGGCGACAACCACGACGGCATGCATTTCTTCCCCTTCTCGGAAGATCCGGACAGCCACGGTTTGCTGGTGATCAACCATGAGTACGTCAATCCGCCGCTGCACCCCAACGGCATGACGCTCACCGACGGCAAACGCCCGCTGGACGAGGTGCGCAAGGAACAAGCGGCCCACGGCGTCAGCGTCATCGAAGTGAAGAAGGATGGGCAAGGCCAATGGCAGCGGGTCATGCCGTCACGCTACAACCGCCGCATCTCGGCGATGACGCCGATGGCAGTCAGCGGACCGCTGGCAGGTACTGACGCGCTGAAAACCGCCTCCGACCCGAGCGGGCGAGAAATCATTGGTACGCTGAACAACTGTTCCAGCGGCTTCACGCCGTGGGGCACCTATCTGGTGTGCGAGGAAAACTGGCACAACTACTTCGTCAACCACGACGCCGGAGACCTGGCTAGGCGCGTCTCGCACAAACGCTACGGCATTTCCGGCGAAGGTCTGAGCAAGCTCTACGGCTGGGAAACCGCCGACCCGCGCTTCAACGCCACGCCAGACCCAGCGCAACCCCACGGCGGCCATGTGCACGAGCCGAACCGTTTCGGCTGGGTGGTCGAGGTCGATCCGTTCGATCCGCAGAGCAAACCGGTCAAGCGCACTGCCTTTGGTCGCTATTGCCGCGAATGTTCGGTTCTGTCGCTGGGCGAAGACGGTCGTATGGCGTTCTATTCGGGCGACGACACCAAGGGCGAGTACGTTTACAAGTTCGTCCCCAGCGGGCGCTACGTTCCGGGTGCCGATCAGGCCAACCGTCAGCTGCTGGACAGCGGCACCCTCTACGTGGCCTGTTTCAATCCCGACGGCAGCGGTGAGTGGCTGGCGTTGGTTCACGGGCAGAACGGCTTGAGCGCCGCGAACGGTTTCGCCGACCAGGCTGAGGTACTGCTCAGCGCCCGCGCCGCTGCCGATCACGTCGGAGCGACGCCTATGGACCGGCCGGAGTGGGTGGCGGTGCATCCACACAGCCGGGAGGTCTACGTCACTCTCACCAACAATGACGGCCGTGGCGTGAAGCAGCCGACCGACAAGGCCAACCCGCGGCCTAACAACCTGCACGGCCAGATCCTGCGTTGGAACGAGCAGGGCGGAGACCCGACCGCGACGGTCTTCACCTGGGAAATCTTCCTGCTGGCTGGCGAGCGACCCGGCGCCAAAGACGCGAACGATCAGCCCGTACCGGCCAATCTCACCGGCACCATCAACGGCGACATTTTCTCTTCGCCGGATGGCCTGGCGTTCGATCATGCCGGCCGGTTGTGGATCGAGACGGACTACGGCGACGAGGAGTCAGCGATGCAGGCGATGGGCACCAACCAGCTGCTCTGCGCCGACCCACGGACCCGTGAGGTGCGGCGCTTTTTGGTCGGCCCGCGCGGTTGCGAGATCACCGGCATCACCTGGAGCCCGGACTACCGGGCGATGTGGATCAATGTGCAGCATCCCGAGCTGAGCTTTCCGGCCAGTGACGGCAAAACCCGCCCGCGCTCCTCGACGGTGCTCGTCACCAAGAACGACGGAGGCGTTGTCGGTACCTGACGGCGAAGCGCTTGGAGCGTGAGCTAGGCTCAGGACAGAGCCGGCTCACCCGTTACAGATGCGCGCTAAACGCGTCGGTGAACGTTTCGGTAAACGCCCGGCTCTAAAACATGCAGATACATTTCCTGTTGCATGTAACCAAGGAGCTGGGCCATGGCAAACCCGCATTTGCGTGCTCGCATATCTCTCGCCGTACTCGTCGCGTGTGTTCCTCTCGTCAGCCAGGCGGATCTGTATTCGCTGAAGATCGAGAACGACATCATCGCCACCGGTAGTGACGGCCATTACACCAACGGCTTCGAGCTGATGCGCTCGTTCAAGCCTGAGGCCGATCACTGGACGCGCGGGTTCGCTGGGTCCATGCCGGGTTGGGCGGCGGAGGAGGTCGATAACGTGGCCTATCGCTTCGGGCATCAGATCTACACCCCGAACGAGATCGAACAGGCCGAGCTGATCGAGGACGATCGGCCTTATGCCGGCTTGTTGTTCGCCGGAATGTCGCTTTTTTCCGATATGCAGCACGAGGGCTGGCGCGAAGCCAGCGGCCTGCACCTCGATGTGGGCGTGGTCGGGCCGGCTGCCGGCGGCAAGCGGATTCAACGCTGGGTACATGATGCGACCGACAGCGACGAGCCCAGAGGTTGGGACAATCAGTTGCGCAATGAACCCTTCGTCAACCTCGGCTACCAGAAACGCTGGTGGCTGCAGCAGCGCTTCGCCGGGTTGGAAATGGAGTACGGGCCGAGCGCAGGCGTCGCGCTCGGCAATCTCTACACCTATGGTTCCGCAGGCCTGGGCGTTCGTATCGGACAAGGCTTGGCGCGCAGCTTCAGCATCCCGGCGGTGGCGCCCGCGCAGAGTGGCAGCATGTTCTTCGACCAAGGCGGCGGGTTCGCCTGGAGTCTTTTCGCCAACCTGGAAGGACGTTATATGGCGCACAACATGCTGCTGGAGGGCAACACCTTCAAAAACAGCCATTCGGTGGACAGCCGCGAATGGGTCGGCGATGCCAAAGCCGGCGTGGCGCTGACCTGGAACAGCTGGCAACTGGCATTCGCCAGTGTTTGGCGGTCTCGGGAATTCAACGGCCAGGACGAACACGATCAGTTCGGTTCACTGACGCTTTCTGCCTGGTTCTGAAGTAAAAACGGGGCCCGCCGCCGTAGGGCCGAATTCATTCGGCCAATGCGCAACCTGCCTGGCCGAGGCCGAACAAGTTCGGCCTTACGGTCATTTTTCGGTGGTCAATGCGGACGTTGCAACGTAGAGCCGAATTTATTCGGCCAGCGGGCGCCCTGCCTGGCCATGGCCGAACAAGTTCGGCCCTACGAAAGGGGTAGACCGGTTATTTCTTCACCCAACTGCCGTTGAGCTGAATGATCTGTCCTGACGGCGTTTTCTCGATGGCTTTCTTGCCGGCGATGGCTTCTACGTCGCTGACGGCGATGCCGTTTTTCTGCGCCAGGCGGTGATATTCGGCGCGCCGCGCCTGGTTGATCTGGCTGGCGATATCTTCCGCCTGGCCACCGGACTGCACCACACCCAGATAGCCGTCGGGCTTCTCACCGAGCTGGCCGCTGGCCTTGGCCTGACCGAGAGCGGCCATGGCTTCATTGAGGGTCATGGCGGCGGCGGGCAGAGCCAGGCACAGCGCCAGGAGCAGGGTGCCGAGTTTCAGATAGCTTTTCATAAGGCTCCTTAGAACAGGCCGCTGTCTTCATTGATGATTGAGTCGAGCTGCTTGTCGACCTTGATGTAGATCTCGTGCTCGATTTTCACGTTGAGGTTGATGTTGATCGGCTCGTTGGGCACGGCCAATTCCACTCGCGGGGTGCAGGCACTGGCGAGCAGGGCCAGCGCCAGAATGCTGATCGGATAGCGCAACCGCATGACGGTCTTCTCCTGTACATGGTGCCGATACAGTGCCTAACAGGTCATTAAAAAACCACCTGCGTTTCCTTAACGGTCTTTTCTGAGGCTCTCCTGCACCCGTTTTTGAATGGTCTCGCTGACGCGATCGGACAGTTGCAGGCTGGTCAGCAGGGCTGGAATGTTCTCTTCGAGGTTGATCGAAAGGTTGATGGGGCGACCGCCTTCCAACGCCGGATTGCGACCGTGTAGCTTGAGCCCCAGGTCGAGCGTACCGTCGGCGGCGTAGTGCACGTCGCTGGCGAGCAGGTCGTAGTGAAAGTCATCCAGGGCCTCGGTCACCAGACGCATCGCCGGGTTGGACTGGCCCAGCGCCTGGATTTTCGCGGAACGGAACCGCAGGACGCCGCCGGGCTCCCGCGCCTGTAGCGAGCCGCGTTCGATGCTCACGCCAGCCTCGCTGCGCTGCAGCTGCAATTCGCCATCGATTACGCCGGTGCCGGACAGGCCTTCGGCGGGGTAGGCCTCGAGCAATAACGGCAGTTGTAGACCGCGCAGATGTGCGTTCAGCTGTTGCGTGCCGGCGTTCAGGTCCGCCTCGCCGGGGTCGAGCCAGAGCCGGCCGCCCAGCAATTGCACTTCGGCGGTGCTCCAGGCAAGGCGGCCC
>Ga0163223_100586_pt1 | contig 11222 bp, 8 predicted proteins | sample MSEWel2016_02_17_2_FD_113147 | JGI IMG/M metagenome (GOLD analysis project Ga0163223, IMG submission 113147) | Subsurface microbial communities from deep shales in West Virginia, USA - MSEEL Well Study Marcellus 5H_2016_02_17 ...
CTTTAGAGAATGGTTATTAGAAAAATTTTATCTTCTTATGTCTATTTCTTTACCAGAAGGAGCTTTTATACCTTTTGGGGGATCAGTTTCAAAAACTTGCATTATTGGTCTTCGAAAGAAAGATGTAAATAATACAAATATTAAACCAAATTATGTTTTTTTGGGAAAAGCAAATGAAGTTGGCTATGAACTTGGTAAAAAAAATTATAAAAAAATTAGAGTGAATGATTTAACAGAATTCCAATACTTTTTTGCGGAAGTATTTCAAGGTATAAAAAAAACACTTAATAACGCAGAGTGTGGTTGGATTCGCCAAGAAGAAGTAGAAACATACCGGTTAGATGCAAACTATATGCTTAATATAATTGATAGAGATCATTTAAAAGAAAAATTCGGTGAAATTGTACCATTAAAAGAAGTGTGTACTGTTTCAAATATTTCAGTAGCGGTTGGAGATAATGAAGAAACATATAACTATCTTGAGATTCCGGATATTTCAAGTGGCACAGGTAGTGTGACAAATATTAGAAGAGTAAAAGGTTTTGAGATAAAAAATTCATTTCATAAATTTAAAAGTGGAGATATTCTGTTCTCTAGAATAAATCCTAGAAAAAGTCGAGTAACAATTGCCCCAAAAATTGAAGGAATTGGATTGGTTTCAAAAGAAGTATATAATATTAAAATAATTCCAAATAATTATATTTCATATGACACTCGCTATTGTATGTGTGCAATATTACAGTCAGATTATGTTAAAAGTCAAATAGTTAGATTATCGACAGGCTCATCATCTTCAAGGGCCAGAGTTCAAATAGAAGATTTTCTTAATGATGTATATATTCCTATTCCTGATCTGCAGAAACAAATAGAAATTAGTAGCTCAACCTACCAAGCATTTATTGAACTATGGAATGAATCGCAAAATTTTTTAAAAATATTTGTAAAAAATCAAAAAATATTAGGATCCAAAGTTTCTAAGGATGATCTTAGAACTGTGTAGAATGTTTCTAGAAGCAATTGTTATTAATCAGAAATCCATTTATTCTCGAGGAGGGATTGCATGAAAAAAGCAATTGTCACCGGTGGTGCCAATGGCATTGGGCGTTGTATCACAAAAGAACTGATTCGAGAAGGGTATGATGTTGGGGTCATCGATACAGATGAAGAAGCCGGACAATCACTAATTGAAGAGCTTCCCAAAGAGCAAATTGTTTTTTGTCATGGAGATATTAGTGAAAAGCAAGAACTGGATGATTTTGTGAAAAAAGTAATCCATCAATTTGAACATATCGATGTCCTAATCAATAATGCATGCTACAGTCGAGGTGGGCTAGATAGTTGCGGTTATGACGAGTTCAACGAGGTCTTACGCGTTGGTGTAACAGCGCCTTTTTATTTGACACAACAGTTCTTACCATATTTTTCAAAGAATGCAAGTGTCATTAATATCTCATCGACAAGATTCATGATGTCCCAGGCTGACACGGAAAGTTATACCGCAGCAAAAGGAGCGATTACGTCTTTAACACATGGAATGGCGGTGACCTTACGAGGGAAAGTTCGTGTAAATGCCATAAGTCCCGGCTGGATTGATACCCAAGACGGTAATTGGAGTGATTCGGATCGACAGCAACATTTAGTCCAACGTATCGGACAGCCGATAGATATTGCCAATATGATTTTATACCTTATCAGTGATCAAGCTGGATTTATTACCGGTCAAAATTTTATTATTGATGGCGGAATGACAAAGCAAATGATTTATCATGATGAAGAAGGGTGGGATTGGCATGAATCAAGAAAATAGTTTACCTCAAGGAATAACAATAGATGATGATGGAATCATGCGCTGGGTTTATGAGATGAATATGTGGAAGAATCCGACAGTGTTAATAACAATTGGTAAGGTTCTGCTCATTGCATCACTCGTCCCTTCGATACTAATGTTTTTCTTAACAACATTTGAAGATGGATTGATGGCAGGAATATCCGTGTTTTTTCAAATCGAAGTCATTATCATCGGAATTATATTAGGCCTCCTAATTATTGCCTATCCTCTTGTGTCAGTGATCAATGGGGGTAAGTATTGCGTGGTTTTTGAGATGAACGCTAATGGCATTAATCATATTCAGATACAAAAGCAGTATAAAAAAAATCAGGTTCTTGCAATGATTACCACTGTGGCCGGAGCCTTAAGTGGTTCGCCCCAAACTGCAGGGGCCGGATTAATGGCAGCTTCAAGGCAGCATTTGTATAGTCAGTTTAGTTCGACAAAAAAGCTTGTACTGAAACCCAAACGTCATGTCATTTACATCAATGAACTATTAAAGCATAATCAAATATATGCAAATGATGCACAATATGATTTTGTGGCTAACTATATCAAAGAACATGTTCCGAAGAAGGCGCTTGAATAAATGTAAAATTATAAAAATACTGGCAGTTATAGACTTGAGATAATGTCTATAGCTGTTTTTATTTTGCATTTTATGATAAACCGTTTTATGACTCAAAAACCATAAATCAGTAAATATAGTACTAAAAATGGGGAATATAGTACGATATTGTGCAAATAAGCAATATATATTGACTTAGAGAATGAGAGTGTGTATATTATGACTATGGACATAGCAAATACTGCTTTGTTTATAGTATAATCTGACAAAAAAGGAGAGATAGTATGATGTTAAAAAAAGTGTTAGCAGTAGTATTGGTTTTAGTATTAAGTTTGAGTATAATAGGTTGCTCAAATGATGCGGAAAACACAACAGATGAAACAACTTCATCAACAGATAATTCAAGCAATGATGAAAGCACAGACACAGAGAGTTCGAATGAGACAACAAATGATGAAGAAGAAATTGTTCTTCGTATGGCTTGGTGGGGTTCGCAAAAACGACATGATATTACGGCAGAAGTTATTGCTTTGTATGAGAGTCAAAATCCAAATGTGAAGATCGAATATGAATTCTATGATTTTGATGGGTATATTACAAACCTGAATACATTAGTAGCAGCAAATGACGTATGGGATTTGTTCCAGTTGGGTGGTAACTTCCCCACATATTTAGACCGTATTTTACCCTTAAATGATTATATTGACCAAGGTATTATTGATGCATCAAATACAACAGATGCTTTCTTAAAAACAACACAGTTTGAAGATATGCAATTAAGTCTATCGAGTGGTGTAAATACTTATGGAATTGCATATGACCCTGAAATGTTTGCTCAAGCTGGTGTTCCTGAACCAACAAATGACTGGACATGGGCAGACTATGAAGCTGCTGCTATGAAAATTCATGAAGAGTTAGGTATATTTGGTAGTTCAAAAATAGAAGATTTTATTGCGGGCGCATCCATGGGAATTAGCCAAGAAGGATTTGATTATAATTTCTTTGCACCATCCAATGACCAACTTGGATTTGATGATCCATCGATGTTAGAAGATTACTTAGCAATGCGTAAGCGTCTTGTGGATGCTGGGGCCTATCCGGATCCAGGTGCATTAGCAGAAATCACAGATATTGAGAGTGACTTTCTAGTTACAGGTGAAGCACCCATGACATGGGTTGCAGCGAATCAATTGCCAACCTTGGCAGAAGCCGCAGGAAAAGAACTTAAGATTGTTCCGGTACCTCGTAAAGAAGCAAACGGACCATCAGGGATGACAATTCAATCGTCACAAATGTTCTGTATTGCAAAAGGATCGGAACATCCGGAAGAAGCAGCAAAATTTTTAAACTTCTTCATCAATGATGTTGAAGCAAATAAGATTCTTGCAGCAGAACGTGGAATTCCAATTGTATCAGATGTACGAGAAGCATTAGAAGAGGACTTAACAGATGTTCAAAAGAGAATGTATGAGTATGTTGACTTAGTTGGAAGCTTTGAGACCGGTGTGATTAATGTTATTAGTCCTCCAGAACAAGCTGAAATCCAAGATTACTATGAATTGGTATTAACTCAGGTTATCTTTGATGAAAAAACACCTGCAGAAGCGGCAGAAGAAATATTTAACTTTGCAACAGATAAATTTAATCAGTAAGAAAGTAGATAAAGTAGAATTCTTTACCTTAAGGGTTCTGCTTTATCTAAATTTAAGGTTGGAGGTTTCTGATGAAACAGGTAGACAAAAAAAAGAGGCATAATCAACTGGTTCGAAAAGAGCTCATAGCAGGATATGTGTTTGCAGCACCTTTTATCATTGGTTTCTTGGGATTTACCATTATACCAATGATTATATCTTTCTATTACTCATTTACAGATTTTAATTTGATCTCAGAAGAAACATTTATCGGAGCAAGAAATTATTTGCGCTTATTTACAGATCAACGGTTTTTAAAATCTGTACGTGTAACACTCATTTACGTGTTTTCTTCAGTACCGTTAAAGCTGATTTTTGCCTTGGCAGTTGCAGGACTATTAACACAACAAAAACGCGGCGTTGGTCTATACAGAGCGGTTTATTATTTGCCGTCATTAATTGGTGGAAGTATAGCGGTTTCCCTTGTTTGGAGAGAATTATTTGCACGAAGAGGGTTAGTGAACTATCTTTTTGAAAGTATAGGATTAGATAGAATTTCTTGGTTTGGAGACCAACGCATGGCCATGATACCTCTAATTCTAATTTCTGTTTGGCAATTTGGCTCATCGATGATTATCTTTGCAGCCGGATTGAAACAAATTCCGGTTACCTATTATGAAGCGGCACGCATAGATGGTGCCAATCGTTTTCAAGTGCTTCATCGAATTACATTACCATCCATATCGCCAATTATACTTTATAATACAGTGATGCAAACCATTGCTGCCTTTATGTCCTTTACGCAAGCTTTTGTTATAACAGGAGGAGGTCCTAATGATGCGACAAACTTCTATTCTCTGTATGTTTATCGACAAGCGTTTACATATTATGATATGGGATATGCTTCAGCCATGTCATGGGTAATGTTGTTATTAATCGGAGCGGTTACATTAATCATCTTTAAGACGTCAAAATTCTGGGTATTTACAGAGTCCGGTGACTAAACAGGGGGAATAGAACATGAAATTTAAACGACAATTATATGATGTAATATACCATATAGGTATCATTCTCTTCGGAGTGGCCATGATTTATCCTGTATTGTGGATGGTGAGTGGTTCACTAAAAAACAATACGGAAATTTTGAATGGGGGATTAAGTTTGATTCCTCCAAACTGGCGATTTGATAATTTTTCGACCGGATGGCAAGGTTTTGCAGGCATTACTTTTGGAACTTTCTTCAAGAACTCCTTTATCATCACCATACTTTCAACGATAGGAACTGTCATCAGTTCGGCGGCCGTTGCATATTCGTTTGCGAGGCTTCGATATAAAGGACGACAATTCTGGTTTATGGCAATGATTGGAACGATGATGTTACCGGGGCAGATTATATTAATTCCTCAATATATTATCTATAATTCATTTGGTTTGGTGGGAACATATATCCCTCTTATATTACCACATTTTTTTGGACAGGCATTTTTCATTTTTCAAATGATGCAGTTTATTAAAGGGATTCCAAGAGATTTAGATGAAGCAGCAACCATAGATGGAAGTAATCGCTATAGTATATTCACACGAATTATTTTGCCCCTACTTAAACCGGCAATCATCACAACAACCATTATTCAGTTTTACTGGAAATGGGATGATTTTATGGGACCTTTGGTTTATTTGAACCGACCTCAGTCCTTTACGGTATCCATAGCCTTAAAGTTATTTGCGGATTCATCATCCATTACAGACTATGGTGCAATGTTTGCAATGTCAACATTGTCACTCATACCGGTTTTTGTTATCTTCCTCATGTTTAATAAACGACTCGTTGAAGGTATAAGCGGAACCGGATTAAAAGGATAAAATTTTAAGCGTCCGAGTCAAGTCGCTCCCGGAGTGGCCGTTCTTGTTGAAGCATTTTTTTTCGATAACGAAAAGGTGTTGTCTCCGTATGTTGTTTGAAAATACGTTCAAAATAGGTAAGACTCGTATAACCAAGATGATCAGCAATTTCTGAAATAGAATGGTCCGTTGTCATTAATAAATCTCTAGCTTTTTGAATCTTTATTATATTAATATATTCATTCACTGTAAAACCGGTAATTTCTTTGAAAATTCGGCTAAGGTAAGATTTGTTGATAAAAAAGAGTGAAGCTAAGGTGTTTAATGACAAATGGTCCGCATAGTGGGTCGATATATAATCCGTAATCTCATTCGCTTTTTGATGCTTTAGTGAGTGTGACTGCATTGGATTGTAGTTTGGATGGGTAGGAATGATTCGAGAAATATAGATAATAAGCTCGCTAAGTTTAAGTAATACTTGAGCTTCAAAATGAGGCTGCTTTTTTTGAAATTCATTAAAAATATCACTAAAAAGTGATTCAATATACATGCGTTCTTTGCCACGTAATTTGACTAAACCTTTATATTTTTTGAAAAATTCGTGAAGTTCAATACCATCATTTAGTGCCCCCAAATGTTGAAGAGATGCTTGATGAAACTCGATAAGTATACGATCATGATAGTGATTTGTTGACGGACTGGTTTTGTGAATTTGTTGCTTGTCAATGATGACTAAACTACCAGGCTCAACAAGGTAGGAATGGTCATCAATAAAATAATATCGACTTCCGTCAAGAAGATAATAGAGTTCAAACTCATCATGAAAATGTTTGGTAGGCATTGTAAATGTTGAATCTCGAACCACGCGTTCAATATTTATTCCGTTAATTTTGCCATTAGCTAAAGTTACATTCATATTTTATCCTATGCAAGTGTCAGCGGATGAAGGAGTTTTTGTTTCTTTTATTATACTATGACTGATTTGAAAGTAAAGAATAAATGAAAGGAAAAGCATATGATTAATCGATTTGAATGGGTATCTAGACATAATATAAAATTAAATTCAATAGATTACCAATCTCCGCTATCGGTAGGTAATGGGGAGATTGCGTATGGTTTTGATGCAACAGGAATGCAAACTCTGTATTTGCCTTATGCAAAGGCTAATACACCCTTATGTACTATGAGTCAATGGGGTTGGCATCGAATCAATAAATATACGGAAAAAGACTTGGTATGGACTGAGTATCAACAAGGGGACAGAGTCGTATCTTATGCATCAGAACCTCAGAAAGGGAATGAAAATGTATACCATTGGCTTAGAGAAAATCCTCATCGCTTTAATTTAGCTCGTATTGGATTGCTTTTTAAAGGTGAAACGATTGAAGCTGAACAAATTCAAGCGATTGAACAAGAGCTTATGCTATATAAAGGCATTGCAAAAAGTGTATTTAAAATTAACAATAAAATCTGCAATGTTCTTACCTTTTGTGATCCGAACACGGATACATTGGCTTTTCATATTGAAAGCGAATTACTCAAAAGTCAAGAATTAAGCCTGATAATTGCCTTCCCTTATGGACATCATACAATCACCGGTAGTGATTTTGATAAAGTCCATGCACATCATACTGAACTTATACCAAAGGGCTCAGGAAACCTTTGTTTTCATAGGGTCATGGATGCCACAGAATATTTTATGAATATACAAGCATCGGTTCCTTTATCGATCAAACTTGGCAAACAACATGAATATGAATTTGTGATTAATCAATCTGAAGTTGATTTGACCGTACATTTTTCTCGCGAAGAAAATAGCTTGGTGTATTCGTATCAAAGATTAAAAAGCAGGACACAGTCTTGGTGGGAAAAATTCTGGAATAAGGGTGCAGCTATTGATTTTTCCAAGGCCAAAGATTCCAGAGCGCAAGAACTTGAACGACGTATTGTCTTATCATTATATCAATCAGCTATCCATGGGTCAGGAAGTATGCCACCCCAAGAAACAGGCTTAGCTTGCAATAGCTGGTACGGAAAATTTCACTTAGAAATGCATTTATTACATAGTTTATATTTACCATTTTGGAATAGAGGAGACTTGCTTGGTCGAAGTCTTAAATGGTATAAAGAACATTTGGATAAAGCCTATGCAAATGCTTCGCGTAATGGTTACTTAGGTGCACGGTGGCCCAAAATGATTGATAATGAAGGAAATGAAAGTCCTTCATGGATTGCAACTTTATTAATATGGCAACAAGCGCATATTCTCTATATGCTGGAGAGTTTATATCAAGTGACCCAAGACAAAACATTATTAAAAGAATATGAGGAGCTTGTTATAGCTACAGCAGATTTTATGTGTGACTTTGTTTCTTATAACGAGGAAAGTGAATGTTATGATTTGTTGGGACCAATTATTCCGGTTCAAGAAGAACATAAACCCATGGATACTGTAAATCCAGCGTTTGAAGTCGCCTACTGGCGATTTGGTTTAGAGCTGGCGGTGGGCTGGATTGACCGTATTAGGCATTCAGATAAAGTTAAAGATAAGAAAGAAAAGTGGAAAACGGTGGCTGAACGAATGGCACCCATTCCAAGACATCAAGGTCTTTATATTGCCCATGAAAACTGTGAAGATACATTTAAAAAATATAATCGTGATCACCCATCTATGCTTATGGCTTATGGTTTAATTCCAAATTCTCTTATTGAAGCAGATATTATGAAACAGACCTATCAAAAAGTACTTAAAGAATGGGACTTTCATACATTATGGGGCTGGGATTTCGCAATGATGGCGATGACGGCAGTGCGGCTTAATGAACCGGAATGGGCAGTTGAAGCTTTGTTATTAGATACTCCCAAAAATACCTACGTTAAAAATGGTCATAACTACCAATTGCTTAGAGAAGATTTACCGGTTTATCTGCCGGGGAATGGCTCTTTACTCCTTGCAGTAGGAATGATGGCGACAGGTTATGGAGAACAACAAGAACAATGTATTGGATTTCCAAGAAATGGTCAATGGGATGATATAGAAGTTGACGGAATTTTTCCGTTACCTTATTAGGAGACAATTATGAAAAAATGGAAAACAAATGAGATTCAAATTCGTGACCCCTTTGTGTTAAAGGAAAACGGAAGCTACTATTTATTCGGATCGACTGATAAAAACATATGGGGACAAGGAACGTCTGTAGGTTTTCAAGCCTATAAAGGAGAAGATTTAGAACACTGGGAAGGTCCTTTTGATGTATTTATTCCGGAAGAAGATTATTGGGGAAAGGATAACTTCTGGGCACCAGAGGTACATCTATATAAGGGTAATTACTATATGTTTGCGACCTTTAGAGGTGCGGATAAAATGCGAGGAACAGCAATTTTAAGAGCAGATAATCCACTAGGTCCTTATATACCTTGGAGTGATGGACCGGTGACGCCCAAAAGCTGGATGTCACTCGACGGAACGCTTTATGTTGACAAAAAAGGCAAGCCGTGGATTGTTTTTTGCCATGAATGGGTTCAAATCAAAAACGGTGAAGTGTGCGCAATGCGATTAACAGATGATTTAAAAAAATCAGAAGGTGAACCTATGACGCTATTACACTCCACAGATGCACCGTGGACGGGAAAAGCCTATTCAAGAGAGCATAATATGGAAGGCTGGGTAACAGATGGACCCAATATGTATCGAATGACAGATGGGCGCCTTATTTTATTATGGTCATGTATGGCGGATAAGGGCTACACAATCGGATATGCTGTTTCAGATTCAGATGAAATATACGGTCCATGGAAACAATGCCAAAAACCTCTTTTTGAGAAAGACGGTGGACATGGGATGGTATTTGAAAGCTATGAACAGAATTTGTATTTAGCGATTCATCAACCTAATGACACCCCCAATGAACGTGCTATTTTCGTCGAACTTGAAGAGATTGATGATGGACTACAATGTAAATAAACAGGAGGTTTTGTAATGCATTACTCAAACAATAAAATGAAAAATATCAAGATTGCATATATAGGTGGTGGTTCGAGAGGATGGGCATGGACCTTTATGACGGACCTTTCGATTGAGCCTCAAATGGAAGGGACCATTTGCCTGTATGATATTGACGCGGAAGCAGCCAAGACCAATTCAATTATTGGAAATGATGTATCACAGTCAGTAGATACGCTGGGACACTGGACATATACTATGGTTGAAACAATCGGTGAAGCATTGACTGATGCAGACTTTGTCGTTATTTCAATCCTTCCGGGGACATTCGATGAGATGGAAGTGGATGTCCACTATCCGGAAAAGTACGGCATCTACCAATCGGTTGGTGATACCGTTGGCCCTGGTGGACTGATGCGTGGACTGCGTACGATTCCCATGTTTGTAGATATTGCGAAGGCGATTGAAAGATTTGCACCCAATGCTTGGGTCATCAATTATACAAATCCTATGAGTGTTTGCATGAAAACACTTTACAAAGTATTTCCGGAGATTAAAGCTTTTGGATGCTGTCATGAGGTTTTTGGAACGCAAAAAGTGTTGAAAGGAATTTGTGAAGAAAAGTTAGGGATTGAAGAAATAGATCGGCGAGAAATTGTTGTGAATGTTTTAGGGATTAATCATTTTACATGGTTTGATCGTGCTTCTTATAAGGGGATTGATTTGTTTCCTTTGTATAAAGAATATGTCGATGAACATAAAGAAGAAGGCTTTGAAGAAGTTGATAATAATTGGGCAAATTCAACATTTGAGTGTGCTCATATTGTCAAGTTTGATTTGTTTAATCGGTATGGTTTGATTGCGGCTGCTGGAGACAGACATTTAGCAGAGTTTATGCCGTATAGTGACTATCTTAAAGATCCTGAGACAGTCGCGTCATGGAAGTTTAGTTTGACAACAGTGGAGTGGAGAAAGAAGGATTATCAAAAACGTCTTGACCGAGCAAGAAAGTTAGCTGCCAAAGAAGAAAGTTTGGATTTAAAGCCATCAGGAGAAGAAGGTATTCTATTGATAAAGGCTTTATGTGGCTTAGAACGAGTGATTAGTAATGTGAATATTCCGAATACATGTGGTCAAATTAGTAACTTTGATGCTTCAGTTATTGTAGAAACAAATGCAGTTTTTGAAAAAGACGCAATTCGTCCGATATTTGCAGGCCAAGTTCCGGAGAACATAAAAGCACTTATGCAAGTGCATATTGATAATCAAGAACTGGTTTATGAAGCGGCAAGGGAATGTGACTTTGAGAAGGCCCTAAAAGCACTTATGCAAGATCCTCTTGTTAAGAATAAAATAAGTGAAACAGAGGGCAGAGAAATGTTAACGGTTATGATTGCAAGAACAAAAACA
>Ga0163223_100588_pt1 | contig 11200 bp, 7 predicted proteins | sample MSEWel2016_02_17_2_FD_113147 | JGI IMG/M metagenome (GOLD analysis project Ga0163223, IMG submission 113147) | Subsurface microbial communities from deep shales in West Virginia, USA - MSEEL Well Study Marcellus 5H_2016_02_17 ...
ATGTTTGAAGAATTCTTTGTGCCATCGTACAAAAAAATCTATCAGTTCTATAAAGACAATGGCGTGGAATTGATTATCCACCATAGTGACTCCTATGCGGCTAATTTAGTGCCTTACATGATCGAAGTGGGCATTGATATCTGGCAGGGGGTAATGAACACCAATAATATTCCGGAACTGGTTGAAAAATACGGCGACAAGATCACCTTCATGGGCGGTCTTCACAGCGGTACTGTTGATTATCCCGGCTGGGAAAAAGAAGTGGTAAAAAAACAGGTGGAAGAAACCTGTAAAGCCAATGGCCACAAATACTTCATTCCTTGTCAGACATCCGGTCTGCCAATTGAGAATTTCGAAGGCGTCATCGCTTATATCGATGAGTGCATTGATGAAATGAGCAAAGAACTGTTTTAATCGTTAAAGTTATTACCGCAAAAACCTGTATCGCTATCAAGCGATACAGGTTTTTGCTTTTTGTTGAACTAAATTTAAAAAATACTGATGCACCGTCAGATCCGCGGTCAGCTCCGGGTGAAAGGAAGTCACTACCATGTTTCCCTGTCGGGCGGCCACAATATGATTGTCAACCCGAGCCAGAATGTTCACATCGACGCCGACGCCAACCCTTTCGATATAGGGCGCCCGGATAAAAACCATCGGGATTTTTCCGCCGGCGTCAAATTCAGCCTCGGTCTGAAAGCTGCCAAGCTGGCGGCCATAGGCGTTTCTGCGGGCTACCATATTCATCGTGCCAAAATGAATGGTGTTATCTTCGGCAATCTGGCCCGCCAGTAGAATCAGTCCGGCGCAGGTGCCCAGCACTGGCAGGCCCGCTTCAATGAGGTCTTTCAGGGGTTCAAAGAGCGCCAGCTCCCGCAACAGTTTGCCGATAACGGTGCTCTCGCCCCCGGGGAGAACCAGGCCATCCAGAGGATGGCTGGCCAGATCTGCGGGTTTTCTAATTTCAATGCAGTGAACACCCAATTGCTTCAAAGCGGTGATATGTTCGGAAAAAGCGCCCTGGACTGCTAATACACCAATGGTTATCGCCATTAGATGCCTCGTTGGGCCATCAATAAGTCAATTTCCTGCTCGTTGATACCCACCATGGCTTCCCCCAGATCTTCTGAGAGTTCAGCCAGCAGTTGGGCATCATTGTAATTAGTCACCGCTTTAACAATGGCTTGAGCTCGTTTGGCCGGATTGCCGGATTTGAAGATGCCGGAGCCGACAAAGACCCCTTCAGCCCCCAACTGCATCATTAGCGCCGCATCAGCCGGAGTGGCGATGCCGCCGGCAGCAAAGTTCACTACCGGCAGTTTGCCGGTTTCATTGACCAGCTGAACCAGCTCGTAAGGTACCTGCAGATCCTTGGCCACCTGGTAGAGTTCATCTGCTCTGGTGTTTTGAATCGTGCGGATCTGCTGGTTGATCAGGCGCATATGGCGAACCGCCTGAACCACGTCGCCGGTACCCGGTTCACCCTTGGTGCGAATCATCGAGGCACCTTCACTGATTCGTCGCAGGGCTTCACCCAGATCTTTGGCGCCGCAGACAAAGGGTACTGAAAAACCGGTTTTGTCGATATGGTAGGTATCATCGGCTGGCGACAGCACCTCGCTCTCATCAATATAATCTATTTCGATGGCTTCCAGGATCTGGGCTTCGGCAAAATGACCGATCCGCACCTTGGCCATTACCGGAATGGAAACCGCGGCTTGAATACTCTTGATCATTTTGGGATCACTCATCCGCGAAACCCCGCCGGCCGAGCGGATATCAGCGGGAATCCGTTCCAATGCCATCACCGCACAGGCACCGGCTTCCTGGGCAATGCGGGCCTGCTCGGCCGTGGTAACATCCATAATTACCCCGCCTTTTAACATTTGGGCCAGGTTTTTGTTTAGTTCATAGCGATTATTCATTTAAGTATCTCCTCAATTTGATTTTCAGTTCTTCAATGTGGTTTGCATTCTTATTGTAATACAATTCTGATATCATTATAAGTATCAAAAAATACAAAAATGACAGGATCAGAATGGAAAAATAAAAAATTGATTGGTAAGACAAAATAGTGGGTATACTGAAATAGAACGAAGTTTTGCTTTGGGCAAATTGCGAAAAAATTTAATTGTGAAAAAATGAAAAAAAGAGGGTGATTGATGATGCAGCAGACAGATGTTGAAGCGCTGGGAATAGGCTTAGAAAAACCCATCGAAAATTTATCGGTTGCTGATGTTTATAACGAGCTGAAAACAAGTGCCGAAGGTCTGACGTCTGAAGAAGCGACAGCACGCTTGGCACACTTTGGTGAGAACAGTATTCAAAAAAAGAAGGGCAAACCGCTGGTCTGGAAATTCCTGGCCAATTTTACCCACCTGATGGCGATCCTGTTATGGATTGGCGGTGTGGTGGCCCTGATTGCCCAGTTGCCTCAGCTGGCGATTGCCATTTGGCTGGTTAATGTCATTAATGGACTATTCAGTTTTTGGCAGGAGTTTCAGGCCGAAAAAGCGGTTGAAGCGCTGGGACAACTGCTGCCGACCTATGCCCGGGTGGTCCGGGATGGTAAAGAAGTCAAAATTCTGGCCGAGGAACTGGTGCCCGGCGATCTGATTATTCTGGCCGAGGGCGACCGCATTTCGGCCGATAGCCGTCTGGTTGAGGACAATGATTTCAGAGCTGATCAGTCGATTCTGACCGGGGAATCCCATCCGGCCCATAAAACCAAAGATGTTGGTCATCGGACTGACCTGGGTCGTTCGGAACAGCCCAACCTGATTTTTGCCGGAACCAATGCGGCTTCGGGGGCCTGTAAGGCGGTGGTGTTTGCCACCGGGATGAATACCGAATTCGGTAAAATTGCCGATCTGACCCAGAACATGGTGGAAGTACCCAGTCCGCTGCAGCTGGAAATGGGACGGATCACCCGGCTGGTTTCAGCGATGGCGATCAGCATGGGGGTCATCTTTTTTGTGCTGGCGGTTCTGCTTGCTCATGTCAATATTACCGAAAGTTTTATTTTCGCCATGGGGATGATTGTGGCCTTTATCCCCGAAGGATTATTACCCACGGTAACCTTATCCCTGGCCATGGGAGTCAAGCGGATGGCCAAACGCAATGCTTTAATCAAACGCTTATCAGCGGTCGAAACCTTGGGCTGTACCACGGTGATTTGTACTGACAAAACCGGAACCCTGACCCAGAATGAAATGACGGTTAGTGACTGCTGGATGGTCAATCAGCAAATTACGGTAACCGGGGTTGGTTATGCCCCGGAGGGGGAAATAATGGCTGGTGAGACCGTTATTTCGCTGGCCGAAAACCAGGATATGCGAAAACTGTTGCTGGCCGCCAGCCTCTGCAACAATTCCCGCTTATTGCCGCCCTCCCCGGAAATAAACCATTGGAATATTCTCGGGGATCCTACCGAGGCCGCCCTGGTGGTGGCCGCCCGGAAGGGTAAAATTGATCTGGACGCGGAGCTTTCGCACAGCCCGCGGTTGCGGGAGCTGCCCTTTGAGTCCCATCGCAAGCGGATGAGTACGATTCATCAGGTATCCCGTGATATCTCAGATCTCGAAAAGCTGGCCTATATCAAGGGGGCACCCAAAGAGGTGTTGGATTTGTGTACCCATTATCTCAAAGACGGTGAAGATGTGGCGATGGATGAGGATACCCGTAAGCAGGTGATGGCGGCCAATGATGACTATGCCCGCAAAGGACTTCGGGTTTTGGCAGTAGCGATGCGGATTCTCACCAAAGAAATGGGTTTGCCCGAGCGTCTCAGCGACTATACGCCTGATCACATTGAAAACAATATGACCTTTTTAGGTCTCACGGTGATGGCGGATCCGCCCCGGGTGGAAGTGGCAGCAGCGGTTAAAAAATGCCATCAGGCTGGGATAAAGATTATTATGATCACCGGTGATTACGGCTTAACGGCCGAAAGCATTGCCCGGAGGATCGGCATTATCCATAGTCTTCAGCCCCGGATTGTCACTGGTGTTGAACTGGACGAAATTAATGACGTGGATCTTAAAAAAGCCTTAACTGAGGAAATTGTCTTTGCCCGGGTGGCACCGGAACAAAAGCTGCGGGTAGTCACCGCCCTCCAGGAGATGGGTAATGTGGTGGCGGTCACCGGTGATGGCGTCAATGATTCACCGGCCCTTAAAAAGGCTGACATCGGCATTGCCATGGGGATTTCCGGAACCGATGTGGCCAAGGAAGCCGCTGATATGATTCTCACCGACGACAATTTCGCCTCGATTGTCAATGCGGTGGAAGAAGGCCGGGGGGTATACAACAATATCCGTAAGTTTGCCACCTATATTTTAAACAGCAATGTCCCCGAGGCGGTGCCTTTTATTGTGTTTTTATTCGCCAAAGGGCAGATCCCGCTGCCGCTGACGGTCATGCAGATTCTGGCGGTGGATTTGGGTACCGATATGATCCCGGCCATCGCCTTGGGGGTTGAACTGCCAGAAGAAGGGGTGATGCAGCGTCCGCCAAGATCGCAGCAAGAACATTTGCTCAATCGACCGTTACTCATTCGTGCTTTTCTGTTTTATGGGATCATGGAGTCGGCCATTGCGATGTCGGCCTTTTTCTTCCTTTACTGGCAGAACGGCTGGCCGGGGATACCGATGGCAGACGCGGGCGAGATTTACCGGATGGCCACCACCATGACGTTAGGGGCGATTGTCGTTACCCAAATCGGGATTGTTTTCAATTGTCGAACCGAACGGGCCTCGGTGTTTAAGGCGGGGTTGTTCAGTAACCATATGATCTTAATCGGGATTGTCTGTGAGCTAACGGTCTTCAGCATTCTGATCTACACGCCGTTTTTGCACGAGATCTTTAATACCGCCCCAATCGGCTGGATTGAATGGGCCTATCTGTTTATGTGGGTGCCAGTGGTGATTCTCATCGACGAACTGCGGAAGGCCTTCCTGCGAAACTGGGATAAACGACGTTGGCATGAAAAAATATAATAAATCAGTATCGGTGATTGCGAAACTGGGCGCAAAGCTGACGGCAGTTTTGCAACCACCTAAATAAAACAGCAATTTAAAAAGGAGAGAGCTTATGAAAACCATCATAATCGGCTGTGGCCGCATCGGATCGGGTTTAGCCCTCAAGCTGAATCAGAGTGACCACGACATCACCATCATTGATCAGGACCCCCTGACCTTTAAACATTTGGGAGCTGGCTTTAAGGGAAAAACCATCGCCGGGGTGGGGTTTGACCGGGAAGTCCTACTGACCGCCGGAATCGAGCGGGCAGACTCGCTGGCCGCGGTAACCTCAAATGATGAGGCCAATGCCCTGACCGCCCGGATTGCCAGTCAGATTTTTGGGGTGCCCCGGGTGGTGTCAGCCCTCCATGAACCCCGGAAAGCGGAAATTTATCGACGGCTGGGACTGCAGGTCTTTGATCCGATGTCCTGGGGTGTGAACCGGGTGGCCGACCTGCTGAGCTTTGCACCGGTTAATGTGGCCATGAGTATCGGGAATGGCGATGTCGATATTATGGAAATTGAGATACCGGCCTTATTAGTGGGCCGACGGGTCGGGGAGCTGACGATTCCTGGCGAAGTCAGCGTGGTATCGATTAGCCGTGGGAACCGCTCGCTGATACCAGTGATCAATACAGTGTTTGAAAACCGCGATCTGGTCCATCTGGCGGTAGCCACGGCATCAGGCGAACGGCTGAAATCGTTGCTGGGACTAATATAGAAAAGGGGATATCAGACCATGAAAGTAATAATCGTAGGCGGCGGTAAGGTGGGCTGTTATCTGACCTCACTGTTGCAAAATGGCGGCCATCAGGTCAAGCTCATTGAAATCAGAACCCATCAATTGGAGCGGCTGGCATGTGATCTGTCTAAGGAGGTGCTGGTATTGGGGAATGGCACCGATCCCGAGGTGCTGGAAGCGGCCGGAATCCGTTCGGCTGACGTGTTGGCGGTGGTGACTGGGGCAGACGAAATCAATCTGGTGGCAGCCACTATCGCCCGCCTGGAATACCAGGTGCCCCGGATTCTGGCGCGGATTAAAAATCCCAAGAATGCCTGGTTGTTCACTCCGGAAATGGGGGTGGATGTGGCGTTAAACCAGGCTGAGCTGATGGCGACGCTGGTGGCCGAAGAAATGTCCGTGGGCGATATGATGACCCTGCTTAAGCTGAACCAGGGACAGTTTTCACTGGTGGAAGAAAAGGTTCATCCGGAATCGCTGGCAGTGGCTAAGATGGTCAGGGAGCTGGGGCTGCCTACTGAATGTGTATTAGTGGCAATTATTAGAAACGGCCAGCTGCTGATTCCCCATGGTGACACCAGATTATTGCCGGCCGATGAGGTGCTGGCGATCATACATGCCGCCGATCTCCAGGCTCTGGCCGGGATATTGGGGCCAGCCCGCTGAAGCGATTGTTGGCAGGAGGCACCGGCTCTAGCTGAGAGGATTAGTTGCGACAGCACTCTTCGATCATCACGGCGCTGAACGGAAAATCATGTTTTATTCCGGATAGATGGGGTAAAAATAACGATAATGCGTTATTCGGTGTTAATGATAAGTTTAATTTTTAAACTTACGGAGAGGGAACCATGAAAAAACATGAAATCTCAATTGTCGACGATGAACCCATCAATTTGATGATCTTAAAAAAATTATTGAGTCCCTCTTTTCTGATCCGGGCCTATAAATCCGGAGCGGAGCTGCTTCAAGCGGTTGAAAAAGGAATCAAGCCGGATCTGATTTTGATGGATATTATAATGCCGGGAATGGATGGTTATCAGACCTTGTCGGAATTGCGGAAAGACCCCGAGAACCTGGGGATACCCGTTATCTATATCTCCGCGTTGGATAGTCTTACTGAAGAAGAAAAGGGGTTCCGGCTGGGGGCGGTTGATTATATTATCAAACCATTTCGGCCGGGGATTGTGTTGGCCAGAGTCAATGCTCATCTGGAACTGAAACAAGCCCGAGACCGTCTTAAAAACCAGAATGAATGGTTAGAAACTGAAGTCAAACGACGAATGGTAGAGAATCAGATGATTCAGGATACGACCTTGAACGTGTTTGCCGAATTGGTTGAAACCCGGGACAATGACACCGCCAATCATGTTCTGCGGACCCAGAACTATGTGCGGATTATTGCAGAGCGATTGCAAAAAAACGAGAAATTCAAATACTGGTTGGATAACGATGCGATTGAGCGGATTGTCAAGGCCGCTCCACTTCATGATATCGGCAAGATCGGGATTCCCGATGCCATCTTACTAAAGCCCGGCAAGCTCGACTACGAAGAATATGAGGTGATGAAAACCCATTGTAAAATCGGGGGAAACGCCATTCGTCTGGCCATTAATAAAACCTTATCCGTCACTAAAACGGATAACAAACAGGGCGAAATCACTGCCCTGTATTTTCTGGAAGAGGCCGAGAAAATCATGAACTATCATCATGAACGCTGGGATGGTAAAGGCTATCCGGAAGAACTATATGGTAATGAAATCCCCATCTCAGCACGGATCATGGCACTGGCCGATGTTTTTGATGCCCTCACCACGGTTCGCCCTTACAAAAAAGCCTGGAGTATGGATGCGGTGGTAGACTACATTTTAGAGCAAAAGGGCTTGCAGTTTGATCCGGATGTCGTGGAAGCTTTTGAAACGGAAATTGAGGCCTTTAAACAGGTTTTATGTCAGGACCAGCTTCGAGACACCTAATTTAGCCGAAAAGAGAAGGGGGAGGAATGAAAATGACGGATCAGCTCAATTCGGGGTTGGATCAACGAGAAGTCGCACAAAAAGCGATTATGGACCAGCTTTACCTCCATACCCAGTTGATTAGAGAAATCAGCCAGCTGGAGTCGGGGATCAATGGTAATATTGACCGGTTTTCGGAAGAAATCACAGAGCTCCTGGGCAATCGACTGGGACCCGATCGGGTTTCAATCTGGCAATATAATGAAGCAATGACGATGATGAAATGTCTGGATCTTTTTGAAAAAAAAACGCAAACCCACAACAAAAAAATGACCATGAGCAGAGCGGATCAACCGCTGACCTTTGAGTATCTGATTAAAAACCGCTACATGATCATTGATGAAAAATCGGCTGAACTAAAGGAAAAAAGATACTGGGAAGCCTATATGAAACCGTTGGGCGGAACGACCCTGTTGGTCTGCAGTGTCTTATGTAACGGCCAGGCGATTGGTTCCATCGGTTTTATGTATATTGATCAAAACCATGAGTGGGGAAGTGACGAAATCACTTTCGGCTGTCATATTGCGGATCAAATCGGAACTGCCTTTTTAAACCGGGAAAAAATCGAAATAACCCGGGCATTGCGTCAAAATGAAGCGTTTTTAAATCGGGCTCAGGAGGTTTCGAAAACGGGTCACTGGCATTTTGACATTGTTGCAAACCAACTGACCTGGTCTAATGAAACCTATCGGATTTTTGGGGTGCAAAGTGGACGACCACAAACCTTTGAAACTTATATGGATCTTGTCTATCCAGATGATCGCAAAAAAATGATTGATACCTGGACGGAAAAAGCAAATGAAGGTCAGCCGTTTACCGTACTTCATCGGATTTTATCAGGTGAAGAAGTACGCTGGGTGGAAGAACGATCAGAATTCGAATACGATCCAGAAGGTAATCCGATTGCCAGCTGGGGAACGGTTCAGGATGTAACTGAAAAGATGAACTATCTGGAAGAACTGGCGACCTATCAAAAACATCTTGAAGAGATGGTGATTTCCAGGACCGCCGAATTGGAAATGGCTAAACTTGAGGCTGAAGCAGCCAACCAGGCAAAAAGTTCCTTTTTATCTAATATGAGTCATGAAATTCGGACGCCGATGAATGCCATCATCGGTCTTGCCCACCTGATCAAGCGGGATCCCCTGACGCGACGCCAGGAGGAACAAATTGACAAGCTGACTGAGGCCGCCAATCACTTACTGCAGATCATTAATGATGTGCTGGATCTTTCGAAAATTGAAGCCGGAAAAATGCAAATGGATACTCATGATTTTGAACCGACCCGGGAAATTGACAGGGTATGCAATATTCTGGGTGCCGAAGTAGCCCGAAAAAATCTCAACTTGCTGGTGGATGTGGATCATATCCCTACGGTTTTGTGGGGCGATTCGGTCCGTTTTGGCCAGATTTTACTAAATTTGATGAGCAATGCGGTGAAGTTTACCGCAACTGGGAGCATCAAAATCATTGCCCGGATCATCAGTCAGGATCAAAAACAGATCCGTTTACGATTTGAAGTGTGGGATACCGGAATTGGTATGTCATCAGTACAAATGGAGAATCTGTTCCAGGATTTTGTCCAGGCCGACGAATCAATGACCCGCCTTTATGGTGGAACCGGGCTGGGGTTGGCGATCAGTTCTCGTCTGGTAAAATTCCTGGGCGGTGAAATTGGAGTCGACAGTGAACCGGGGCAGGGAAGTCGGTTTTGGTTTGAGCTGCCTTTTGAAATATCGACAACAATTCCCCAAAATAGGATCAGTATTAAATCTTCGGGATTAGTGCGGGTCCTGGTGATTGATGATATGCTGGAAGCCCGGGAACTGCTGATCACCATGCTGGCTGATTTTGGAATCGAGTGTGATGCAGTCAGTTCGGGCAGTGAAGGACTGGCGGCTGTGGCCCAAGCGGACCTGATGATGAACCCCTATCATCTGGTATTTATGGATCTGAGAATGCCGGACATGGATGGCATCGACACCGCCCTGATGCTGCAATCGCTGGAACTGAAAACCCGGCCGACGGTTTTTCTGATTACTGGATATGGTAATCAGATATCCTACGAAGAAGCTCAGCGGGCGGGAATCAGTCGGATTCTGGTTAAACCGATGACACCGTCAAGCCTTAATGACGCATTAATGGAATTGCTGGAAAACGACATGGAAGCAAAAATACCATCATCTCTGAAAGTGTTGGAAGATCGGTTAAAGGATTATGGACCGGTGCAAATACTGATTGTTGATGACAATCAGATTAATCAGGAAATTGTCAGTCAGATTCTGGAGCCCTTTGAATTTCGGATTGAATTGGCCGAAAATGGCCAGGAAGCCATCAGCAAAGCTGCCGAGACTAAATTTGATCTTATCTTAATGGATATCCAGATGCCAGTCATGGATGGGTTGGCGGCAACGGCTCTGATCAGAGCCTTGCCGGGTTGGGAAGTGATTCCTATCTTAGCGATGACCGCCAATGCCTTTGAAGAAGATCGGCGTAAATGTATCGCAGCCGGGATGAATGATCATCTGGTCAAACCGGTGGAACCGGAGCGGTTATACAAGTGCTTGATCAAGTGGCTGTCAGTGAGAAAAAACGAACCAGAAAAGCAAGAAACGCCTCAACGTAATGTGCAAAATGGCCAGATGAGGCATACCGCGGCGACACCGGAAGAACAGGACTGTTTAAACGCGCTGCGGCAGGTGGAGGGGGTGAATGTGGAGACCGGACTGAGAATGCTGGGTGGCGATATTTCTGTTTATTTGCGATTGATCCGGCAGTTTAGTCAAAAATGTGAAACCGCAGTGACTGATATTTTAAAGCAGACCACCGCCGAAAACTATCAGAGCATCATGGAAACAGTCCATTCCATCAAGGGCGTGGCGGGAAATCTGGGGGTTATCAAAATACAGGAGCTGGCAGCTGAACTGGAACAAGCGGTAAGAGCGAAAGTCGGCAAAAATCAAATTCAAAAACTGGCAAAAAACTTCTTAATCGAAATAAAAAGCTTCACAGCGGCTCTGCCAGAAAAGGGCAAAGTGATTAAACAAATTGAAAAAGCGGATCTTGATCAGGCTGATATTGATGGGATTCTAGCTGAACTAGAGGTACTCCTCGAGAATAATGATACTGAAACATTTGATTTGTTTGAAAAATCAAAAGCTATGCTTCTAGATGTTTTGGGCGAAACAGGGAAAATATTAGAAAGTCAGATTCATCAGTTTGATTATCGGGATGCATTGATAACATTGCGATCCATCCATGAAACAGATGACAAACCTAAGCGATGACCAATTCAAAAGTCTCAATAAGCTCTTTCAGAGCTTATTTTTATGGAGTAGGGAGGCAAATAGAAGCATGACAAGCTAATAGATGCGGATCTCTTTTTCTTTGACAAATTTTAAAAATGAACGAATTGAACCGGTTTG
>Ga0163223_100589_pt1 | contig 11194 bp, 8 predicted proteins | sample MSEWel2016_02_17_2_FD_113147 | JGI IMG/M metagenome (GOLD analysis project Ga0163223, IMG submission 113147) | Subsurface microbial communities from deep shales in West Virginia, USA - MSEEL Well Study Marcellus 5H_2016_02_17 ...
GACATCTGCTACGGCCTTATCGATCTAGAAGACGGGCTCGAAATGGACCTGCTCGACTATCCCGAGGTCGAGGCGCTGCTGCTGGATCTGGTGGGCGAAGATCTGCCGGAAACCTACCGACAGCTCGGTCCTGGCGATTCGCGTAGGCGCAAGCTGGCGATTCTCAGGGGTAAGGCTATCGAACACCTCACCAACGCGGCTGCGCGCGCCTTTGTCGAACAGCAACAGGCACTGCTGGCAGGCCAACTCACCGGGGATCTGGTCGAGCACATGCACGGCCCCGCCAAGCGCTGCGTAGTGCAGGCCAAAGCCTTGGCGCGGCAGAAAATCTTTCAGGACAAACGCAAGACACTGCATGAAATCGGCGCCTATACGACGCTCGAGATACTGCTCAACGCCTTCTGTGGCGCGGCGCTGGAGCAACACGGCGGGCGCACGCCGTCATTCAAGAATCGACGCATTTTGGATCTGCTTGGCAGCAACGCTCCAGACCCCGACTGGCCGCTGTATCAATCCTTCGTGCGGATGATCGACTTTATCGCCGGCATGACCGACAGCTACGCGACCGAGATGGCCGGCGAAATGACTGGACGCTCGAGCCCGACGTGAGCCAGATGAAAAAACCGTTGTGGAAGATCGTCGGATGGCAGCCTGGCCGCCCCGCCTGGGGAGCCGCAGCCGTGGCGGGCCTGGGCTGCGCATTGCCGCTTCTGCTCGGCCTGTTCAGCGGCCATCCGGGTTTTCTCTGGGCCACGGTCGGGGCCTTCCAGGCAGCCAAGGCGAATCCGCTGCACCGTCTCGGAATGTTGCGAATGCTGTTGCTGATAGCCCTTGGCGCCGGCAGCGCCGGCCTCGGGTTCTGGTCGGCAACCCATCCAATGATCAGCCTTGGCCTGTTCGCCTTTTACGGTCTGTTGTTGGCATGGTTGCAACGTTACGGCAGCGAAGCCGGTAAGCTCGGGATCGGCTTGGCCATCTGCCTCTGTCTCGGCCAGGGGCAGTACGGCATCGGTGACTTCAACAATCCTCAAGCGATTGCCGCGCTGTTTGCACTGGGCGGCCTTTGGGTCACCCTGCTCGCCTTCGGCTTACGCGGCATGCATGGGCTGCGCATGTGGCCATACATGCCGCGGCTGCTCAGCTTGATGAAAGTGCTGCGCCGACGAGCGCGGCGCACGCCGATTCGCCAGTGGCGACTGCATGCACTCACCTACATGATCGCAGCTGCCGCAGGCGGTCTGATCGTCAACATTGCCGATCTTCCACGAGGCTATTGGCTGACGCTGGCGGTTTTCACCACGCTGCAGATGGATCTACAACGCAGCCTCACTCGGGCTCTGCAGGCCGGGGTCGGGATTCTTTGTGCAGCGGCGGTGTTGATCTACATGGGCCACAGCCTGGCCGATCCGCCGATGATGGTCATGATCATGCTGCCGCTGGTCATGCTCAGCCGGGCGTTCCAGGCACATCACTATGGGCTTTTCGTCTTGCAGACGACCCTAAGTTTCCTGTTACTGGCCGAAACCCTGGCGCAAGACTGGGAATTACCACAGCTGCGCCTGATCAACGCGGTAGTTGGCGTGGGCGTAGCATTAGCCGTTACGTTGCTGGTGTATATGCTGCGTAGGCTGTTTGCCCGGATTGCATTGCGCAAACGCGGGCAAACAACCACAACCGATCAGGACAAGAACGACTCGATCATGCCTTAGCGTTGATCTCGTTTTCCGGGTACCAGACGTCCATCAGCGGGCTTACGTTGAATTCGGACAACTCGTTGCGCCCTTTGAGCCACGCCTCGACCTGACCGCGCTGCTCTTCGTTGACCGAGCCACGGCTGGCCAGGCAAACGAAACCGTAATCCTCACCACCGATATAGCCCAGACCGTTGGCTTCGATGGCCTCGGTCAGAAAGGCTTCGAGGAAATCGTCCACCGCCTTGGCATCAAGACCCTCACCGTAGGTCAGAGTCACTTCAAAACCCAGTTCCTGGAATTCGTCGACACAGAGTTTCTTGCGCAAACGACGCGAGCGATTGGTAGCCATTGAATCGGTCCTTTTTTCTAACGAGATGACGGCGCGCACTCTAACAGCAACGCCGCGCTTGTGCGATTGCATCAGGCCGCACTGCTCATCGTCTTTTTTGCAGACTCTCGACATCGCCGTCTACGCTTGTCGGATGAGAAGTACGTCACTTCTCGGTCACGGGCATAATGGCCCGCCATTTTCCCTGAACGTAGTAGGGAACCTCCATGTCATTGATTCTCGCAAGAACTGCCCCAGCCAATCGGGGCAGCGCAATCAGCAGATTTCTAGGCCGTGTCGCCGCCGCCGCACTGACGCTACCGCTGGCATTCCCGGTTTATGCCGAAGCCATCAACCAGACCCTGCCCTCACGCGTCGCGCAGGCACTCAAGGCAAACAAGATCGAGAGCAGCGCGCTGTCCGTCGTCATGCTGCCGCTCAACACCAACGCGACCCCGACGTTCGTGAATGCCGACGTATCGGTAAACCCCGCCTCGACCATGAAACTGGTCACGACCTATGCCGCGCTGGAGCTGCTGGGGCCCAATCATCAATGGAAAACGGAATTCTACGCCGACGGCCCGATTGAGAACGGCACGCTCAATGGCAATCTCTATCTCAAGGGTGGCGGCGATCCCAAGCTCAACATGGAGAAACTCTGGCTTTTGCTACGAGACCTGCGCGTCAACGGCGTGCAGACCGTGACCGGAGAATTGGTGTTGGATCGCAGCCACTTCGTTCAGCCTGCCCTTCCGATTTTCGATGACGACGGCAATGACAAGAACAAGCCCTTCCTGGTCGCACCGGACTCGCTGCTGGTCAACCTCAAGGCGCTTCGCTTCATCGCCCGTAACGATGCCGGCAATGTGAACGTCGTCGTCGAGCCACCGATCGCCTCGGTTCGTATCGACAATCGCATTCAGGCGTTGCCGAAGGCCAAGTGTCCAGGCTGGCCTGATATTCGTTACAACCCGATCGAAGATGCCGAAGGCGTTACGGTCGTCGTCACCGGCAAGCTTCCGGCCGGCTGCAGCGGCCAAACCTATCTGGCGCTACTCGATCATCAACGCTACGCCGCCGGCGCCGTGCGTGCGATCTGGAAGGAACTCGGTGGCAGCATCCTCGGTGAGGATCGCGTCGCCCCGGTACCTGACGACGCGCGGATGATCGCCCGTGCTTACTCGCCGGACCTGGTCGAAATCATCCGCGACATCAACAAATACAGTAACAACACCATGGCGCGGCAGTTGTTTCTGAGCCTGGGTGCGGAATTTCGCAACGAAACGGACGCGGATGATTCCATAGCCGCGCAGCGTGTGATCCGTCAGTGGCTGGCGAAGAAGGGACTGATTTCACCGCATCTGGTCATCGAGAACGGCTCAGGCCTGTCGCGTGCCGAACGCGTCAGCGCACGGGAACTGGCGAGCTTGCTCCAGGCTGCATGGCAGAGCCCCTACGCCGCGGAATTCATTTCCTCGATGCCACTCGCAGCGATTGACGGCACCATGCGCAAGCGTCTGCGCAACACCGGCGTCGCCGGCAAAGCACATATCAAGACCGGCACGTTGAACAACGTGCGAGCAATCGCCGGTTATAGCCGCGACAACGATGGCAACACCTGGGCAGTTGTCGCGATTCTCAACCACCCCCGGCCCTGGGGCGCGTCTTCAGTGTTGGATCAGGTACTGGTCAGTCTCTACAACCGCCCAGGCAACGAAAGCACCGCGCAACGTTAACCCGGCGTGCCGGCGGTTGGCGCCGCCGGCACGGGCTCGACTGAAACGGCGAGCCGATCATTTTCTGCGAAAGCTTCAGCGCGCCTGGAGCTTCCAGGCACGGTGAATCTTGCTGTTGCGGCGGAAATCCTCGTCCAGCGTGGCACTGGTGATCTCTTCGACGGCGTAGCGCTCGGCGATACCCGGGTCAAGCACGAACTTGCGGAAGTTGTTGGAGAAATACAGCGTACCGCCTGTTGCCAACCGCGCCATGGCCAAGTCGAGCAAAGCGATATGGTCGCGCTGGACGTCAAAAACGCCTTCCATGCGCTTGGAGTTCGAGAAGGTCGGCGGGTCGATGAAGATCAGGTCGTACTCGCCACGATCCTCTTCCAGCCAGGCCATCACATCGCCCTGCTCCAGACGCTGCCGATCGGACAGGCCGTTCAGCGCCAGGTTGCGCCGTGCCCAGTCCAGATAGGTTTTCGACAGATCGACACTGGTCGTGCTGCGCGCACCGCCCTTGGCCGCGTGGACGGTGGCAGTCGCTGTGTAGCAATAAAGATTCAGGAAGCGCTTACCGGCCGCTTCGCGCGCAATACGCAGGCGCATCGGGCGATGATCGAGAAACAACCCGGTATCGAGATAATCGGTGAGATTCACCAGCAGTTTGACGTCGCCTTCCCTGACCTCCAGGAATTCGCCCTGGCTGGCCTGACGCTCATACTGACGCGTCCCGCTCTGGCGCTCGCGTCGCTTGACCACCACACGGTCGCGGGAAACGCCCAGCGCCTGCGGGATCGCGCTCAGCGCATCGTACAGGCGCGCCTGGGCCTTCTCCGGATCGATCGAGCGCGGCGGTGCATATTCCTGCACATGCACCCAATCACCGTACAGATCGATGGCCAAGGCGTATTCGGGCATGTCGGCGTCGTATAGCCGATAGCACTGGATGCCCTCCTTACGTGTCCACTTGCCAAGCTGGCGCAGATTTTTCTGCAAGCGGTTGGCGAACATCTGGCCACCCTCGCTCAGGCGCGCCAGTTCCATGGCGGGCTCCTGCTCAGGCTTGTTTTCAGTGAACGCTTTGCGCTGACCAGTGACGAACTGATCCAGCTCGACCTTGATCAGCAATAGCTTGCACGGCAACGCACCGTTCCAGAAGGCGTATTGCTTGTGGCTGCGAATGCCCATGCGCTTGCCGAGATCGGGCGCCGAGGTCAGGACCGCAGCCTCCCAACCGAGGCAGGCCTGTCGCAGCCGCTCGCCGAGATTCTGATAGAGATAGACCAGGCTCGCCTCATCCCCCAGCCGCTCGCCGTAGGGCGGGTTGCAAATGACCAGACCTTTCTGGTTCTGATCGGGCCGAGGCTCGAAGGTCGCTACATCACCTTGATACACACGAATCCAGCTCGCTAGCCCCGCTCGCTCGATATTGTTCTTGGCCGGCTGTATCAACCGCGGGTCCGCCTCGTAGCCGCGGATCCACAACGGCTGCCGGGCCATACCTGCCTCCGCCCGCGCCTGCGCTTCGGCATGCAGGCGATTCCAGATGGCCGGAACGTGGCCAAGCCAGGCGCTGAATCCCCAACGCTCACGACGCAGGTTCGGCGCGATGTCCGCCGCCATCATCGCGCCTTCGATAAGGAAGGTGCCGACGCCGCACATGGGGTCCGTCAAGGCTCCGCCGGCTGCGGCGATGCGCGGCCAGCCAGCGCGGCTCAGTACCGCAGCCGCCAGGTTCTCTTTTAGCGGCGCGGCGCCCTGCTGCAGGCGATAACCACGTTGGTGAAGGCTGTGCCCGGAAAGATCCAGCGAAAGAACCGCCTGACCACGATCCAGGCGCAAATGGATACGCAAGTCAGGATTCAGCTTATCGACGTTCGGGCGCTCGCCAGTAGCCGTGCGAAGGCGGTCGACAATCGCATCCTTGACCTTCAATGCGCCGAAGTGAGTGTTGTCGATCCCCGATCCGTGACCGCTGAACTCGACCGCCAGGCTGCCGCTCGCTTCGAGGTGCTCCGACCAATCGATCCGATGAACGCCGTCATACAGTGTTTCGGCGTTTTCTGTGGCGAAACGATCGATCACCAACAACACCCGGTTGGCCAGGCGCGACCAGAGACACAACCGATACGCCACATCCATGCCGGCGAACCCGCGGATCGCAGCGGTCTGCTCGCGCGCCTCTTCGAGTCCGAGCTCGGTGGCTTCTTCAAGCAGCAGGCCTTCCAGCCCTTTCGGGCATGTGAGGATGAGTTCGTGACGATCGGTCATGGCATGGTCCAAAGAATATGTGCGACCGGTTGGGGATTCCCGCTCCGGATCTCGTTCGATAGGTGGCGCAGTCAATATGACTTACTGTGAATCAGACGCAATGGGGCGCCGGAAAGCTGCGTCTTGCCTGCCTTATGGGCAGCGCTACTGTTTGGTTACCTGCTTATGACAAAACGATCATTCCCGCCCCGGAGTCATTAGGTTAGAACTCGACTCAGCCCGGTATCGCAACGATGTCCGGCAGAGGTCCGCCACGCCGGCAGCGGACTTCGCTGGCAGTCTATCTGCCGACCTCGCCATGAGGTCAACAGGAACACCAGTCAACCACTGAGGGCAATACCCAATGAGAAGACTCAAGCGTGATCCGATGGAACGAGCATTTCTACGCGGTTATCAGCATGGCATACACGGTAAATCTCGCGACCTCTGTCCTTTTTCTCATCCCGAAGTACGCCAAGCCTGGATTAACGGCTGGCGGGAGGGTCGCGGCGACAACTGGGATGGTCTGACCGGCGCCGCCGGTCTTCATCGACTGAACGAACTCCACGCGGTCGGCTGACACGATCACACCGACCTCAACTGGCACGCCCCACCCGGGCGGCGGGCTTGAAGCCCGGGGCTCCCTCAAGGGAGCCCCACCGGGCAACCAATCAGCGATTCACTTCCTTCCTTGATTGCAACGCAGCGATGGCATCCACCGCCTCGCGTATCAATGCCGGCCCCTTGTAGATGAAGCCCGAATACAGCTGAACGAGGCTCGCTCCGGCTTCGATCTTTTCCGCCGCGTGCCGGCCTTCCGTGATCCCGCCGACCGCAATGATCGGTAGACGACCAGCCAGGGTTTCAGCCAACACCTTGACGGTATGGGTGCTTTTCTCGCGCACCGGAGCCCCCGAAAGCCCACCGGCTTCGTCGGCATGGGCAAGCCCCGCGACGCCTTCACGGCTCAGCGTGGTGTTGGTCGCGATGATCGCGTCCATCCCAGCCTGAAACACCGCTTCGGCCACCAGCACGGTTTCTTCGTCGCTCATGTCCGGCGCGATCTTTATGGCCAGCGGCACGCGCTTGCCATGCAATATTTCCAGATCTTCACGGCGCTGGCGAAGCGCGTCGAGCAACTGTTTGAGCGAATCACCGAACTGCAGACTGCGCAGTCCCGGCGTGTTGGGCGAACTGACGTTAACGGTGACATAACTTGCCTGGTGATAAACCTTGTCCAGGCACAGCAGATAATCGTCCTGGGCACGCTCGACCGGCGTATCGAAATTCTTGCCGATGTTGATACCCAAAATGCCTTTGAATCGCGCTGCATCGACCCGGTCCAGCAGCGCATCGACCCCATGGTTGTTGAACCCCATGCGATTGATGATGGCTTCGGCCTCAGGCAGGCGGAAGATACGCGGCTTCGGGTTGCCCGGCTGCGGCCTCGGCGTCACGGTACCCACTTCGACGAAGCCAAATCCCAGCTGGGACATTCCGCAAATCGCTTCGCCATTTTTATCCAGTCCGGCCGCCAGCCCCACCGGATTGGGAAAATCCAGGCCCATCACGCGCACCGGCAACGCGGCCGGCGTCTTGTTCAGCAGCGCATTGAGCCCCAGGCGCCCGCCTGCACCGATAAGATCGAGCGATAATTCATGGGACGTCTCGGGGGTGAACTTGAACAGCAGCTGGCGAGCCAGGTTATACATACGCAGCCTAGATCCTGGAAAGTGTGGCGCGGGAGTATAGCAGGCAGGAGGATTTCTCAGCGGGGCGAAACGCAGTTCGACCACACCGCATCGCCCTTATTCGAGCGAGAGTCAATCGAGGCGGCGCAAGCGAATCAGCTGGCCCTCTGGAGCAAATTCCATCTCGAATGAACCAAACACGCCCGCAGTTGTCAGAAAGGGTCGCAGATGATGGGCCGGCAAGCTGACATTTCTTCCTTCCCGGCTCTTGATCAGGATGCGATTGGCGCGCCCCTGGTAGACAGCCAACAGTTTTTCGGCAGGCAGCGCGATATCCAGCACGAGGCTTGGCATGGAGGCTCCTCATTGATCAGCTCAGCGATTTTGCCATACTGGCGCCCTGCGGAAGATACATCGCTGGTATCCGAATATCTCATCTTCGAGCAAAAGCTCGGCAAACACGGTGCACGGCCTCGTCCGCTCTGCCACACTTCGACCGTTGCCCCATGCGTTCATCCACAATGATGAGCTTGCCCGAGCCGATGCCACCCGTGACTTCCCGAATCGCCAGATTTGCCCAGCGCCTTGGGCTGACCGGCAAATCGCCGCGCCAGATTCTTGAGCACGCCAGCCAGATCCGATTGCCGTTCGCCCCACTCTGCGAACCGGCACCGAGCATCTTCTGGAACGACGGACCGTGCCTGCAGCGATTCGTCGACCTCCCCAGAAGCGCCCTGTCCGGCCCGATACAGGAAGACAAGGCCCGAGCTCGCGCGGCTTTGATGCGGCTCGTGCGTCAGGAGCAGAGCAGCCATCGGGCAATCGACCTGCGACAGATCGACGGGCTCGGTGGCCAAAGCGCCGACGGAATGACCTATCCGACGTTCGAAGCCCTGGCTGCCACACCAGCCTGCCGTCAACTCCGCGTGATCAGCTATAAGGATTTCGTGCGGACCATTACCAGCGCCCTGCCCGATTTTCTAACTCGGGCTCCGATTGAGCTTCGTCAGGCCAGTTGGCTGGGCGAGCGCATCTACTGGTCGGGTGAATACCATGCCGAAGCCTTCGCCTGTGCGATCGCCTATGCGCGACTGCGTGGTCTGGAGGTGAGCCTGCCTTGCGAGCTGACCGACTACCGGCTCGACGCGGGCGGGCTGCATACTCTGGATAACGAATACCACGCCATCACCATGCCAGCGCAGGCCTGGAACAATCGTGAATTCATGGGGCTGTTGCTGGAAGCGAAGATCCCGTACGCCCGCTTGACGCTTTTGCGAAACGCCAACAACACTGAATTGCTCCTGCTGGACAAGCGACAGCCGGCCGCCAATGCCCTAGGCGAAGGGCTGAAGCTGGCCGGAGCGCCGGACATGGTGCGTTATCTACACACGCTGCCTCAGATAACCCGTTTTCGGCTGGGCAACTAACCCGTACAAGGCGAACTGGACACCGTACCTGTCGCGGCAGTAGCGATACGAGACGAACCCAACGCGTAACCACAGCTCGATCAAACAAAAACGCCGGTGCAAATGCACCGGCGCTTCAGTAAGCGCAACCAACTGCAGAGCAGTCCGGCAGCCGGCCGTTACCTACTGCTGCGTGCTGTTCAACGCCAGGTCCTGCAGCTCGCGACCAGCAACGGCATACATCGCGTAGTCGACACCACTGGCGCCCTGCAACTCGACCAGCATCCGCCGCCAGCGCTGGACCTGATACTCACGCTGCGCCAGCCAGAGCTGAACCCGAGCGTCCAAATCGTCCGGTGCGTCACTCATCTGCAGCACCGACACCGTGATCGCACGCTGCTGAGCATCTAGATCATCGCGGAAACTCTCCCGCGCCAGTGCCTGCCAGTTGTTCTCGACCGGAAGCGCGGTGATTTGCTGCAGATACCAGGGCAACTCCAGCGCGCCCCCGACGGCAAAATAGGCCGCGGCGACGTCAGCCGGTGGCTGGCCGGTCGTGTCGGCGGCTTCGAGGATTGGCAACAAGGTGTACAGGTGGTTGGTGCCAGCCACCATCCGCGCCAGCAACTCGGGGACGCCTGCCTCGGTGTAACGCTCGTAACGGCCCTGCCACAACTCACGCGTACCGCCTTGCAGCAGCGCGTCGAGCTTAAGGCCTAGCGCCGCCACACGCGGTCCGAAATGAGCGATGTCACGTGCCGCGTCCAGTTCGTTGCGACGGTTGCGCAGGAACCAGCGAGTCGCACGGCGGCCCAGTCGCATGAGCTCATTCATCAGATTGAGCTGCAGCTCGGCCGGTACCTTGTAATCCAGCGCTTCGATCTGGCGGAACCAGTGCGGCAGATGGAAGATGTCCCGCACGATCACGTAGGCGCCAGCGACGTTCGCGGCGCTCAGGCCGGTGGCCTCTCTGAGGCGCTGCACGAAGGTGATGCCCATGTTGTTGATCAGGTCGTTGGCGATCTGCGTGCTGACGATCTCGCGCTTGAGGCGATGCTGCAGCATCGGCTGACGATAACGCTCGCTCAGCAGCTGCGGGAATGCGCTCTCCATCTCCCGCGCCAGATAGGCATCGTCCGGCACGCGTGACTGCAGCAGCGCCTCTTTCAGATCGATCTTGCTGTACGAAATGAGCACCGACAGCTCGGCGCGCGTCAGCCCCTGGCCCTGGCTTGCGCGCTCAGCCAACGCCTCGTCGCTCGGTAGGAATTCCAGCGCACGATCCAGCAATCCATCGGCTTCAAGGCCGCTGATCAACCGCTTGTACTCACCGCCGCCTTCACGGGCACGGTGCTGCGCTTGCGACAGCGCCTGGGTCTGCTTGTAGTTGTCATGCAACACCAGTTCGGCCACCGCATCGGTCATCTCGAACAGCAACTGATCACGCTGCTTGCCAGTCATGTCGCCGGCGCTGACGATCTCGTTGAGCAGGATCTTGATGTTGACCTCATGGTCGGAGCAGTTGACCCCACCGGCGTTGTCGATGAAGTCGGTGTTCGAGGCACCACCGTGCAGGCCGTATTCGACCCGCCCCAGTTGCGTGACGCCCAGGTTGCCGCCCTCTCCGATCACTTTGGCCCGCACTTCGTTACCGTTGACGCGCAGCACGTCGTTGGCCTTGTCGCCTACATCGGCGTGGCTCTCCATGCTGCTCTTGATGTAGGTACCGATACCGCCGTTCCAGAGCAGATCGACCGGCGCCTTGAGCAATGCATGAATCAGTTCGGCAGGTGTGAGCTGATCCGCGGCGATGTCGAAACGCGCTTTCATCTGCGGGGTGATCGCGATGCGCTTGGCTGACCGCGAAAAAACGCCGCCGCCCGCCGAAATCAGCGAGACATCGTAATCGGCCCAGGACGAACGCGGCAGATCGAACAGACGCTTGCGCTCGATGAAGCTGCGCGCGGCATCCGGATCGGGGTCGATGAAGATGTGCAGGTGGTTGAACGCCGCGACCATCTGCAGGGTTTCGGACATCAGCAGGCCGTTGCCGAAAACATCACCGGCCATATCGCCGATGCCGATCACGCTGACCGGGTCGCGC
>Ga0163223_100591_pt1 | contig 11169 bp, 10 predicted proteins | sample MSEWel2016_02_17_2_FD_113147 | JGI IMG/M metagenome (GOLD analysis project Ga0163223, IMG submission 113147) | Subsurface microbial communities from deep shales in West Virginia, USA - MSEEL Well Study Marcellus 5H_2016_02_17 ...
CAAAACGATTAATGCACTAAATGGCATATGTTAATATATTAACATATGCCATTTAGAATAACCTTTCTGTCTTAAAGGGTATTATCTTGTCATTTTTTTTAAGCCAAAAAGGTTTTATACCCTTTATAGCACATATACAAATCAACCTTAGATGCTAACTCGAAGGGCGAGTGCATGCTCAGCAGTGCCGGGCCACAATCCAGTACATCCATTCCATATTCTGCCAGAATATGGGCAATCGTGCCACCGCCGCCAAGATCCACCCGGCCGAGCTCACCCATCTGCCAGATCACACCGGCAGTTTCGAGCGTTTGTCGCATCTTCCCCATAAACTCAGCATGAGCATCATTAGAACCTGATTTCCCGCGGGCACCGCCGTACTTTGACAAAACCATTCCCTTTCCAATATATGGGGCATTTCCTTTATCGTGGGTACCTGTATAATTAGGATCGACGCCGGCAGTGACGTCAGCAGAAAGCATTTCTGAACGCATTAAGCAGCGACGAATGGCTATTTCGGGCTTTTTAACCGCCATCAAATCGATTAGTTCTGCGACCGCGCCCTCAAAAAAGCGCGAATGCATGCCCGTATTACCGACGCTGCCAATTTCTTCTTTATCAGCCAGAATCACACAAAGCGTTCGCTCCGGTATCGTCTCCTGATCAAGAATCGCCCGCAGTGCTGTATAGGCGCAGATACGATCATCCTGACCATAGCCACCAATCAGGCTTTCGTCAAAACCAACGTTTCGGGCAGCTCCTGCCGGCACTACTTCTAATTCAGCGGTGGCAAAATCTTCTTCCACCATACCATATTTTGTGTAAAGATGATTGAGAATATTGAGCTTAACCCCGTCTTTTAAATCTTTTTCTGGATAGGGCTGGCTGCCGACAATAATATTAAGCCCTTCCCCGGTGATTCCCTCGGTCATTTTCTTGGTGTTTTGTTCCTGAGACAAATGAGGCAATAGATCGGTGATGCAAAAAACCGGATCTTCTGGCGCTTCCCCGATGGAAACGTTAATCGTTTCGCCATCTTTTTTTACCACGGTCCCATGCATGGCCAGGGGGATCGTCACCCAATGGTATTTTTTTATGCCGCCATAATAGTGGGTCTTGAAAAAAGCCATATCATCACTTTCATACAGAGGTGATGGTTTTAAATCAAGACGAGGTGAATCAATATGGGCACCAACAATAGCCATTCCCTCCTCAATCGACTTCCTACCGGCCACAAAGAAAATCACGGTTTTGTTTTTGTGAACCGTGTAGAGTTTATCCCCGGAACTAATTTTCCCGGCTTCCGAAAAAGAATCCAGTGGCTTGAATCCAGCTTTTTCGGCCAGATCAACACTAAGTGTTACACACTGTCGTTCGGTTTTTCCGGCGGTTAGAAAGCGGATGTAATCATCGCTGATCTCTTTTACTTTGACAAATTCTTCTGTGCTGAGGTCTTTCCAGGCCAGTTCCCATTTTTTACCCAGCTGCTCCTGAAGCAGCGTCCCAGGACTTTTTTCTTTCTCTTTATTTTTCATAACAATTTGCTCCTTTGCTTTTTTTATATTACTTATCGACGATTTCGATGTTATCCAGTTGCGCTCTTAAATTTGTTCTGACAGCCGACAGATATTCAGCCCGCAGTGTCATTTGCTCATCCGATTCGTCTTCGGTCAATCCACATTCTTTTTTCTTTCGGGCCAGTTCATTGATTCGATCAATTTTTTCTTTTGTTATCATGATTCTCCTCATTATTTCTAATCTTAATTTTTAAATTTTCACAAGTTGTTTATCGAGTAGGCGTTGGAGGCTGAGCAATACACCCAGCTTACCGTGAAAATGTGTCAGACCGCCTTGAAAATAAACATAGTAAGGTTCCCGCATCGGGGCGTCAGCCGAAAGTTCGATGGAAGAACCTTGAATAAAAGCACCGGCTGCCATAATAATGGGATCCGAATAGCCGGGCATATCCCATGGTTCAGGGGTGGCCTGGCTGTCCACCGGAGCCGCTTCCTGAATCGCCCGACAAAATGTTTTAACCGCTTCGGCGGTTTTTAAACAAACACTCTGAATGATATCACTGCGATAGTCCATCACTTCGGGGCAAACGGCAAAACCCAGCTTTTTATAGCAAGCGGCCAATAGCACCGCCGACTTAATTGCCTGGGCCACCACCGTTGGAGCCAAAAACAGACCTTGCAGCAAGGTGCGGTTTATTCCCAGGGTGGCACCGGTTTCTCTGGCTACTCCGGGAGCCGCCAGACGGCAGGCGGCCAAATGGACCAGATCCGCTCGACCAGCGACATAACCGCCGGTCGGCGCTAAGCCGCCACCGGGATTTTTGATCAGCGAACCGGCCATTAAATCGGCACCGATTAACACTGGTTCGACCCGGTCCATAAATTCGCCATAGCAATTGTCGACAAAAACAATCACATCTGTTTTTACTGCTCGAATTTTTTTAATCATCTCTGCCATCGCGTTGATGCTTAGTGCCGCCCGCCAGCTGTAACCCGTGGATCGCTGCAGATAAATCATTTTCGTATTTGGGGTAATGGCAGAAAGAATCGCCACTTCATCAAAACTGCCATCAGCCAGCAATTCGATCTGATTATAGGTGACTCCAAATTCTTTAATGGTTCCCTGCCCAACACAAGTCTCTTCCAGACCGATCACGGAGCGGATGGTATCGTAGGGCGAACCGGTAATGGCCAGTAAATGGTCGCCGGGGCGAAGGACCCCATACAAAGCTAATGCAATCGCGTGGGTTCCCGATGAAATATGCGGCCTCACCAAGGCATCTTCTGCTCCGAAAACATCGGCATAGATGGTTTCAACCACTTCCCGTCCGACATCGTCATAGCCATAGCCAGTCGAAACAGTAAAGTGTCGATCACCCAGTCCCGCCTTTTGCATCGCTTTGATGACCCGATACTGATGAAGCTCTGACAGATCATCCCGTTCTTTTAGTTGGGAGTGAACCTCATTTTCGACTTTTTTTACGAAATCGATGACTTCTGCTGAAATCTCAAATTCCTGTTCAAGATAGGTTTTAATGTCTTTTTGTATGTTCAAACAATTACTCACTTTCATTTATTGGTTCAAATTGAGGAAGAATCAGCTTTAAACACGCCTCAACCTGGGTCTCCAAGTCTTTGGCCTCACTCATTTTCAGCCACTGGATGCGCTTATCTTTGCGAAACCAGGTCATTTGACGTTTGGCGTAGTGTCGGGAATCCCGTTTTAGAATGGTTACCGCTTCTGCCAAGGTGGACACCCCTTCCAGGTAGGGTTTTAGCTCTTTATAGCCAATTGCCTTTAGTGCCGTCAAGTTCCAGTCATAGCCCCGCTCAACCAGCATCTTTGTCTCTTCAACAAGACCTTCCTCAATCATCCGATCAACCCGATGGTTAATCCGATGATAGAGCGTCTCGCGGTCCCAGTCCAACCCCAGAATAATATAATCATAAGGAACTTCCTGTTTTTTTGTCTCTTCATCAAAATGGGATTTCGGCTTGCCAGTGAGCTCATAAATTTCCAACGCCCGGATAATCCGGTTTTGATTATTGGGGTGAACACTTTCTGCCGTAACCGGATCCACCAATTTTAGCCGCTCGTATAACGCTTCCTTCCCCAAGACTTCGGCTTCGGCCGTTAGTCGCCACCGTATTATTTCATCACTGTCCTTTTTTTGAAAATCCCAGGGCAGGCTAAGACTATTAATGTATAATCCTGTCCCCCCTATTATAATAGGAAGCTTTCCTTTTGAAAGAATGGCTTCGATGACACCCAGTGCGGCTTTCTTATATTTTGCGACACTGAATTCTTCATCCGGGGACACACAATCTACCAGATGATGAGGTACCCCCTGCATTTCTTCTAAGGTGACCTTGGCTGTACCAATGTTCATATATTTATAGATTTGCATGGAGTCCGCAGAAATAATCTCACCATTCAATTTTTTTGCAAGTGCCACCCCCAATGCGGTTTTTCCGCTGGCAGTCGGTCCTACCACGACGAGTATTTTTGGTTTTTTTGTTTCCATCTTATACCACCCGCTTGAATAATTTCATTAATTCATATTCCTTTAATCTCATGATGATAGGGCGTCCATGGGGACAAGTATAGGGATTACTGAGACGCCTCAAATCTTCAAGAAGTTTTCTAATTTCAGCCTGGGTCAAAGATTGCCCGCCTTTAATGGCAGCTTTACAAGCCATCATAATGATTTTATTTTTTACTTTTTCTGAAAAAACCGTGTTGCCCTCAGTATTTTCGTTACTTTCAAAAAGATGTTCGTCAATCATCGCTTTTAATAAGTCCGGGCTCTGGGGTTCCCCTAATAATACCGGGACACTACGAACAAGCAAGGTATCATCTCCAAAAACATCACAGTCATAGCCCAATCTTTGATACTCAGCCAACGCATTTTCGATCAGGGTTAAATCTTTGGGACGAACTTTTAAAGGTATCGGCGTCATCAACCCCTGACTGGGAAGACCTTCATTGCGATTAAAAATTCCCATCAGCTCCTGGGTTAAGAAAGCTTCGTGGGCCGCATGTTGATCAAGAAGATAAATTTCTTTTTCACCCTCCAGAAGAATATATACATTAAACAGCTGTCCGACAATTCTCATTTTTGCCAGGTCCTGAACATCTTTTTTAAATCCTGGCACCGCCTTCTCATCATGATCAATTGTCCCGCGATTGATAACATCGCTATTAAAACTAACCGACGCTTCGGCAACACGATTAGAATTGTCGACGACTAACCTCCTTTTGTCCTTAGTCTCAAGAGGCGCTATATCAATTTCTTGCCCTTCTCCCGCGAGACTCACTTTTGTGATCAGATTTGTATCTGCATTCGGAGTCCTAAGCGAATCAAATTTGTCATCATTATGGACTTCAGGCGCTACCTTACTATTTCGTGGCAAGACGGCTTCTTCTCTTTTGATTGGGATATTGGGGGGACTGAATTGACCCTGATATTCAAGTGCTTCCGTTTTTTTTACGAAATCAATGTCATCTTCCATCGAGGACGCTTTTTTAGTTGATGCCATAGTGTCAATGCTGGTCTGATCTTCCAGAAAACTTCTTTGTACACGTGTGTGTTTCTCAACACGTTTTGTATCTATCCCGACGCGATCAGTTTCGAATTTTTTAGCTTCTTCCGTTTGATCATCAACCGTCCCCAGTTCAACGATCAAATTGGTATTTCTGAGGGTTTCCCTGATCCCCTGTTTAAAGAGCAGACAGACCAGGCTTTCATTTAGAATTTTTATTTCGGTTTTAGCCGGATGGATGTTTATGTCAAGCATTCGGCCCGGTAACGTCATAAAAATAATACCGAGGGGGTGCTGATGTTTCATGCTATAGCCCTCATAGGCTTCATCTAATGCCTGAGCCAGTCGATTATTTTTAATATAGCGTCCATTAATAAAAAACACCTGATCGTCGCGATGATTTCGCATGGTTTTGAGGTTTCCCACAAAACCCGCCAGCTTCATGGGTTTGTTTTCATAATTCAGAGCGATCAAATTAGCCGCCACATCAATCCCATAAAGCCCCGCAACCACATCGATCACCTTTCCGGTACCTGGGGTATCAAGCACAATTCGCCCGTTGCAGCTAAGCTGAAAGCGAACCCCCGGATGGGAAATAGCAATTTTTTCTAACAGATCCCGAACGATCATTTCTTCTTTTTTGTCCTTTTCCATATGTTTTCGTCGGGCCGGCGTATTGTAGAAAAGATCACTCACTGTGATTTCGGTGCCGCGATTATAGGCACAAACCCGCTGATTAATGAGTTTTCCACCTTCAAACAAGGTTAAACTTCCAACCTCTTCATTCGTAAACCGGGTAGTAATCTGCACCTTGGCGACTGCTGACACACTGGATAATGCTTCGCCTCTAAACCCCAGTGATTCAATCGATTCCAGATCGTCGATAGTTGATAACTTACTCGTGGCATGGCGTTTAAAGGCCAGCGGAATCTCATTATAGGCAATCCCGCAGCCATTGTCCTGAACTGTAATCCGGTTTTTTCCACCCGCTTCAATGATTACAGTAATCTGGTTGGCGCCAGCGTCAATGGCATTTTCCACCAATTCCTTTACTACTGACACGGGCCGGACAATCACCTCACCGGCAGCTATTTTATTAATTGTTTCATTATTTAGCATCTTAATTTTCATAGAAAATATTATATCATAAGAAAATAAGACCGTCGACAAAACCTAGCAGAAAAAAAGGGAGCTGTCATCTGACAGCTCCCTTAATGATGGAGCGATTTGCGCTAAACGTCACCTTCCATATCAGGTGTCCATCCCTCAAGCGAAAAAAGATGGTGATTGCTGACCCGCAGGTTCAGACCTTTGCCGCAACAACACTTACGAACCTGTCCGGTTCTGCTTAGGACTTGTTTCTACACCTTTAGTCTATAGTATTTTATTCACCAACCATGCTCAGCTGCACATTGGAATCGCCTATTGGTCGATTAAGAACCGGTTTGCATTCTGGCAGCTCAATTCCCAATGCTTCTCTTAACACTTCTTCAATGGTTGAAACATGAATGATGGTTAAAGCATTTCGCACTTCTTCAGGAATATCACTGACATCTTTTTCATTGTCTTTTGGCAATAAAATTTTAGTGATACCGCTACGCTGCGCTGCGATAACCTTTTCTTTAATGCCACCAACTGGTAGTACCTGACCGCTTAAGGTAATTTCCCCGGTCATAGAAAGTTTAGAATCAACCGGTTTGCCTAAAATCAAGGATGCCAAAGCCGTCGTTAGCGTCACCCCGGCAGATGGTCCATCTTTTGGAGTTGATCCCGATGGGACATGAATGTGGGTATCATTTTTAAAATAGTCAAATCCATTGGCCAAATCACCCAATCGTGAGCGAATCAGGCTCATCGCAATGGTAGCACTTTCTTTCATGACATCGCCCAGTTGACCGGTTAGGGTCAGCTTGCCACTGCCCGGCATCAGGCTGGCTTCGGTAAAGAGAATTTCTCCGCCGACAGCGGTCCACGCCATTCCGGTTACGACACCCGGTTTATTATTTTCACCCGCTTTTTCATGACGTCTGGTTTTATTACCCAATACTTCGCTGATATTTTGAGTTGTTACAATAAACGGCAGTTCAACTTTTTTCGAAACGATTTTTTCAGAAACTACTCTGGCAATTTTTGCCAGTTGTTTGGTCAGGCCACGGACGCCAGCTTCAGCGGTGTAATTTTCGACAATCGCTTCAACAGCTGTTTCTTCAATCTGAAGCATCTCAGAGGTTAAGCCGTGATCATCTAAAACACTTGGCAACAGATGATCAATAGCAATCCGTTTCTTTTCACCGTTGGTATAGCTTGACAGCTGAATTATTTCGGCTCGATCCAAAAGTGGTGCTGGGATCGTGCTAAGGTCATTGGCTGTCGCAATAAAAAATACCTCGGATAAATCATAGGGAATTTCCAGATAGTGATCAGAGAAGGTACAATTTTGCTCAGGATCTAAGACTTCCAGGAGCGCTGAACCAGGATCACCCTGATGAGACATGCCCATCTTGTCAATTTCATCTAAAATGAAAACCGGATTTTTAGCTTCGGCATTGGCAATGCCTTTAATAATACGTCCCGGCATTGCACCAAGGTAAGTCTTGCGATGTCCGCGAATCTCGGCTTCATCCCGCACCCCGCCTAAGCTGGCACGTACATATTTGCGATCAAGGGCTTCGGCAATGCTCTTACCCAAACTGGTTTTTCCGGTTCCCGGAGGTCCCACTAACAATAGGATCGAACCTTGTTTGTCTTCTTTTAACTTCATCACGGCCAAATGTTCAATGATTCGTTTTTTTACATCGTCAATACCAAAGTGATGGGATTCAAGTACCTGTCTGGCGTGTTCAATATCGATTTCTTTTTTCTCACTGGTCCAAGGGAGTTCCAAAAGCAGATCAAGGTAATTCATGATCACATTGCTTTCACCTCCGTTTGGCGGCGAATTTTCAAATTTGCGGACTTCTTTTAACGCTATTTTTTTAATGTCTGCAGGCATATCTGAATCCAGAACTCTTTTTCGATAATCGGCTTCTTCTTCTAATTCTTCATCCAGTTCACCTAATTCTGCTTTAATATTCTTAAGTTGTTCCCGAAGCATCGCTTCACGATAGGTTTTATCCTTACGTTGAGAATATTTTTTACTAATTTCGAGTTGCAGGTGTACGGAATCCTTTTCCCGGATGATATAGTCAATAAAGCTCAGCGTTCTTTCTTTGATTGAATCAATTTCCAGAAGAACTTGTTTGCTTTTTAAAGGAATACCCATCATGGGAATAGTGTAACCCATAATTTCTTCTAAAGAAGGTAATCCTTCCAGAATACTGACAAAGTACTCAGCACCCTTAAAATTATGACTTAAATCTTTCATTAAGCCTTTAATGTACATAATCATTTCCTGTTCTTCGTCAGCATTGATATCCAGAATATCTTCCTGAATGGTATAAGAAGCATTAATCTGTTTTTCTTCAAAGCTGAAGTCCAGAACCTTAACCCGATTGATGGTGGTGATATCAATAACAAAACCATTATCGGACTTTTGGATATTATCAAATTTCATTAACACACCGATACGATAAAACGAATCAGCGGTCAATTGAACGAGTCCTTTATAATCTTTTGTTGATAGACCAATGGCCAAGGTATTATTCTTGATAATCAATTCTTTGATATTGTTTCCAATATCCTCATTTACAAAAATACGATTTGAAATCCCTGGATAAATCACTGTTTCTGTGATCGGAATTAATGGTGCGTTTTTAATTTCTAGTGTGTTCATTTTTCTTCCTCCTCATCCTTTAACAATTTAATTTTTATTAAAGAATTTTGTTTAGTAAGGTGATCAATTGATCCAGCTCATCTTCGGTGAGACTGTTTTTAATCCGTTCAATAACTTGAATCTGGGTTCTTTCCTCGGATCTGGCAATTGATTGTCCCTTTGGTGTAAGATAGATAAAATACACCCTGCCATCCTCTGGCGAACGTTCCCGATACACACAGCCCATGGAAATAAATTTACTAATCAATTCGGTAATCGTCGGTTTCGAATTCTTTGTTTCCTGAGCCAACTGGCTGAAGGTTACCCGATAATTCTTGTCGATGATTTTAAGATAATATTTCTGTTTTGAGGTTACATCTTCCGCCTGACACAAGCAGGTTTCATTTTCATGGAAAGCTGCATTGAGTTTAAGCAGTTTATGATAAGCCTCATATAGTTCATTTTTCTTACATATCATATTATCACCCAACTTTTTTATTAGTTAGCACTTACCTAACTACTTGGTATAAGTATAGCTCCGGTTGCTTATCTTGTCAATAAAAGGTTATGCTTATTCGGAATCGTTAAGTTTTACTTAATTTTTTAGCCGCTTATCGACTTAAAAGATGATCACATTGATCAACTTCAGACAGCTATTTTACTGCTTCAATCGATTATATTTATATCCCCCGCTCCTTCGTCTGTTGACAAAGCCTCTTTAAAAGGCTATGATTTTAGAATAATAAATTATTTTAGACTTAAAGGAGACCATTATGGAAAAAAAACCGTTGGCTACCGTGGATGGTAAAACGATTTACACCACGGATTTAGATGCCTTAATAAAACAATTACCTCAGGAACAGGCAAATCAATTCACCTCAAAAGAAGGACGACGTCAATTACTAGAAGAACTTATTGCCCAAGAGCTTTTTTACTTAGAAGGCAAAAAAGCAAAGGTTGATGAAAGCGAAGAATTCCAGAAAATGCTCATCGATGCAGAAGAAAAGCTTCTAAAAACCCATATGATTGCAAAATTCATGATGGATATCACCATTCCAGATGAAGAAGTGCAAAAATTCTACGATGAAAACCCAAACCAGTTCATTGCACCAGACAGCATTCGAGCCAGCCACATTCTTTTACCTAATGAAGAACAAGCTTCGACAATTATTGAAGAAATCAAAGCCGGCAAATCCTTTGAAGCAGCAGCAAAAGAATATTCAATTTGCCCTTCTAATGATAAGGGCGGCGATCTAAGCTATTTTTCTAAAGGCCAGATGGTTCCAGAATTTGAAACTGCTGCCTTCGCACTGGAAATAAATGAAATGACTGAGCTACCAGTAAAAACCCAGTTTGGTTACCATATTATTAAGCTGACGGATCGTAAGATTGCTCAAACCATTCCCTTTGATGCAGTAAAGGAAAATGCTCGAAATTACTTATTAAGAGAAAAACAAAACAAAGCTTTTATCGGCAAGGTTGAAGACCTTAAACAAAAATATCCGGTTAAAATGGAAACTACGATTCTATAACAAAAAGACCAAAGCAACGGGTTTGCTTTGGTCTTTTCTAATTGCTAACTCCAGACGATCTGTTATTTTATTCTTCGTCCTGACTTTTACAACAGCCTTTACCCATAAATCGGTGACCGATGACAAACCCTACTATTGTAAAGGTAATTGTAAGTGCAACCAAGGCACAAGGGATAATTTTATCCTTATGTGCCATCATACAGCATTGGCTATCTTCATTTTTATTACAACACATATTACTTCCTCCAGCTTTCTTTGTTATATCTAATTTATACCCCTGTTTTTGATTTTAAATCAGGGCTTTTTAGACAATCCGCAATAGTTTTCAGCCCGACTACAGATCCGCTTATTCTTTTTTTGCATTTTATCTAAAAAAAGAATCCAGCCAGTCACCTACCGGCTGGATTCTTCTTAAACAGAAATGTCCAGTAGTTGTCCAATATTGGGGTCAGGTGAGGGGCCAGCAGTCGTAGCAACTGGGGTACTTGTTTCCACCATTGCCATCATATCGGTCATTTGCTCAGTCCCCGTCTCCATTGCCATCTTCATCACCGATACACTAGCCTGTTGGGCGACCTGCATTTGACTCATTCCCATCGAAAGTGCTGCAATATCCATGTTCATTCCACCTTTCTTTGAGATGATTCATAGTTTCTATGAATCTTCTCCCTTATTTTAATCGCTATCATTTATTAATGTGTGCAACACATCTATATCTGTTATCGTATTAATTCTAATTTACTTTACTATTATATCATAATTTGTAACACAAACCTTTAATTCACATCCGTTTTTAAATATTATCAAGATTTATACTATAATAATA
>Ga0163223_100592_pt1 | contig 11143 bp, 10 predicted proteins | sample MSEWel2016_02_17_2_FD_113147 | JGI IMG/M metagenome (GOLD analysis project Ga0163223, IMG submission 113147) | Subsurface microbial communities from deep shales in West Virginia, USA - MSEEL Well Study Marcellus 5H_2016_02_17 ...
ACCGTCTCAACGTGTCCCGTTCCCGGGAATAAATCCACTGGCTGAACCGCCTTAATTGCATAACCGGCATCAGTCATAAATTTAAGATCTCTAGCCAGGGTTGAAGGGTTACAGGAAACATAGATAATCCGGGGAGTTCCAAGGTCATTGATGGCTGTCAGCAGTGACTCTTCACAACCTTTACGAGGTGGGTCTAGAATGATTAGATCCGGTTTGACGCCTTCTTCTTTGATAATCTTGAGCATCTCATCTTCTGCTCTGCCCAGATGGAAGCTGGCGTTTTCAATTTGATTTAAACCAGCGTTTTCGCGCGCATCAAGAATAGCATCACCCACGCTTTCAATCCCAATCACTTGTTTGGCTTGAGCCGCCAGATAAAGACCGATGGTGCCAGTACCGCAATAAAGATCAAAAACCGTTTCAGTACCTTTCAAATCGGCAAAAGCTTTAATCGTATCATAGAGCTTAACGGTTTGTTTGGAATTCACCTGGAAAAATGAGTTAGGTGAAATCGAAAAACTGAGATCTCCGATCTGTTCAACTAAGCGGGCAGCACCATGAACACAAAGGCTTTTTCGGCCCAGAATGACGTTGCCTTTCTCGCGGTTGATATTTACATAAATGCTTTTAACATTAGGAATACCTGCCAGTATGCCTTCTACAATGGCTTGACGCTGACTTAAATCTTTCCCGTTGATGATCAGGGTGATCATATTCTCGCCCTGGAGGTTCGTGCGCTGAAGCACACCCCGGACGTAACCCTTATGGGTACGTTCATCATAAATACTTAAATTCAGATCCTTTATCAGAGCATTGATGGTTTTAATTGCATCCGCTGCCGATTCAGGCTGGTTTAGACAATCTTGAATATGAACCAGGTTGTGGGATTTTTTCGCATAGAAACCCATACCTTTATTGTCCAGTTTAAACTGGGCTTTATTTCGATATCGCTGCGGATCTTCCATACCAACTATGGGGCTAACTTCAATTTCCTTTAGTCCCCCAATACGCTGGAGTGCATCCTTTACCATCTTAGACTTCGCCCGTAGCTGACCATCATAACGCATATGCAGGATCTGACAGCCCCCACATTCTTCAAAGTATGGACAAGCAGGAGTCACCCGTTCGGGTGAAGACTGGTTAATGGACAGAAGTTTACCCTGAGCATAAGTTTTTTTTACATTTTTAATTTCCACTTCCAACACATCTCCGGGGAGGCCGCCTTCAACAAAAACAATCATGTTGTCAAGTCGTCCCACCCCTTCGCCGCTATGGGTAATGTCCATTATTTCCATGGTATACTTCTCGCCAACTTTAATCTGGTTGTTTGTTTCGTTCATTCTTACTTCCTTAATTTTCTTATTTTTTACTGTTTGAGATAAGCCTTCATTTTTTTGAAGGTTTCTTCCGAGATGATATGTTCGATGCTACAGGCATCTTTTTCAGCAACGGGCAAGGACACATCCAGGGCTTTTACCAGATATTCGGTAATTAAGCGGTGTTTTTCATAAACCTTCATCGCCCGATTTTTCCCTGCTTCGGTAAGATAGATCTGTCCATAACGTTCGTGCTCCACATAACCCAACTCCTTGAGCTTACGCACTGCGTCATTGGCACTAGCCTTGCTGACACTTAACTCTAATGCGATGTCGGTAATCCTGACACCTTTGCCATGTTTTTCACTCTCCAGATAAATGGTTTCGATATAATCCTCAATGGATTCGGTTAATTTTTTTTCCATTTTTACCTCTGCTTTTATCCTTTTGATTTATTTTTGATTGTTTTGTCTGAACTGACTGGGATGAGCTTGCTTTTTTTGCCTGGGAATTCTGACGGTTGGAACTTTTTACCTTTTCCGGTATCAGCGCCTTTTTCCCCGATCCGATTAAATCCTCACGGTAGGCTTTCGTCAGTGCCTCATAAACCAGCAAATAATTATCTCGCTTTTGATACTGAACCAAAGCCCGTTGCATATTCTTTTCCCGTCCCTTAGGTACATAAACCACTTCCAGCGTCAAGGGATTGATCCCTGTATAGTACATTGCAGTAGCCACTGAACCCGGAGTCGGATAAAAATCCTGAACCTGCTCCGGAAAAAAGCCCATGTCCCGGATATACTCTGCCAGTTTGATCGCCTCTTGAAGCGTACAGCCGGGGTGCCCAGTGATGAAATAGGGTAAAATAAATTGATTTTTTCCAAGTTGATGATCAATCTGTTTAAAATCTCGGGCAAATTTTTCATAGACCTTGAAGGCCGGTTTACCCATATGACGCAACACCTCATCAGACACATGTTCCGGAGCAACCCGGAGCTGTCCGCTGATATGATGCTCCACCAGTTCTTTAAAAAAGGTTTTATCCTTATCCAGAGCCATATAATCATAACGGATGCCCGACCGGATAAAAACCTTCTTAATCCCCGGCAACTTTCGGACCGCCCGAAGCGTTTCCAGATAGAGTTTGTGGCTGGGATCAATACTTTTACAGGGTTCTGGAGCTAAGCATTCACGATTGCTGCAATAACCTCGGGTTTCCTGTTTTTTACAGGCCAGGTGGGAAAAATTTGCGGTGGGTCCTCCAATATCATGGATATACCCTTTGAAATCCGGGTCCTTGGTCATCCGGCTGGCTTCGCGGACGATCGACTCCCGGCTGCGCATCTGCACGTATTTACCCTGATGAATGGCCAGGGCGCAAAAAGTACAATTTCCATAGCAGCCCCGGTTAGCAGTAATGCTAAACTTTACTTCTTCCAGGCCTGGTATCCCCCCAAGCTCATCATAGGCGGGATGCCAGTTATAGGTAAAGGGCAGATCATAAAGGTCGTCAAAGGCTTCTTGACTTAAGGGCAGTTGCGGCGGATTCTGACACAGGTAGCGATTTCCGGATTGCTGAAAATAGGTCTTAGGATCGTGAGCATTGTTACTCTGATAAATGAGGGCAGTGGCTTTGGCATAAGCCATTGGATCAGTCATCACTGCTTCGGTAGCCGGTAATACCACCCCATCATTTACATCTGCTTCCTTTTGAATCACCGCGGTTCCTTTAATATGGGTTAACTGATCCACTGGAATTCCAGCCTCCAACCCCTGAGCAATTTCAATCATGGCCAGCTCGCCCATCCCATAAACCAGTAGATCCGCCCGGGAATCAAACAGAATTGGTCGTCTGACCTTCTCCTGCCAGTAATCATAGTGGGCAAAGCGGCGCAAGCTGGCTTCGATACCACCAATAATCAGAGGGATGTCACCATAGAGCTCTCTAATTTTTCCACAATAAACGATGGTCGCTCGATCCGGCCGTAGACCTGCTTTTCCCCCAGGAGCATAAACATCCTCATGACGGCGTTTTTTGTTTACCGTAAAATGATTTACCATCGAATCCAGGTTGCCGGCTGTCACCAAAAACCCCAGTCGAGGAACGCCCAACTTTTTAAAATCAGCGTTTTCCCGCCAGTTGGGTTGGGCGATGACACCAACTGCAAAGCCTCTGGATTGGAGTACTCGGCCAATGATAGCCGCTCCAAAAGAAGGATGGTCTACGTAGGCATCGCCAGTCACGAGAATAAAATCACACTGATCAATGCCCTGGGCGTTCATCTCATTTTTTGACATCGGTAAAAAAACCGTATTTTTGTTATTTTTTTGATCAAAACGGGATTTTTGCCGATCATCGTTCATTGATTTCTTCATTCATACCCTTTCTTAATAATTTTTCACATCAATTAATAATAAACCTCTGAAATGATTACAATAAATTCAGAATGCCCAAACGTTATGCTGCTGTTATTATTGACACACTCAAATTTTGAAGCACCTTCGATTTAATATTTACTGAAAAAGTCTGAAATAGATTGGAAAATTAATCAAAATCACACTGTAAACCACCATAAAGAAGGTTTGATTCAGTTCAATGGTCATCCCGATGGTGTCTCCGGTCATACCACCAATTTTATGCTGGAGATTTTTCATTAACAGCCAGGCGGGCAGTAAACAAATAACTGCAGTCAGTAATCCCGGCAAGCCTAAAATCAGGGTTGTATAACCCAGTAATAAGACCAGATAAATAATAAAATGGTGTAGCCTTGTCATTTCGACAAAGCGTTTACCCAAGCCGCCGCCCCCAGGAGCATAGGTGGAAAAACATGTCGACATGATCGCAGCTACCCGTCCAAAGACTGGTATAATCAAAATCGCAGTGCTGTGTTCTGGTAAAATGATGGTATAGCTCATCCAATTTGTTAAAATAATCAAGATCAGGCCAATCGCACCAAAAGCACCCAAACGGCTATCTTTCATGATTTCCATCATCTTCTCCCGATCTCTGGCGGAAAACAGAGCATCGGTGGTGTCGGCAAATCCATCCAGGTGTAAGCCACCGGTAAGCCAGATATAGGCGATCACCATGAGCAGGGCTTGGAGCTGAACAAAGTGAATAAACGAAAAAACAATGGAGGCCGCAAAGAGGATCAGCCCGATGAAAACACCCACCAGAGGGATTAAAATCATTGCGTCATAAAACTCCTCGGAACTGACATCCTTTAGTTTAATGGGTATTCGGGTAAAAAAAGAAATTGCTATTAAAATTTTTCGCATCTGTTTCTCCAGTTATTGTTAGTCGTCAGGCCGTTGCAAAATATTTTACGGATCGCTACCAATTTTGCAATAACCAATTTAAATTTCTGTATGGCAAAACCCAGAAAAAAGAAAAGCATGAATTTGCATTCATACTTTATGCGATCTTTATTTTCTGAATTTAGTTTTTAATTTACCTCATAAACACTCTATTTATACTTCATCCACAAAATCAAATCGATCGACAATCAGTTGTTTTAATTGTTCAACTGCTTTTTTTTCGTCATCGCCAGTTGCTTCGATTTGGATCTCATCGCCTTTTTGAACGGCTAAAATCATCACACCCATAATGCTTTTGGCATTAACCCGGGTTGCTTCTTTTTTGATATAGATTTCGCTTTTAAAGTCATTGGCTCTTTGTACAAAAAGAGATGCTGGTTTTGCATGAAGCCCTGCTTTGTTCGTAACGACTACTTTATCAACTATCACAATAATCCACCCCTTTACTATAAAATTCCCCTATGGTACTATTATAACCTCACCGTGACATTTTAGCAAGTATTGCACTTTTATTTCTTTTCACTTGTAAAATCTTTTTTTAAGTTTTATAATGTATGATATGTAAAATGAGATCTATACTTTGCGGAGGTGAAAAAAATGAAAGTTACTAAAGATATGGGCATCATGGATGCTGTTAACGCATATCCGGATTCTGTCAACGTATTCCAGGCTTATGGAATGCATTGCTTTGGTTGTATGGCTGCACGTTTCGAAAACATTGAAGAAGGTGCCCTGGCACACGGAATCGACGTCGATGTGCTCATTAAGTCAATCAACGATGCGTTGGACGCAGTTGATCTGACAAAATAATCAAGTTAGCACTTAGCAACGTATTTTTACAAATGCGTTGCTTTTTTTTAATATTTATTAGCTTTTTATAATTATCCCCTTGAAATAACCAGATATAATTGTTACAATGAATAGAATTAAATCAATACGATAGAGGTGCGGACTTTAAGATTATCGGCGAAGACCATGGCAAGTGGGATGAAGCGCTGTGAAAGGAAAGCTCGCCGAAGGACCATGAATTGCCCCCATGATCCTGGGCTTACTGTAAAGAGCAGTAAGACTGTCATCATTTTTATGATGGAGTGCTATCTAGAACCCATAGAAATCGCATGTACGCGTTTCTTTGATTTTTAGCCGGTACACGTTACTGGCTTTTTTTATATCAAATTTTTGGAGGTCTTATGAAATCTTATAATGTTGCCGTTGTTGGTGCCACTGGCATGGTTGGTCAAAAGATGCTACAGGTACTGGCTGAGCTTAAATTTCCAGTTAAAAACCTATACCCCATGGCATCTAAGCGGTCCGCTGGCAAAGAAATTATTTTTAACGAAAAAACCTATGTCGTTCAGGAGCTTTGTGATGAAGCCTTTGACCAGGATATTGATATTGCCTTATTTTCAGCTGGCGGCGACACCAGCGAACGATTTTCCCCAGTCGCTGCCGCCAAAGGTGTCATTGTTATTGACAACAGCAGTGCCTTCCGGATGGATTCGTTGGTGCCCCTGGTCGTTCCCGAAGTCAACCCGGAAGACCTGGACTGGCACGGAAACATCATCGCCAATCCCAACTGCTCCACCATCCAGGCAGTGGTCGCTTTAAAACCACTGTATGATGCTTTCGGGATTAATCGGATTGTCTATTCCACCTATCAGGCTGTTTCCGGTTCTGGCGTCAACGGTTATGCTGACCTGGAAAGAGGGATCAAGGGCGAAGCCAATGCTTTCTATCCCCACCCCATCGCCTATAATGTGTTGCCCCACATTGATTCCTTTCTTGATAATGGCTACACCAAAGAAGAAATGAAAATGATCAATGAAACCCAGAAAATTCTCCATGACGATAGCCTGCGGATTACCGCTACCACCGTGCGGGTGCCCGTTTACTACAGCCACAGTGAAAGTATCAACGTGGAGCTGAAAAAGCCTTTTGAGTTGGACTCGATCCGGTATATTTATGGCAATTCCTTGGGAATTGTGCTCCAGGATGATCCCGCCAACAATGTCTATCCCCTGGCTCGGACAGCTGAGAACACCGATGCTGTCTATGTGGGTCGTCTCCGTCGTGATTATAGCGTCGACAACGGTCTAAACCTATGGGTTGTTGCTGACAACATCCGCAAAGGCGCTGCCTCCAATGCAGTCCAGATTGCCTTTTCACTAATCGAACGCGGATTGATCTAGGCCACTAAATTAAGTATCGTTGGCTTTGAAGAACAATTATTTAATACGTCAACCCCCAAAAAACAAATCAAAGGAGATTGAAAATGAGTATTTTTACAGGAAGCTGTGTTGCACTGGTTACCCCGTTTAAAAATGGAAAGGTTGATTTTGAACGTTTTCACAAACTGATCGACTGGCAGATCGAACAAAAAACCGACGCCATTCTAATTGCCGGTACCACTGGTGAAACCTCAACCCTCACCGATGCCGAACATTTAGAACTACTAAAAGATGCCGGGAAATACATTAACGGCCGGGTTCCTTATGTTGCTGGAACTGGTAGTAATGACACCGCTTATTCCATCATGCTTTCTAAGGAAGCCGAAAAAGCTGGTGCCGATGCTGCTCTGATTATTAACCCCTACTACAATAAATCGACCCAGCGAGGAATCATCGCTCATATTTCTGCTATAGCCAATGCCATCACTATTCCCGTGATTATTTACAATGTTCCCAGTCGCACCGGCATGAACATAGCCGTATCCACCATTAAAGAATTGAGCAAAATCGCCAATGTAGCTGCTGTTAAAGAAGCTAGCGGCGATATCAGCCAGGTCACCGAAATCGCCCGTGTTTGTGGTAGCGATATTGATATTTACAGTGGTAATGATGATCATGTACTACCAATACTATCTGTTGGCGGCAAAGGGGTCATCTCTGTCTCAGCCAATATTATTCCCGCTGATATGCACAATCTGGTGACCAGCTTTATGGCCGGCGATCTGGCTAAAGCCCGGGAACTACAATTTAAAACCAACCTGGTCAATCTGGCGATGTTCTATGAAACCAACCCCATTCCTATTAAAACCGCCATGGGTTTGATGGGACTGGACTCTGGAGAAATGCGACTGCCGCTAGTCGATATGGAAGAATCCAACAAAGAAAAACTGGTTGCCGATTTAAAAGCCTATGGCTTATTATAGGAGACTGCCATGATCAATATTTTACTCAGTGGCGTCTCTGGGGCCATGGGCGCCACCCTCCAGCAGATTATTACCGCAAACCCAAACACCCAGGTGGTGGCCGGATTTGATCAGCAGGCTAACACCAGCCTGCCCTTTCCGGTTTACACCAATCTGGAAACCTGCGCCGAAGCAGTGGATGTGATCATCGATTTTTCACACTTTGCAGCTTTCCCGAAAATTTTCGGCTTTGCCAAAAGCAAAAAAATCCCAATTGTCATTGCTACTACTGGTCTGTCGGAAACCGATCTGACGGCCATCAAAGAAGGTTCCCTTGAATTTCCGGTTTTTAAAACCGCCAACCTATCGCTGGGCATCAATCTAATTGCCAAAATGTTAAACGAAATGGTAGCCAAGCTGGAAAGCGGCTTTGATATTGAAATTATCGAAAAGCACCATAATAAAAAACAGGACGCTCCCAGTGGCACCGCACTGCTGCTGGCCGACGCCATCAATGAGGGGCTGGAAACAAAAAAAGATTATACTTTTGGCCGCCATGGCCGTGATACCAAACGCACTGAAAATGAACTGGGCATCCACGCCATCCGCGGTGGCACAATCCCCGGCGAGCATTCTGTAATATTTGCTGGCAACGACGAAATCATCGAAGTCAGCCATATGGCTTTATCCAAAAAAGTCTTCGCCGAAGGCGCCGTCAAAGCTGCCCAATACCTGGTTGGAAAAGCCCCCGGGCTCTACGACATGTCGATGGTCGTCAACGACTAATATCTAAGAAAGGATCAATAAACAGTCGATTAATCATAACTGCTACTGATTTAGAGGTTAATCTCATGCATATCGTTGTTCAAAAATACGGTGGAACCTCAGTGGGTTCCACCGAACGGATTTTAAATGTTGCCAAGCGCATCATTGCAAAGAAACAAAACGGTTACCAGGTTGTGGTGGTGGTTTCAGCCATGGGCAAAACCACCGATGATCTGGTAAAGTTAGCCTATGAAATCAATCCCTCCCCACCCAAACGGGAGTTGGACCGGCTTCTATCTACCGGCGAACAGATCTCTATTTCGCTGCTATCGATGGCGCTCCAATCTTTAGGTCATAATGCCATTTCTTTCACTGGGCCCCAGGTCGGTATCCGCACCAGCGGCCGCCATACTAAATCGCGTATCGAAGGCATTGACACCACCAAAATTATGGAAGCCTTAAATGATGATAAAATTGTCATCATTGCCGGATTTCAGGGGGTCAATGAAAATGATGATGTCACCACCCTGGGACGGGGCGGCTCTGACACCAGTGCCGTCGCCTTAGCCTGTGTTCTGGATGCCCCCTGTGAAATCTACACCGATGTCGAAGGGATTTTCGGAGTAGATCCCCGGCTTTACCCCAAAGCTAAAAAACTGGACGCCGTCTCTTATGACGAAATGCTGGAGATGGCCAGTCTGGGTGCTGGGGTCATGCATCCTCGCGCCATTGAATTAGCGAGTAAATACGACACGACCATTTGGGTGGCTTCAAGTGAATACGAAGTACCCGGCACCATCATCAAAAAAGGAGAAAAAAACATGGAAGGACAATCCATCACCGGTGTGGCCATTGATAATGACGAAATGATGATCACCATTCGTGATATTCCTTTTGATACGAATATCACTTCTCAGTTTTTCAGTCAATTTGCCACTAAAAGTATTAACATCGACATGATCAGCCAAAGCGCTCCCATTGATGGTCTTATTAACATCTCATTTACCGCGCCGGCTTCTGATCTAAATGATGCCAAAAAAATTCTGTCTGCTTTTCAGGGAAAACATGCTGGAATCGGGGTCATCATCAATGAGAAAATTTCAAAGTTATCTGTTGTTGGCATTGGCATGCGCAGTCAGTCTGGTGTTGCTGCCAAATTTTTTCAACTTTTAGCCGATAATAACATCCAGATGTTGATGATCACCACGTCAGAAATTCGTATCAGTTGCATCATTCCATCAGACGATAAGGATCAGGCTGTCACCGCCACCGCCAAAGCCTTTGATTTATAAAATTAACTGAGCATTAATTAAAAACAGCAAATCCCGATTATCATAATAAGCCAGTAATCCAAACGGCGTGTCTGGATTACTGGCTTATTGAATTAGGAAAACTTCCTATTATTTTTGGGGATGACGGGGGTTTTTCGATACAATGTCGATGGCGCGGGTTAGTTCACTGGTCAGATCGGCCTTATGCTGGGAGGTCATTTCATCAATTTTCGAAAATAAAAGCCCCTCGCGTGTTACAAAATAAGCAGGTTTTAATTTATTGAGCGCAATTGCCTTAATGTCTTCCATGCAAAGTTCACATCTGCATATTTCTGGATATTGTTCTAGCATATGTGGTAAAAATGAATCAACCACATCCTCCATGTAATTCTTTAACATCTCTTTCCCTCCAAATTTTGTCGAATTAGTATACTGCTGATAATTTAGTCAAACTGACACTTACAATTCTTAGTATACTATTAAAACAACTCCATTTCAACCGTTTTCAGCTCAATATTTGAAATTTGATTTTAAGCGATCGGAAAAAGCATTTCACATCAGACGGACCTGGTTTTTACCATTTTTCTTGGCCTGATACAAAGCCTGATCTGCTCGGTAAACGATGCTGTCAGCCGTTTCATCGTCCCTAAAAACAGATACACCCAGACTGATCGTAATACGTTCTTGTTCTGGAAAATAATGCTCACTGACTCGTCCCCTGATTTTTTCTGCCAGCTCCATCGCCTCACTAGAATCTGCATCCGGAAGAATTGCCAGAAATTCTTCACCACCCCATCGACCAATCAGATCAGATGATCGGATAACGTCTTTAAAAAGCTGTGCCAGTTCAATTAATACTGCATCACCAGCTAAATGACCGAAACGGTCATTAATATTTTTAAAGTGATCAATGTCGATCATAATCAAAGCAAAAGCTGTGGCCTTTGTTTTTGCCCGATCCAATTCATGCTCCAGAGCACAATCCAGTTTAACGCGATTACAGAGCTTGGTCAATTTATCGGTTTCTGAAAGTTCTTTCATTTCCCGTCGTATTTTTACTTTTTCAGTAATATCACGGGTAACCGCCAGCAGTTCCCGAAAGTTATTTTCTTCGTCATAAATTCCGGATAGCACGGTGTCAGTATAAATACTTTCGCCATCCTTGCGTACCTGTCGTTGCTCAAAATTGATCGGACAGAACGGTTCTCCCTTTTCTACTTTTTTTCTAATTGCGACCCTTTGTCGGTCCATCTCTTTTTGTACGCCAGGGAGAAAATAACCAATTTCGCGATAGTGGTTCAAAACTTCTTCAGGGGTATAGCCGGTTAGTTTTTCTACCGAAG
>Ga0163223_100593_pt1 | contig 11137 bp, 19 predicted proteins | sample MSEWel2016_02_17_2_FD_113147 | JGI IMG/M metagenome (GOLD analysis project Ga0163223, IMG submission 113147) | Subsurface microbial communities from deep shales in West Virginia, USA - MSEEL Well Study Marcellus 5H_2016_02_17 ...
ACATCCATAGAATCCAGCGCCAAGGCTAGAGATTGATGTAGGTTCTATTGAGTAATATTTTTTTGCGATATTTACTGCTATCTCTTTCATCCTAATCCCTCCTATGAACAAGTGTGTTTAATCATATCTATGTTGATCAATTAAAATAATATTACCATCCGGATCTTTAATGACAAAACTTCCCGGACCTTCTTCGTTCTCAATATTTACTTGCTCTGTGTCAATATTCTGTGTTTTTATATGTTTGTGGAGTTGGCGAACATCTTGAAATTCTTTTAAGTTCTTACCATCTTGATCCCATCCAGGATTAAATGTAAGAATGTTGTCATCAAACATATCTTGGAATATGCCAATGATCGCGTCGCCATTTTTCATCATCAAATAATTGTACTGCATATCACCTCCAAAAACTGTAAAGCCAAGACTTTCGTAAAAATCTCTTGAAACTTGTAAATCTTTAACACTAAGACTAATTGAAAACGCTCCTAAATTCATATTTTTCCTCCTTCTTTATTATAAATTACCGGTGTTTGATACACCCATTTTTTCCACAGAACTTCATCTGTCGCAAGCTCTGCCATAAAATGACCGACATTAATCCGACTTGTTTTCCCTGCATTTAATATTGGGCTTCGTATAGTTGACTCATGGATTTCATAGGCACTTACTGAATTACTATCAATTAATGAATCCGGTCTCACTGAAACCCATTCAATATTTACATCACCTCTTCCAATCTTATTGACCAAGTAATCAGCTGCCTTCATATTATCTCGATGTGGCGGCAAGCAAATCATCAATAGTCTATTGATCACTTTTTCAATGATTGAACGCTTCTCACTCAATAACTTGTTTGTATACCCCGTTGTATTCATAAGAATTAGCTTCACTGTTTCATTCTCATTTTTTTGAATTGTTTCACATATGTTTCGAACTGTATCATAAACTAAATAGTGTGGATGGCCAAACATGCCTTTCAATGTAAGATTATGTCCTAAACATGATATAATTGTATCACAATTATGTATGAGGGTCTTTAAGTCAGAATCAGTGAGCTCATGAACATTTCCTTTTCTTATTTCAGTCAACGGATTATTTGAGATCTCATCAGGAAGTTTAGAACTTTCTCTAATAAGAACACGGGTTGCTATACCTTTTTTTAGCAGTTGCATTACCGTTTCTTTACCTGTGGCTCCGCTTGCACCAAGTACCAATACTTTCATCGTTACCTCCATCTAAAGCCTATATTTCAATAATTTTTCCAGTTTTTAATTCATCTAAATTCATCATCTTTTGCCGCAAATAATTATACGCCGGTTCTCCTGTACAGTGGCAAGTATAATACTTATATGTATTATTTTGGGTAAGAATATTGGCGAGCTGATTTAAAAATTCTTGAGATGTAGAACTTTTTATCTTCAAACCCATCAAATGAAACCCTCCAATTACAGTATACACGTCTTTATCAATAATTTCTTTAGTTTTCTCGATGATATTTACGATACCTTTATGTGCACAGCCGCATAATAAAATAGAATGATTATTTTCACTAATCACCAAGCTTATCTCATGATTAAAATCATCTTTTTCAAGGGCTCCAGCCTCGTTGACTTTCAATAACATATCATTGCCTTGGGGGACTAACTTCTCGCCTTGAATATCCCCAATTAGCATTAATTCATCATCAATTTTTTGCACTTTATCTACAAATATAAACCGGTCACTGTTGAGAAGACTTTTCTTTAATCCAATATTATATTTGAAAAGGCCAAGTAGCTTAATGATATGCTTATTAAAAGCACCTTTTCCAATGTATACTTTGGCTTTTTTATTCAAATTCAGAAAAGCTTCAAGTCCACCACCATGATCACTGTGTCCGTGTGAGATGATTGCAATATCAACATCTTCAAGTTTAATTCCAAGCTTTTCTGCATTCTGAATGAAAGACTCATCTGCTCCAGTGTCAAATAAAATCTTGTGATTTGGTGTTTCTATATGCAATGATAATCCGTGCTTACATTTGTATTCTTTTGAAATGCTTCTATTTTCTAGTAACGTCGTTATTTTCATACATCGCTCCTACATCCAATTTTAGTTGATTGTTAATTAATGAATACATCTTTCTATCTGTGATGATATCTTTTTCTTCCCCATTTCCAATAAGGTATGGTGATGTTGGAATATGTTTTTTCATATTCCTTTTCACAACTTCAGAAGAAAAGTTTGCGTAACAGTATACACACTGATTACTACATGTATTATATTCTCCAATATCGATACTCGCTGCGCATCTACACTGCTCACGTTGATTTGTATCCTTTTTCACATCCATATCAATATTAAAAACTTTTGAAATTAGCTGGTGATCAATACACGTGCTAGGCTTTATTCCTGTAGCTGATAGGTCTAAACTCTCAGAACACGTTTCAACTACAATGTCATATTTACTTGCAATTTGATGGAGCTGACGAAGTAAGTGAATCTTTTCAGCGTCTGATAAGGTTTGAATAGCAACCTCTTTCATGTTTCTCTTTGTTTTTGTATATATATCCATAAAGCTAATAATGCATTTTTCCGTATACTGGCTAAGCTTAGAGCATAAAACCTCAAAATATTTAATGTGGTATTCTATAGAGAATTTGTCCGTGATAATTATAGGATCATATCTCCAAATAAGGCGATTACTCCCAATCATTTTTGATATTTTTTGAAAACTTTCAATGAGTTGATTTTAGGTGGCACCCCTCTTTCAATGCTCCCATCATATGACGTCAATGTAAATTGAAAATAATATCGATATTCTTTGAGCAAATCTAAATATGGAAGCATCGGAATTGGATTTTTTGTCCAAAAAACAATACAGTCAATAACTTCTGGGTTTATTATCACTCTACTCACTTGATATATATTCATAGGATTTCTAACGAGCACATATCCATCTTGTATTCTGTTCATAAACCATTGACTATAGAGTGCCGGAATATCTGTTCTTCGGCTCACACTTAAAATCATCTCTACCACCTAGGGTTATATTTAAAGTATAATCTCGTCGTTAACATCGTAAAAAATATTGTTGCAAATTTCCCAAAATAACTTGCAAACATTACCGTTCCTCTTTCAATCCCACTTAAATTAAAACGCTTCGATATAGTCATAATGCTAACTACAATAACAATTCCGGCATATAGTCCAATATATTTAGTCAAGTCTTTCATATTTAAAAACACTAGTTTTGCGCTTTTCTTTAATACTTCTAATCTTTGTGTTCGCTCAATGATGTATATTGGCCAAACAAAAATCATAAATGCTTGAGCTAGTAGAAGGGGTATAATAGGAATCAAGGCAAATGCTGTGATAAAAAGAACAACTAATTGAAGAACAACAATAATAATAATTTCTTTAAACTCATGAAGGATACTGTTTATAATTGCTTTCATATCTATCTCTTCATTTTCATTGTTTTTCACAACTATATTGACCGTGATTAGTTGCAAAAAAACTGTTAAAGGTGTCAAAATCATTGTAGTAAAGGTGCTTATGTAAAAACCTTTCACAAAAATATTTAATTGTTCAAATGCAAACAATAAGGTGATGATAGCAATAAAGTATACCACGTTGTTACTAAATACGTTCCAAGTGTTTTGAATTTCATTTTTAAAATTAGTCATTATTTATTCTCCCTTGTTTTTATCCATCCATTTTTAATCCAATGTAAGTTATCTGCGGATGGTGTTTCTTCATTTTTAAGTATACTCTTATGCATCATTTTACTAATTGCAAAGAGCATAAAAATCTTAAAGCTTTTCTTGGCCGGTTGAAAACCATCTGTATGTTTTTTGTATTTATTGGCAACAGATTCAACTTTTCGAATCAATATATCTTTCCTTTTATCTGACAATTGCTCCCATATCACCCCTTCCATCAGTCCCGCTCCAACACACCTTACCGAAGAAACGCCTAGCCAGTTCAGACTGGTAACGACATCTTTCTGTGCTGCTTTGTTTGGTGCTCCAATACTATTTGTAATGATGACAGCCCGCTTTGAAAACATTTCTTTTTCCGGACGGTGTACCATCCAATGGCAACAGAGATGATCAAGTAAGGCCTTGACCTGTCCAGGAGTTCGAAGCGCATACACCGGAAATGCAAAAATAAGGCATATCTCTAGGAAGATAAAATTCAATTATTTCATTTTTATCTTTAAGTGCAGACATAAATGTTTCTTTCATATGAAACGTACACCCTTTGACCTCTGTACCATTAATAACCACAATTCTCATAGCAGTATCCTCCATTATTCATTCAGAATGGGACCAATCCCACTAATTCTCTCAAATTGTTCACAAGCATATCGGGATATTCCTTAATTTCATCATCTTGTTGATACTTGCCCGTCTTGACTAAAACAGAATATAATCCAAGTGCTTTTGCACCTTTTACATCTGTCAAAACATCATCGCCAACAACAATTGCTTGGCTAGAATCTAAATTCATTTCTTCCAATGCCAATAAAAACAACTTTTTTGAGGGCTTCCCGAATAATATCGCCTTACTCTTTGCATGTTGTTCAAACATTCGGGTAAATGCACCTGTATCTAGCATCGGTCCATTTTCAGTAATATAGTATTCAGAATTTGACATCGTTATTAATTTAGCACCCTGTTTCAAATATCTAAACACTCTGTTTAATAATATATAATCCGAATGCACTTTATTTTTTTCGATAAATCGATTTAGGACAGTAATTGGATTAAGAAACATTTCTTCGCTTATTTCAATACCAACATTCTTCATTTTTTCAGATAGCTCTTTTTGTGTCCTCCCAACGCTGTTCGTTATAACACGAAATGGAATCTTCTGTGATCTAAGATATTCTATAAAGTCACTCGCCCCGTCAGTTGCTTTTCCTTTATGAATCAACGTTCCATCCAAATCGACAATAACTCCATGTTTTTTCATAATTTCACTTCCTTATATGTATCGTCGAACTTTTTTCATATAATAAATGTACTCTTCTCCAAATTGTTCAATGCACCATCTTTCTTCTGATATAATAAGGTAATGTACTGAAACTTGAAATATAACAAGTATAAAAAATAATATCCATGAATGAATTAAAATACTACACCCTAAAAAATATAAAATCATTCAAGATATATTCTCCTTATCTTGGAATCCTCATTTTCACTAATTCTTGAAATCTTTTTTGTGATGGAAGATCCCAAAGTAAATCTTTTGAAGGAAATCCTTGATCAAATTCTTTAGCTGCCTTTTCATCTATATCATAAATTTTATCTTCTATAAATCTCCCCTTAATATTCGACAATGCTTCTGGATATAATTCTATCGCCTGTAATGCAACTGCATACATATTGTCCGATGTACAAATTTTATATTTTTCTGCAGAGACAAAGCCAAATCTCGAATAATAGTCAGGATCGCCATATATAAGTATCGCTTTGTAACCAAGTTCTTTTGCCTTTTTCTTCGTATGCTCAATTAAATTACTCCCAATTCCCTTTCCTTGAAATGCCGGCAAAACAGAAATAGGTCCAAATGTAATAACATTGTGATTGACCCCTGAATCATCAAGAATTTTTGCTTTAGTGTAAACAATGTTACCCACGATTTTCCCATTTACTTGAGCAACAATATCAAGTTCTGCTATAAATGAATCCGCCTTACGCATGATGTGTAACAAATAATGCTCATCACATCCTGGGGTATGGTGATTCCAAAAAGCTTCTCTTGTTATTTCTTCAACTGTTCTATAGTCTGATGCTCTTTCATTACGTATTACTATATCCTTTGTATTGATAAATATCGCCTCCTGGAATTCGATTTATTATTGCTCTAATGCATATTTTACTGCAGCTCGTGCATGAATTGAAGCTGTGTCAAAAATTGGTATGTTTACATCTTGCTGCTTGATAAGTAAAGGTATTTCAGTACAACCAAGAATAATACCTTCTGCTCCCTGCTCGATGAGTTTTTGGATGATTTCAATATACTTCTTTTTTGAGCTTTCTTTAAATATCCCTTTGACTAATTCCTTATATATAACATCATGAATTACATTTTTATCTTCTTCATTCGGAACAATAACATCTATTCCATATTTATCTTTAATCCTACCTTTATAAAAGTCTTGGCTCATTGTAAATCTAGTCCCTAACAAGGCAACTTTTTTCAGTCTCATTCCAATGATTTCATTACTCACTGCATCTGCTATATGTAATAATGGAATACTAATTTTATTTTGTACATCATCAGCCATTTTATGCATTGTATTCGTGCATATCACTATAAAATCAGCTCCGGCTTTTTCCAAACTACTTGCTGCATGAATCATTATGTCACTTAATTCTTCCCATTGGGAATTATGTTGTAATAACTCAATCTCTGCAAAATCAACCGAATACATAATACTTTTGCAAGAATGTAAATCGCCTAATTCTAACTTTACTAATTCATTAATCATTCTATAATATTCTAACGATGACTCCCAACTCATACCACCGATTAATCCAATTGTTTTCATTTTAAACCTCTTTTCTGCTTTTATACACCGTTTTTTGTCGCTATGCTCCTAATAATGGTAAGTTTTCTATCTTATGATACCCAAGCGCTAGTGAAATACAATGTTTTAAAATATTATGAAAGGTTCTTTAAAATTTCGTTGTAGCGTTTTGTTGCCAATGCACTCGGTTCACCTTTTTTACAAAAAGATAACTTGGCCAGCTTCGATACAACGCGTTCAACAACGATCTGTCCATCCACCATCTTGGATTCCAATGCTTTTAATGCTTCCAAAAATCGGATGTCTTTTTTAGCACGGTCATAAAAAGACAACACATATACATAAACAAAAAGATTGTAGTTTCGAAAAGGATATTCTACCTGCATAAATAATGTACCCATTCCGTAGTGACATGGACCAATCGGCTTTCTGATTGTCCAATGTTCAAGTAAGAACTCTACTGCTCTGTCAAGCGCTGGTTCTTTGTTTAAATCATCTCTAAAGCGAAATGCGTTTAGAACAGTAAGTGTTGGGAATGGGTTTGAATACTTCGTTTCCGGACCTCGACCAAAGCTAAATTTATTACATCGCCAACCGCCATCGGTATATTGAATATCTAATAGATGTTGGAAGGTTTTTTGCAACCGACCGTCGTCAACATACCCCATGTGACAAAGCACATTAGCTGCGTTAGCAGTATGACATGGGTAAATAGAGCCTTGTGGATACAACTTAAAACTTCCATCTTCTTTCCATGTACTAAATATCAATTCGGCACATTCTTTAAGTAAGGGTTCAGTAGGTTCCATTCCTAATTCTAACAGATAAAGCGAACTCTCCAGAATTGAAAAAGGGGAACCTTTTATTAAACGTTTGTCATGAGTTGTCCAATAGTCTGCTCCATAATCATACCTATGTGACAAGATCTCTTCAAAATCCGAAAAGTACTGTTTGTCTATAGCCATTTCCCTTCACCCCATTTCGTATTTATATTTTTAAAAGTAATAATTCATTACAACCACTTTACTCTCTTTGATCCCAAATTTTCTTGGTTCAGTTATTTTTGTTTGTTTATAGCCGATTTTACTCCAAAAAACTAATGCATCTACATTTTGTTCCATTACTCCGATTCGCAACTTTTTTCCACCTTGATTCTTAACAAATTTCTTAATCTCATTGTGCATTGCCCTACCTAATCCCATACCTCGTGCATTTGGATGAATTAATAATAATCCAATAATCCATTCGCCTTTTTCGGGAAAGTCAGCTACTAAATCAACGACTCCTATAAGTGTATCTTCTTTGAACGCACCAAATAAATACTTTTCATTTATAGTTTTATTCGGGGGTAAATCATAAAAAAACTCATCACAGTTATCAGGCTGAACTCCCTCTGTTAGTTCAATATAATATTTACCACCATTTCTTTCTACAGCTAACATAAGATATACGCGACGTATCTGTTAGTTCCTCTGTGTCGAAGCCAAATTCCAAAAAATATTCGCCTATAATATAAATATAACGTTCATTTTCATACTCATATCCATCATTTTTATAGGTTTCATCTCTTCCAAATTTGTCATCATAATGGTTAATCGCCTCTTTTGCCAAATCCCCAATAGTAAATTGATTGTCTAATATAAAATCATTTGATGAAAATCGGAATCCAATAATACGTTTATATTCATCAACAAAACATAAAGCCTTTTCTTCAAATACTGTTTCAGCATTATTGCTAAAGAAACCAACCATCTTGGCACCATTCTCAACACCATAAGTTGTTTTTCCATCGAATGTTAGCTTAAGCTTTTCTATAGAATCACCAATACTACAATCATTTACTGATATATCCCCTAAAGGAATTTCCGGAATATCATCCGCATCAAGCTCAGCCAAACTATTTTCACTAACATATACATAATTTTCAATTGTAGGAATTCTCGCTAGATATAGACCATTATTGGTCCTCATGATTACCTCAACTATCGGATTTTCTCCAAGCCACCTCGTCACTTCATCATGAACGTGAGGAGCTGATTCATCTGGATATATGAATGGGCTTTCATCACTTGAATACTCATAATAACCTCCAAATACAGACCATTTAGACGACATGTAATTATTGATATATTCAGAACTACTTACCTCTTCATTCAGTGATTGTAATTCCTCAATTTGCAACATGAGCTGAGTCTCAGCATCGTTTAGCTGAATCATCAGCTCATCATTCATTTTCTCGAGCTTTTCAACCTGTTCTTCTTGATTGTATGTAGCCTTGCATCCTGCTAATAGCAAGATGAATAATAAAAAGATTATGACGCTTTTTAATATATTCATTCTTCCCCTCCTTTAAATGTAAGTAGCTAAACGCATAAACATTCGTCACCAATGATTTTTTTCTGCTAAGTTTTTTAAACGATTTAAAGCTCTAGGAAATCTTACATTAAACGTTTCTTCTTGTTCGTATGGAATATCGGTTTTAACCGTTACTGTAGTTATTCCATCCTTTTCTGTGAGCGAATAGCTCTCTGTTCCACCAGTCCACTCCTTCTCGCGTTCTTGCTCTCCACTCTCTTTTGTATCAGCACTGTGCTTGAATAAGACAAATTCATTTTGAATACATTTCTCGACCAAACTTGTTACCCCGAAACCATTTACAGAAGATATGAACTGAATTTCATTTCCTTCTTTCATAACTCCCTTTATATATGTGCCTTCATCAATAATACTAGCCCAGTCACGGAATGTTTTATCCTCCCAAAGAGTCTTCCACACAATATCTTTAGACGTGTTTATTTCGATTGAATATTGAATTTTTTTCATATTTCACCTCATTAAAAATCATAACCCGACTTAGTCACCTTTATCCATTATATTCTTTTTTTAAAACTGAATATAAGGTCAAATCAACTAGGCCTTTATCTTTCCAAATATAAGCTTGCCTAATAGTACCTTCTTTTGCAAATCCACTGCGTTCTAAGACCTTATGAGATTTTGTATTCTCCGGCATAACAAATGCTTGGACTCTATTAACTTCAATGGTGTTTATCAAGTAATCTAGCACTAAATCTGTATATTTGCTTGCATAACCATTACCCCAATAATTTCGATTGATTGTATAACCAATTGTTACAACACTTGCTTTCTTATCAAAATCAAAAATTTCACCTAAACCAATCAACGTTGTCTGATTTGATTTTAGATATATCCCAATTGTCTACTGATTGAATATTTTTCTTTGCCTTGCCCGGCTTATACTTAAATAAAATTTCATCACTACATAATTCAAAAAACGAATTTAGATCTTTATGCGTGATTTTCTTCAACACTAATTCATCTGCAATTTTTTTAATCATCAGATTACCAATTCCATTCCCTTGATATTCCGGAAGAACAAATATTGTTCCTAATTCAATCCAATCCTTTATTTCTCCCCCGGTACATCTGTCTATTAATTCACTAGATGGTCCATATTTAAGCCTTCTCCATCCTGTTTCTAATTATTTTTCAGACAAACAAATAATTGCTCCAATTCATAAACGTATGAAATATTGTAGGCGCTACAATCGAATTATACTTCACATACATACTATTGAAAACAAAATGCCATCCAAATTGAAATAAAAGAGTTATGTAATTATTTGATACAAAGGTTAACAAATCCATGTTTGCTCTTCCCATTTGAAAAGGTATATGCATTGACATAAACATAAAGGCCACCAAAATAATTGCTAATGTCGGCTTCTTTATTATGCCATAAATTCTTGTTTGCAAAAATCCTCTGAAAACAATTTCTTCAACTAATGCAATAATCAAAAAATAATATATGAAATTTGACAGTAATTTTGAGACTGAATTTAATTCTCTTCCACTTATTGCACCCGGTATAAAATTAATTAAGAACACGATACTTGCGGTTACAATACCTAACGCCATAGACTTTCCAATATTACGTTTAGTAAAACCAATCGATTCAATTTTCTGTTTTTTGATTATCATATAAGATATGATTATAATTACGAGTGCTAGGTTCACATGCATTCCTAAATAAATATTTTTATTTGCATAAATTACACCCATAACATAATAGGCAATCATCAATAGCGCATAATAAAATATTGCAAAACATTCCATCAAATCGATTATATGACTCAATCAGTCCCTTGTATCTAAAATCACTTTTGAAAATTTTCTTGATTTTCACCCATTTAACCCCCTACAGTAGTAATATATTCTAATATTATATTTTCAGCTTCTCCAAGTGATAAAGACCGTCTCCATCTAGTTCTTTTATTCCCCCTTTATAAGTATATCCCATCTTTAGGTAAAATTTACAAGCTGTAATTGATGCCAATACTTCAACTCTTTTTGCACTCAAAAACATTTTATCTTCTTCTAATTTTCCAAGGATCTCTTTTCCGATACCTTGGCCATGTAATTCTGGTAATACAAAAACTGCTTTTAACATACTTTCGTCTTTTTTTTCCTTAAAACGTAACTGTTCAGTCGACCCACTTTATGCCTTAAATTTATGACATTCGCTGAATTTAAAAAAGTTTTTCCTACAGTTGACACATGTGGATAGTTTCTGCCCTTTGTGAGACAGTGGAATTCTTA
>Ga0163223_100594_pt1 | contig 11133 bp, 11 predicted proteins | sample MSEWel2016_02_17_2_FD_113147 | JGI IMG/M metagenome (GOLD analysis project Ga0163223, IMG submission 113147) | Subsurface microbial communities from deep shales in West Virginia, USA - MSEEL Well Study Marcellus 5H_2016_02_17 ...
GTTCCATCGCGCAGCATGGCTGCTGTTCGAAGCACCCCTTCAGGCAAAGATCTGCGAATTCGATGTTCAGAACGTCCAGTGCGGCGTCGGTCAGCTGGTGGTTCAAGCGCATGACGAAGCGGTCTTTCCACCAGCGGCTCGAATGGAAGTTGCTGTAGAACTTATCAATTTCTACGGCAGCGTCTTCGGTGTTATCAACCAGCCGCATCAGGCGCATGTCGGTGGGCAGTATGTAGCGATTGCCTTCAAGTTGGCGGCGCATGAAGTCCAGCGCGTCCTTCCAGAAGGAGCCGCCGGGCTCGTCCAGCAGAACGATAGGCACCAATGGGCTCTTTCCCGTCTGTATCAGCGTCAGCACTTCCAATGTTTCATCCAGCGTGCCGAATCCTCCGGGACACAGGACCAAGGCATCGGCTTCCTTGATGAAGAATAGCTTGCGCACGAAAAAGAAGTGGAAGGACAGCAAATGTTCAGTACCGTCCACCGTGGGGTTGGCGCGTTGCTCGAAGGGTAGGGTGATATTCAGTCCGAGGCTGTTGTCCGTGCCGGCGCCCTCATGGGCGGCCGCCATGATGCCACCGCCGGCCCCGGTAATGACCATCAGGTCGTAGCGCGCCAGGGTTTCACCCAGTTCGCGTGCCAGCGCATACAGCGGATGCTCGACGGGCGTACGTGCCGAGCCGAATACCGTGACCTTGCGGCGCCGCTTGAACGGTTCGAGTCGGCTGAAGGCATGCTCCATTTCGCGCATGGTCTGCAGCATTATCTTGGCATCCCAACGGCTTCGATCCGCTTGCGCCAGGCGCATGATGGTGATCAGCATTTCGCGGTAAAGGGGGAGGTTCGGGCTGTCTGTCGGTACAACCAAAGCCACCAAGTCATCAACCCTTTTCGACAGCTCGGCACCGCTGGCCGCGAAATGTCGTGATAAGTCGTTGTTCGGTTCGAAAGGCATACTACGTCTCCCTTGCATTGGAACCTGCGGCGTTGCTCTGGACCGCTTTGCGCGAGGGGTTCGCGCGGTGTGCTTAAGCTTGCCAGTAATCTTTGGAGCAGACCAAGATCGGGCGGTGCTCTGTGCCTTTCTGATGTTAACGGTAGCCTATCGCGGAGATAGAGATATCAGCCGCGTACTTGCTTGGTGCTGCGAACCGCCTTGTTCAATCGAATTAAAGACATAGCAGTAACGGGCAAGCGAGCACGATTTTTTTGCCAGGCGGCAGGGCAGGCACGCAGCTGCCCTTTTAAGGAGCTTTCAGCAATTTAGGGACTTTCAGCAATCGCTAGCACGGTACCTTTCGGTTGTTATCGGCTTCTTGTTTTCGTATTCGCTGAATTCGAAGCGCAACACCGCGCCCTGGTCCATCAGCTGACGTAGGCCATCATTGCTGCAAACACTCGCAGCCAGCTGCGTGCGGACCTGCTTGGGATTGTCACGCATCTGCGCGGCATGGCGGGGCTGGACGCTCAGGTGGTTGACCAGCTCGTTGCCGTCGACGCTGTACCCTTCGTCGAGGAGGTCGGAGTTGATTGCCCGCGGTGTTCCGACGCTGCTTTCGCTCGCGACTTTCTCGAGTAACGGGCCGAGTGCCTGATCCTGTGCCGTGGCGGCGTGAGCGAAGGGTAGGGCGAGGCAGAGCGTGAATAGAGTGGTCAGACGGTGCATGGTGATCTCCTGGTGACTGCCGTCGTTCGACCGGTGTCCGCCTGCACGGTTCAGCTGCTGCCATGGTTTCCGGCCAGGCTGCTAAACTGCCGCCCCGCTCAGACTGATCGAATTTCCCATGCCACATGCTGTAGCCCGTTTGCGTGAAGCGCGCCTGGCCCGTAGCGCCAAGCCATTTATCGCACGCGGATCGCGTACGTCGCGCTGCCCACGTTGTCGGGTCGCCACTAGTCATTGCTTATGTGACTGGCTTCCGCAGGTGGCGGCGAACAGTGCAGTGTGCCTGGTCATGCATGACATCGAGCCGCTGAAGCCGAGCAATACCGGCTGGCTGATTGCCGATATCGTTGCCGATACCTACGCCTTCACTTGGCAGCGGGTCGGGGTGGATCCAGCGCTACTGGCGCTGCTCGCCGATTCCCGGTATCAGCCGATTGTGGTGTTTCCCGGCGAGTATGCCGAGCCCGAGCGGGTGGTTTCACAAGTGGAAGTGTCCTCAGGCAAGCGCCCGCTGTTCATCCTGCTCGATGCGACCTGGACCGAAGCACGCAAGATGTTTCGCAAGAGTCCTTATCTGAGCGACCTGCCCGTGCTGAGCCTGCAGGCCGAGGCGGTGTCACGCTATCGTTTGCGTCGCTCGACGCGTAGCGAGCATTTTTGCACTGCTGAAGTCGCCGCGTTGTGCCTGGACCTGGCGGGGGACGATCAGGCAGCTGGTGCGCTGGATGCTTGGCTGGATGTGTTCACCGATCATTACCTGGGCGCCAAGCACCACCGTAAGCCTGATCCGGACGACGCCACACATCGGGCATTGGCGGCGTTCAGGCGGTGCTGAAAGGGTCGCCGCGATCAGTGCCTGGCTGTTTGTGGAGTTTCATTATCGACAGCCATAGGCAGGGGCTTACGCGGCCAAAGCTGCGCGGCGAGCATGCCGACGAACATCAGCGCGCAACCGAAATAGCCGCGCATACTGAGGCTTTCATCGAGAAACACCGCGCCAGCGATCGCGGCGAATACCGCTTCGAGCGACAGAATGATGGCCGCATGCGAGGCAATTGCGTGCTTCTGCGCCACTACTTGCAAGGTGTAACCAACACCCACTGCAAATAGACCGCCATAGATCAAAGCGGGTGCCGCCAGCCAGATGCTGTTCAGACTGGCTTCCTCGAAGATTGCCGCCAGCGCCAGGCTGACCACTGCACAGGTGGCGAATTGCAGAAAGGCCAGGCGGATGGCGTCGTGGCGACTGACGAAGAAACTCACCAGCAAAACGTGCACGCCCCATACGAAGGCCCCGGCCAGTTGAATCCAGTCACCGGAGGCGACCTGGAAGTTGTCGCCGATGCTGAGCAGGGCCATGCCGATCACGGCCAGAATCGCACCTAACCAAGTGCCTGCCCCGGTTCGCTGGCCGATGATCAGCCCCAGCAGCGGTACGACGATGACGTACAGACCGGTGATAAAGCCGGAATTGGTCACGCTGGTGAAGAGCAGGCCGACCTGTTGCAGATTGATGCCCAGTGTTAGCGCAAGCCCCATGCAGAGGCCGCCCAACAGCAGGCTGCGCTGAAAGAAAGGCTCGTGCCGAGCAGCTCCACGGCCCTGATGCAGTAGCAGAGGCAAGAGAACGATGGCGCCCAGGGCGAAGCGCAGGCCGGTAAAAAGGAAGGGGCCGATGTTATCCATTCCGACCCGCTGTGCGACGAAAGCGCTGCCCCAGATCATGGCCGTAATGAGCATCAGGAAATCAGCGCGAAGGGCTTGGTTACGCATGTTTGAGTTCGTCTGGAGAAACCTGCGAACTGTGCATCAAAGCGATGCGATTGGCCACAGATTCATCGGCCCACTAGGCTGGGCCCCTGATTAAATGCGGAACGGTGATCGAATTTCGAGTGGTGGCGCGATATCATCACCGCGGTCCATCAGGAACGCCTCGGGTTCTTCGACCTGAAGTCGGCATCCGGCTCAGGCCGGTGAAAGCGCCAATAAAAAAATCATAGGTCTGCCATGGCTGCTTACGAAATCCTTATCGCTGACGATCATCCTCTATTCCGCAGTGCGCTCCAGCAAGCCTTGACGCTTGGTCTGGGCGACGGCGTGCATTTGTCCGAAGCGGCGAGCATCGCCGAGCTGGAAGCTCAACTGACCCGGACCGTAGATTGGGATTTGGTCCTGCTGGATCTGAATATGCCGGGCGCTTATGGCTTTTCAGGATTGGTGCTGCTCAGAGGGCAGTATCCTCAGCTACCGGTAGTGATGATTTCCGCCCAGGAAGACGCGGCAGTAGTCGCCCGTTCGCGCGAGTTCGGCGCCAGTGGCTTCATCCCCAAATCCAGTTCGCTGGAAACTATTCAGGAAGCGGTGCGAATGGTGCTGGACGGCGACGTCTGGTGGCCCAGCAATATTCAGGACGTTGCCCATGTCAGCCCCGAGGCCAAGGCAGCCAGCGAGGGTCTCGCCAGCCTCACGCCTCAGCAGTTCCGGGTATTGACCATGGTTTGTGACGGCCTGCTGAACAAGCAAATCGCCTACGAGCTGAGCGTGTCCGAGGCGACCATCAAGGCGCATGTCACTGCGATCTTCCGCAAGCTGGGCGTTCGTACCCGGACACAAGCGGCGTTGTTGCTACAGCAGATGGGGTCGATTCCAGGCAGCTGAAGGCTGCGTCACGGTTTGCCGAAGAGCGCGCGGCCCGTAAACCGAGACGATTACGATCAGGCGATCGATGGTAGGACGATTTCATCGCTGCGCCGTACCCCTGCAGTCAGCGCCCGGCATTGCTCGATGAATTCGCGCATCGCTGCGGTCTGGTATTTCAGCGAATGCCAGATGAAATAAAACTGCCGAGTCAAATCCAATTCGGGTGTTTCCACCGCAACCAGACTGCCGCGCCGAAACGCGTCGCGCAGTGCCAACCGTGATATGCAGCCGATCCCCAAACCCGATTCGACGGCGCGCTTGATCGCTTCGGTATGTTCCAGTTCGAGCCGGATATTCAGTTTGGCGGGATGATGGCGCATCGCGTGATCGAATGTCCGCCGAGTGCCGGAACCCTGTTCACGAAGGATCCACGCCTCACGCGAAAGCTCTTCCATGCTTACTTCGGTGCGTCCCGCCAGGACATGTTGTGGTGCGCAGAAGACCACCAGCTCATCTTCTACCCAAGGCAACACTTCGATATCGGGGTGCTGGCAATCGCCTTCGATCAGACCCAGGTCAAGTTCATGTTGTGCGACCTGATGGACAATATGCGCCGTATTCTGCACATGCAGCTTCACTCGGCACTCGGGGTGACGCTGCATGAAACTGCCAATCAGCAAGGTGGCGAGATAGTTGCCAATCGTCAGGGTTGCGCCGACGTTGAGTGAGCCGAAGCCGGTCTTGCCGGCCAGCAGGTCCTCAATGGCCTTGGCCTGATCCAGCAGGCTCACCGCTTGCGGCAGCAGCTGATGACCTAGTGAATTGAGCCACAGGCGCTTGCCGGCGCGGTCGAACAACTGGCAGCCCGATTGCCGCTCCAGTTCGGCTAGCGAAGTACTGGTAGCCGATTGGGACAGCGCAAGACTTTGCGCCGCGCGGGAAACGCTTTCCTGGCGGGCGATGGAAACAAATACCTGAAGCTGACGCAGCGTAAAATGCATATCTATATAACCGATAACATATATCGTTAATATTCACTTAGCGGATATTAACGATGCCGGTAAACTCTCGTAAATATCAAAGCGTGCTCTTCGCGAGCTAGAAGGGGAATCCGTAACATGAGTAACCTGAACGTCGAGCGAGTCCTCAGTGTTCATCATTGGAACGACACGCTGTTCAGTTTCAAAACCACCCGTAATCCAGGGCTGCGCTTTGAAAATGGCCAGTTCGTGATGATCGGTCTCGAAGTCGAGGGCCGACCGCTGATGCGCGCCTACAGCATCGCCAGCCCGAATTATGAAGAGCATCTGGAATTTTTCAGCATCAAGGTTCCGGATGGCCCCCTGACGTCGCGCCTGCAGCACCTCAAGGAAGGCGACTCGCTGATGATCAGCCGTAAGCCTACCGGCACGCTCGTCCTGGACGACCTGCTGCCAGGCAAACATCTCTATTTGCTGAGCACGGGTACCGGTTTGGCGCCATTCATGAGCGTAATTCAGGATCCGGAGACCTATGAGCGTTTCGAAAAGGTCGTGCTGATTCACGGCGTGCGCTACGTGAACGAAGTCGCTTACCGGGAATTCATCACCGAGCACCTCCCGCAGAACGAATTTTTCGGCGAAGCGCTGAAAGAAAAGCTGATTTACTATCCGACCGTGACGCGCGAGCCGTTCGAAAATCAGGGACGCTTGACCGACCTGATGCGCAGCGGCAAGTTGTTCACCGACATTGGCCTGCCTCCAATCAATCCCGAAGATGATCGCGCCATGATCTGCGGAAGCCCGAGTATGCTGACTGAAACCAGCGAGGTGCTGAACAGCTTCGGCCTCAAGGCTTCGCCGCGCATGGGCGACCCAGGGCATTATCTGATCGAGCGTGCTTTCGTCGAGAAGTAAGCGCTCGGTGAAATCGTGAAAGAAGGCCGGCTGGCGCGATGCGTTTGCCGGCCTTTTTTCATATATAGGCAGCGCAGCACTTCTTGAATTTCTGGCCGCTGCGGCAAGGGCAGGGATCGTTGCGACCGGCTTTCAGTGGGACGGTCGGATTGATGAAATACCATTTCCCGTCGTGCTGAACGAAAGCCGAACGTTCATGCTGCGCATGCTGTCCCGCCGGATCGTGCCAGCGAGCGGTGAACGTCACCAGCGCGTGTTCCGGCTGCCCACCAATGAGTTGGCTGTCTTCCACTTCCAGCCCGAGCCAGGTGCTCGTGGCGCTCCAGTCTCTCATCGATTGCACGTCTAGCGACTGCTGCTGCACGGGCAGCGTCGTGGCCTTGAGATAATCGACGAGCCCTAAGACGTAGGCGCTATAGCGTGAACGCATCAGCCGTTCCGCACTCGGCGCCGGCTGGCCGCCGTGGTATCGCCCGCAGCACTCGCTGAGCGAGTCGCCGCTGCCGCAAGGGCAATTGGCGTCATGTTGTGTTTCGCTGATCATCGATTCACCACCAATATTTACCGAACATCTGGGGATTGGCCCAAAACTTCGCATTCAGCCAATCCGGAACCTGCTTGTAAGCAAGCAGGTCGTAGGTGAAGAGGGTCAGGGTCTGGCGGTCACGTTCGAAGTGCGCGCTGATCTGCAGAGCGAGGGCAAAGAAGTCGGTGGCCTGCCAGTCGCATGCATTGAGGTCGATCAGAACCGCGATTCGGTTGGCGTTGAGATTGCGGATGCCACCGAGCAGTTGCAGACCTTCGTGCTTGGGCAGATGTTCGAGGCAATCGGCGACGATCGCCAGATCATAACGTTGGCTCGCCAGTTCGTCGGGCAGCGGAGCGGTCGGGGCGTGGTCGATGTGGCTGTTCAGATGGCTGCGGCTGAACGCATCGACTGCTGGCATGGCGCTACGGCCAACCTGCAGGAGCCGCATCGGCACGTACTGCTCAAGCAGTGCAGCCAGTGCCTGTTGCGGCGATTGTAGTGAGCCGGATGCGATCAAGCCGGGATCCTCGAAGTTACGTACTGCACGCTGCAGATTGCGGTTCGTATGTTTTGCCAAGGTGTAAAGACTAGCGCGACGGCGTGCGCCGTCCTAGTCTCGTTATAACTGGAGCCGCTTTGCCATCCCGCATGGCGCTCTGGCCGATTCCAAACTAGGAGGTTTTACCGATGAGTAGCTTACGGACAGCAGTACCCGTGATTGTAATGACCACCTTCCTGGCCGGCTGTGCAGGGGTGCAAAAGCAGGATTGGCCTAGCTGTGCGGCGGTCGGCGGTGTCACCGGTGCAGCGTTGGGTGCGATAGAGAGCAGCACTTACGCCGGGTACGGTGCCTTGATCGGTGGCGGTGTGGCTGCGGCGTACTGCTGGGCCAACGGTACCGAACAGGAGACGGTCGCCGTGGTCGAGACCGTCGAGCCAACGCCGGTTGCCGAGCCTGAACCAGAGCCCATGGCCGAGCCCGTGCGTGTCGAGCTGGACGTCAAGTTCGACTTCGACCGTGCGCAAGTCAAGCAGGACAGCATGGCCGACATCAAGGATCTGGCTGACTTCATGAAGCAGTATGGCCAGACTTCGACCGTCGTCGAGGGGCATACCGACTCGGTTGGTACCGATGCGTACAACCAGCGTCTGTCCGAGCGCCGTGCCAACGCTGTGCGCGACGTGCTGGTCAATCAGCATGGTCTGGATGGTAGTCGAGTCGACGCAGTGGGTTATGGAGAGTCTCGTCCGGTTGCCGACAACTCGACGGATGAAGGACGGGCCATCAACCGTCGTGTAGAAGCGGAAGTAGAAGCTCGCCCTTAAGGTGTGGCTGAAATGACGAAGCCGGGCACTGCGCCCGGCTTTTTCATGTCATCGAGTCGAGTCGTCTGGTTCAGAGCAATGGGCGAGCGCTGGCCAGCAAGATGACCAGCAGTCCCAGCAATAGATTGATACCTACCAGCCGGCGGATCCGTCCCAGCGCCGCGCCGCCTTCCGGCCAGTTTTGGGCGGTGATCGCGCGCTTGAGTTCAGGCAGCTGCAACAACTGGATGCGCAGAAACAGCGCCAGCATTACCAAAAACACTCCAGCCATGATGTGTACATAGCGGGGCGCCGCCGCCAACCCGTCGAAGCGCATGTGCCACATGCCGATACCGCTGATCGGCAATACCAGTACCGTGACCCAGACCCATTTGAAGAAGCGGCGAAATACTTCTGCCCACAACTTCAACCGCTCGGGGGCCTGCAGCTCGGAGACAGCGGCAGGGCGCACTATCATCCAGGCGAAAAACATACCGCCGACCCAGATCATGGCGGCCAGAACGTGTAGCGAATAGGGCAGGGCGAAGGCGGTCACGGTAAATCTCCGGTGGCGATTGAAGAAACGCGCGCTATCATAGCCACCTCTCCGGAATACTGAAAATATATACAGCCCACGCGCCCATGCTCAGCACCGAACTCAAGTCCCAGATCCAGGGCGCCTACTCGCGATTCCTCGAAGCCAAAGGCCTCAAGCCCCGCTACGGCCAGCGCCTGATGATTGCCGAAGTGGCGAAGGTTCTGGGCGCGATCAAGGTTGATGACGAGGGTCGCCGGGACGGTGAGCCTGCGGTCGTCGCGGTCGAGGCTGGAACGGGTACCGGCAAGACGGTTGCCTACAGTCTGGCGACCATTCCGACGGCGAAGGCAGCGGGCAAGCGTCTGGTGATCGCGACCGCTACCGTCGCGTTGCAGGAGCAAATCGTAAACAAGGATCTACCGGACCTGCTGCGCAACAGTGGTTTGAATTTCTCCTTCGCGCTCGCCAAGGGGCGAGGCCGTTATCTGTGTTTGTCCAAGCTCGACGTCCTGCTTCAGGAAGGCCAGGCGCAGAGCGCTACCGCTCAGCTCTTCGAGGAAGAAGGCTTTCGCATCGACGTGGATGAGCGCAGCGAGAAGCTATTCGGCAGCATGATCGAGAAGCTGGCCGGCAATCGCTGGGACGGCGATCGCGACAGCTGGCCGGAAGAGCTGGCCGATCCGGACTGGGCGCGCTTGACCACAGACCACAGCCAGTGCACCGGTCGTCACTGCCCTAATTTCCAGCAGTGCGCGTTCTACAAGGCGCGGGAAGGCATGACCAAGGTCGACGTCATCGTTACTAACCACGACATGGTGCTCGCCGACTTGGCGCTGGGTGGCGGTGCGGTGCTGCCGGACCCGCGTGACACGCTTTATGTCTTCGATGAAGGTCATCATCTGCCAGACAAGGCCATCGGCCATTTCGCACACTTTACCCGTCTGCGCTCCACCGCCGACTGGCTCGCGCAGATCGAAAAGAACCTGACCAAATTGCTCGCCCAGCATCCGCTACCGGGTGATCTGGGTCGGTTGATCGAGGCGGTGCCAGAGATCGCCCGAGACCTGCGCAGTCAGCAGCAATTCATGTTCAGCGCCTGCGAGCAATTGGCAGATTTCAAGGCAGGCGAGGACATGGAAGGGCGCGAACGGCCAAGACACCGTTTTGTCGGCGGCGTGGTGCCCGAACACCTGATCGAACTGGGCATTGAGCTGAAAAAAGGCTTCGCCAAGCTCAACGATCTGTTCACGCGATTGACCGAGCTGCTGAAGGAAGCGATGGATGGCGAGGCGGGTGTCGGCATCGCCAGCCATCAGGCCGAAGAGTGGTACCCGTTGTTCGGCAGCCTGTTGACCCGCGCTCAGGGCAACTGGGAGCTATGGACGGCATTTACCGTCGACGACCCGGAAGACAGCCCGCCAATGGCACGTTGGCTGACCCTGGCTGAAGGCGGCGCGCTATTCGATATCGAGGTCAACGCCAGCCCGATCCTGGCCGCCGAGACGCTGCGGCGTAATCTGTGGAATGTCTGCTACGGCGCGCTGGTGACCTCGGCAACTCTTACCGCACTGAACAGTTTCGATCGATATCGCATGCGTGCCGGGTTACCGCGCTGCGCAGTGACTGCAGTGGTGCCGAGCCCGTTTCATCATGCGGATGCCGGCGTGCTGCGTGTACCTAATCTCAACGCCGATCCTCGTGACGCGCCCGCGCATACGGCTGCGATCGTACGTGAGCTGCCGGCGCAGGTGGAAGACTCGCTTGGGACGCTGGTGCTGTTCTCCTCACGCAAGCAGATGCAGGACGTATTCGACGGGCTGGACCGTGATTGGCGCCGTCGGGTACTGATCCAGGGGAATTTGTCCAAGCAGGAAACGCTGAACAAGCACAAGGCGCGCGTGGATGACGGCGAGAAAAGTGTGCTGTTCGGGTTGGCGAGCTTTGCCGAAGGCGTCGATCTACCGGGTGCCTACTGCGAACACGTGGTGATCGCCAAGATCCCGTTTGCGGTTCCCGATGATCCGGTAGAAGCTGCGCTTGCCGAATGGATCGAGGCGCGGGGCGGCAACCCGTTCATGGAAATCGCCGTGCCCGATGCGTCATTGCGTCTGGTGCAGGCCTGTGGGCGTTTGCTGCGGACCGAAGAGGATCGCGGCACGATTACCCTGCTTGACCGTCGAGTCGTCACCCAGCGCTACGGCAAGGCCATTCTCAACGCGTTGCCCCCGTTTCGACGAGAAATCGGCTAACGGCTTTTCGCGACGCCGGCATGTCGCATGGACATTTATTCAGACGAGTGATGGTTCGGTAATCAACGTCGTGTCTGTTTCCTTGCCCCAGCGCGGCTGAAACAATGCACCGGATACATATCAACCAAGGGGCGCGACGTGCAGGTTCAAGGATATTTCGATCTCCGTTTCGAGGCGGTCAGAGATGCGTTCAGCGATCTGTTCGAGCAGACCCAGCAGCGTGGAGCGGCGGTTTGTGTAAAAGTCGGCGGCGAAACCGTTGTCGATCTCTGGGCCGGCGTGGCCGACAATGCCGGTGAGCAAGCCTGGCA
>Ga0163223_100596_pt1 | contig 11124 bp, 7 predicted proteins | sample MSEWel2016_02_17_2_FD_113147 | JGI IMG/M metagenome (GOLD analysis project Ga0163223, IMG submission 113147) | Subsurface microbial communities from deep shales in West Virginia, USA - MSEEL Well Study Marcellus 5H_2016_02_17 ...
CAATAATACATCCATCCCGTTTCACTGTATTTTTCTGAAGTAATACCCCATATTGATCGAACAAAATATAGTTTTCATCGCACACATATTCCCATTTACCAAGTACTTTTTCATTGAAAATATATTCGATATCAATCTTACCAAATTTTATTAGCTCCATATATTCATCAAGTACAAGATAAGAACCACTACTCAGTCGGATGATTCTTCCAGTTATAAACTTCTCATCACCATCGATTGTAACTTTCCAGCCAAAATCCTCATCACTGAAAACTCTACTTTTTTGTTTTGGAAGACTTAAAATAATTGATTCATTAGCGATGTCAAATTTCACTTTTGGCACACTGATATAAAATTCTTCTTTTTTATTATCAATAATCTTCTTATCATAAATAGACCAATCTTTAAATGTATCAAAAAACCGACTAGGTAAATCTATATGATTATCGATATTCCCTGAATTATTGATTCCTAAATCAAGTAACTCAATTAATTTGTCAAAAGTACCTTCAATAATTTGGTCATCTTTTAGAAAGAAAGATCCGGGCTTATCCAATCTATATTCATTCATCTCAATGAAATCTATTAGATTATAAATCCTGCTGTTTCTATTCGCTTTGAAATAATAGCTATATAATGCTGAAAATATCTTCTTTAATGACACTTCCGGAAGATATATTTGTGAAAATATCTCTGACAAATTTGACTTTTGTAAATAATGTCGCTTCTGGGTGTTTATTAGATAACGCTTTTTCATCATTTCAAGTGTATTCATTACTGGTGCAACATCTCTTTGATAACTATAATTATTATCTCCACCGAAGAACTCCGGCCAAAACCCACTACTATCTTCTTCATTATACCGATATACAGCTGTGTAGATTAATAGCATCGATGTGACTAATGGGTATTTAATCGAAGATCCTCGAGCACTATTTTGACAAAGATGTACAATATATAGTTCATGAATCTCAGTAAACTTGTCCATGTTTAAATTAAGCCAACTTAATGCTTCTTCTAAACACGAATATGCCTTTTTATTTAGATTCATTTGAAGTTGCATCCGTTTTTCAGTTTTATCTAGAAGTTCATATGGATTACTGTTTTTTGATTGAATCAGTTTCTCCTGTATTTTATCATTATTTATTCCATCTGGTTTAAGTTCGTCTGCCTCTTTCGTATTTAAATTATTAAGACTAAAACCATGTATTGTTTTTATATATCTCATCCATTCCTGATTAATTTCCAAATACTGGTTTGAGCTTAATTTATACAAGTGTCCATTTGTAATTCTAAAAGTAGAAAGGTACGCTTTCCATTTTGCTAGGTTGTTCTCATTTAAAACTTCCTTTTCGAAAACATTTTCATACTTTTTAAGAGAGCCTTTAATTATCCCATATAACTCAATATCAATCGTCCTGTCAGCTGCATATCCAAGTATTTGAGTTATTTCTTCAATGCTTGAATCCAAAGTAAGCCCATACTTTGATATGAGCTTAGATCGAATACTATTTAGCAATGTTAAGTTTTGAGTATGTTTGTAAGAACTTAAGTCCAGTTGCCAATATTCTGCCAACACGTTATAAGATATCTCTCGTATAGAAATCTTATATTTGCGTTGTTGACATTCAGAAATAAGCACCTGAATAAATAACATTTCGATAATATTTGAATTTTCCAAATCTTCAAAAAAATTAGTTTCTACCCTTTTATTTTTTACAATAACTTCCATCATCTACATCCCCCTAAGATATTGATCACCCTTATTATGTTATTAAAAAATTTTATACGCTACTGCACTAATTAAACATCATTTTACTATCCCATATTTAAGACAGCTTTTAAAATGTTCTTTAAGCATCATGATTAATCATTAAAACTAATCTCTTCTCTTGTCACCGTATAGAAATGTGAAGCCATTGATTTTCTAGCCGTCTCTAATATTGGTGCTCTACTGCTTTTTAATACAACACTGTTTAACAGATTCATATCTTCTACTTTTTTTATATAAACTAACTTGAACCATAACGAAAAGTAACGAGTTGGCAAAATTTCTTTCTTGTAATAATCAGGATACTCATCTTCACTTGGCATATTTTCTGAATAAGCTTCAAATCTACAAATATATGCATTTTGTGGTTCTTTAAGTAAAATGTAATTAGATTCTTCTTCTAACATCTTAACTAATGCTTTGTCAGTTGGCCTGTTACCTATTTTTCCAAACCATACATAGCCTTTTTTATCCATTAATTTCAAATGTTCATCAATACAATCGTAACCACCTACATTAACGAATCGCATACATAAAATATCTTTTCCTTTTTTAATAATTAAGCTCATTTTTTGTCCCTTCGTATTGTTTGGAATAATATTGCTTACTAAAGGCTAGTAAGGATTTTCCTTAACTCTTCAATTTCGTCTTTTGATAACGTTACACCTTTTCCCATCTTTTCATGCTCTGGAGCCCAATCTCTTATGTCATATTTAGGTTCTCTATCATTCCAGGAAATTAGATTCAACTCTTTTTTCCAGCCTTTGGCATTCTCTGAAAGAACACCAACCGTTTCTATAATTTCATATTTTATTTCTGCCATTTCGTTAATCCTCCTAACTGTTTTTAGTCTATATTAAATTCGCCATCATCTTCTGCAACATGACCATACCATACTTCTTCCTCATATACATATCCACACATCTTTTCCGCTTGTCTCATAACCACTTGCATGGCTTTAATTGCATGATCTGGTGGATAGTCATATTTCTTAAGCAGTCGTTTAATGATTTTACGCATAGTTGCTTGTGCACTTTTTCTAATACTCCAGTCGATGGTGATATTTTTTCTGATGGCTACTGTGAGCTCATGTGCAATGAGTTTTAATGTTTCATCTTCCATGAATTCTTTTACAATTTCATCCGCTGTAAGTGCGTCATAAAATGCTATTTCATCTTCACTTAAACCAAGGCTTGCTTCATCTTCTTTCATCTTTTTAATTTCATGTGCCATTTTAATAAGTTCTTCAATGACTTCTGCATTTGTGATAGCTTGGTTTCTATACTTGTTCAAGGCTTTTTTTAGCTTTTCAGAAAACTTTTCTGACTTAACTAGGTTTCTCTTTTCCATTGCTTTGATATTGCCATCAAGTAGTTTTTTAAGCATTTCCACAGCTAAGTTCTTTTGTTTCATTTCTCTTACTTCGTTTAAGAACTCTTCTGATAAAATTGAAACTTCAGGACGTTTAATACCCATGGTTTCAAATACATCGATAACATCTTCTGATATGATCGAGCGTTCTAACATTTGATGAAGTCTGGCTTCGATTTCTCTCTTAGATAAAGCCACTTGTTCTTTCTCTTTAAGTTTTACAAGACTTGCTTTAACTGCTTTAAAATAACTTACTTCTAATGCTTTTGATTTACCCATATCAGAAGCAGCACACAGTGAATGCGCTTTTGCCAATTCTATAGCTGTCTTTTTAAATTCCTTTTGATCTTGTTCCGGTTTCCCAAGTACAAAGTCCATACCACCTACTATGGTTCTAATACGTTCCACTTGTGATGAACCCATGTAATTTGAATAGTCAAAACCATGCATCATATCTTTTAATATTTCTAATTTTTCAAGCATGATTGCAATGGCAACATTGGTATCTATTCCAGTATTGTCTCTATCATTACTTGTGTATTGATTTAATGCATTTTTTAAACTTTCTAAAATACCGATATAGTCAACAACCACACCGCCAGATTTTTCTTTGAATACACGATTAACCCTTGCAATAGCTTGCATTAGATTATGCCCTTTCATTGGCTTGTCTATGTACATGGTATGCATAGATGGCACGTCAAATCCTGTCAGCCACATATCCCGGACAAGAACAATCTTTAATTCATCACTGTTGTCTTTCATACGTTTTGCCAGTGTATCTCGACGCTGTTTGCCGCCTACGTGTTGTTGCAATCTTTCGTTATCAGCAGCACTACCGGTCATAACCACTTTTATTTTTCCTTGATTCACATCATCGCTATGCCAATCTGGTCGAATTTTAATAATTTCATCATATAAATCCGCACAAATACGTCTACTCATACAAACAACCATAGCTTTACCATCAATGGTTTTTGATTTCTCTTCGTAGTGATTAATAATGTCTTCAGCTAGTTTTCTAACTCTATTTGGCGAACCTACAACAGCTTCAAACCTTGACCATACTGCTTTATTTTTATCTTTTTCAAGTTCTTCTTGACCTTCTGTTATCTCTTCAAACTCATCATCAATTTTTATGAGTTCATCATTATCTGCTTCAAGTTTGATGATTCTATTTTCATAATAAATTCTAACCGTTGCTTCATCTTCCACTGCTCTTGTCATGTCATAAGTATCAATACAATGACCAAAAACAGCTGTTGTGGATTTATCTTCAAGATCAATCGGCGTCCCTGTAAAGCCAATAAACGAAGCATTAGGTAGTGCATCTCTTAAATACTTGGCGTAGCCATATTTGACTTCACCTGTTTTAAGGTCTGTTTTAGCTTCTAAACCATATTGGCTTCTGTGGGCTTCATCCGCAATGATGATGACATTTTTACGATCTGTCAGAACCGCCATCTCGCCATTTTCAGGTTTAAACTTCTGAATGGTAGTAAAAATAACGCCACCGGATTCTCTATCGTTTAACAAATCATATAAGCCATTCACTTCTACAGAGTTACTACCTGCTTGCATTAACTTTTGGTTGTCCGTAAGTTTCCTGACATCCGCTTGCTTAGGCGTTTGTCTTAACATATCCTGAGACTTTGCAAAAGTAGAGAACAACTGATCATCTAAATCATTTCTATCTGTAATAACAAGAATCGTAGGGTTATTAAGTTCACGCACAAGGCCCGCTGTATAGAAAACCATAGAAAAGCTTTTACCAGAACCTTGGGTATGCCAAATAACACCGATTTTTCGATCGCCTTCTTCGCTGATGGCTTCTTTAGTTTTTTCTACGGCTTTTTTTACTGCAAAGTATTGATGATATGCTGATAGTATCTTAATGATTGATTTCTTATCCCCTAACTTTTTACCGTTCATGTCTTTATCATCTTCTTGTGATTCTTGAAAAAGAATGAAGTTTTCTATAATATCCAGTACTCGCTCTTTAGCAAGCATACCCGTAAAAAGCACTTCATATTGTGGCTTTGATAATGGCTCTATATTGGTACCGTCTACTGTTCTCCAGTTCATAAAACGTTCTTCATTGGATGTAATGGTACCAGCTTTTGCATTGATGCCATCGGATAGAATACAGAAGGCATTGTAGTTAAAGAGTAATGGAATGTCTTTCTTATAGGTTTGAATCTGATTATAGGCACTTTCAATCCCGACATTTTCGTCACTGGCTGATTTAAGTTCAATTAATACAAGTGGTATACCATTTACAAAGATAATAAGATCCGGTCTTCTTTCCTCATTTTCAACAATGGTAAATTGATTGGCCACTAAAAATTCGTTATTTTGAACATTGTTAAAATCTGCAAGATAGGCTCTTTTGGTTCTGATATTTCCTTTTTCTTGAAAAGAGACTTCAATACCTTCCACAAGTAGTTTATGAAAACGACGGTTATTTTCTTCAAGCATAGGGCTGTTAAAGGTAATGACCTGACGGTATGCTTCTTCTAAAGCTTCTGCAGGCAAGTCTCTATTAATCTTAAATAAGGCATCTTTCACTCGGTTTTCAAGAATGACTTCGCGGTAATCTTTTCTTTCTTCATAGTCTCCACCATAGGATATGTCCGGTCCAAAGGCATAGGCATAGCCTAAGTCTTGTAAAATCTCTATGGCCGCTTCTTCCAGTAAGTCTTCGGTAAAGTTTTTAGTTAAACTCATGATTTACCCCCCTCTCAAATTTGATTATTTGAATAGTTTCTTTAGTAAATTAAAAATATCAAAGGATGTACGGTTATAGACTTTGTTATAAACTGCTTTTTTAGGATTTCTAAAAATACCATAACCTCGAGGCATCTTTAGTCCTGTTCTATGAACGACCTGTCTTTTGATACTAGTTCTTGCTGATATTCTTTTCTTTAAACTTGGTGTTCTGATTCCAAATTTCATGATGCTTCACCTTCTGAATCTAATGGTACTCTGATTTCTCCGGACATTAGTTTAGGGAGGAGAGTATCTCTCAATTCATTAAGTTGTCTTGATTCAATTTTAGATTCTGTTAACCTATCTAGAATTGGCTTCAAAAATGATGTCGCTTTTATATAAATATCTTCAGATGGTACAACTACTTTGGAATCAGTTAAATCTTTACGATTGATATGACCCATAGTTGTAGCTTTGCTCTTTGCAATACTTATGAAGCGCTCTAAATGATAATTCGTCCAATAGTAGTAGAACCATTTCTCATATTTATCCGAAGTAACTTTAAATAAATGTTGGTTTAATCCACAAAATCCACCACACCAAATATCTACTAATAAACTTCCAGACCAGGAGAAAATAACATCACCATCTTTAACAACGTATCTCTTCTCAATATTCATAGAGCAAATATCACTATCTGAACTGGTTGCTCCTTGTCTTAATTCTTTAATTTTAAGAACAGGGTATGACCTTTCGTTTTCTTCTGGACGAAATTTTTGCATTGCTAATCCGTTTAAATACTCTGCAATATCATCCAATCCTTTCACTTCCCATCCCTTAGGAATCATCCCAAGTTCACTATCAACCATTTCTCCACCACTAGACAGATAAGGTTCTCCATCTTCATTTGGAAATTCAAAATCTACAAACCATTGTTTGAATATTGCTTGTGCCATGTTTTCAAGGGTTTTGTTGATTTGGTTGTTGACTTCTATTTTTTCGTCTAGAGAGGATAATAATTTAGCAATTTTCTTTTGTTCTACATAATCAGGTTTATTGATTTCTATAGTCTTTAGTATACCTTGCGTTAAAAGTGGCTGCGAACTTCCTATATGATGTTGATGTAAGTTTTCATTCACTAAAACATAATATAGAAACGAAGAATCAAAATCATTCTTTGATTTTGTAAGTATAGCATTATCAGATATCCAGCATTTGCCTCTTACATAATTTACATTGCCACAATATGCACCTACACGGCCAATAATAATATTATCACCTTCAGTATTATAGTCATTACAGAAATCTAAGATACCATTCCCACCATATACAGGAATATCCCCATTACTATTAGGTCTTTTTTTCCCATTATAAAAATCAAGTGCTTCATTTAGCTTTACTCGATTAAATTCACTAAAACTCATATCCAATCCCCCCAAGATTCTTTCTAATCTCATCTTCAAGGTGGCGTGATTTAGCAAATAATTCAGCTAGCTCCGCTGTCATATTTTCCATCTTTTCATCAAATGGAATACCATCATCTTCAACATCTTCTATACCAACATAACGTCCTGGTGTAAGTACATATTCATGTTCTCTAATTTCTTTGATTTTAGCTGACTTACAAAAACCTTTTACATCTTCGTACTCACCATTAAGATTTCTCCAATCATGATAGATTTCTGATATCTGATTTACATCATCATCTCTCAATTCTTTATGACGACGATCAATCATTTCGCCTAAATGTCTTGCATCTATGAATAACACTTCATGTTTTCTATTTCTGTATTTTGGATTGTTCTCTTTATTACGATTTAGAATCCATAAGGAAACTGGAATACCTGTTGAATAAAAGAGTTTATCCGGTAATGCAACAATGGCATCTACCATATCACCTTCGAGTAAGTTCTTTCTGATTTCGCCTTCGTTTGATGTGTTTGAACTGAGTGATCCATTGGCAAGTACTATACCTGCACTGCCGTTCGGTGCTAGGTGATAAACCATATGCTGTAACCAAGCGTAGTTTGCATTACCCGCAGGTGGTATACCAAATTTCCATCTTACATCGTCAGTTAGTTGATCGCCACCCCAGTCACTGATGTTAAATGGTGGGTTTGCTAAGATGTAATCAGCCTTAAGTGATTTGTGCATGTCGTTATGGAATGTGTCATCATGATGCGCACCAAGATTAGCATCAAGTCCTCTGATTGCAAGGTTCATTTTACATAGTTTCCAAGTGGTTGAATTCATTTCTTGACCATAGATTGAAAGATTCTCTACTTTTCCTTGATGATCTTCAACGAACTTCTCACTTTGTACAAACATACCACCCGAACCACAACAGGGGTCATATACTCTGCCTTGGTAAGGCTCGATCATATCAACTAAAGTTTTAACAATACTGGTTGGCGTATAGAATTCTCCGCCACCTTTGCCTTCAACAGATGCAAATTGTCCTAAGAAATATTCATAAACTCTACCTAATAAATCTTTTTCTCCATTTGAATGCAGTTTGATGGTTGAGATTAAGTCGATAAGCTCGCCTAATCTTCTTTTATCGATTTCCGGTCTTGCGTAGCGCTTATCTAAAACACCTTTTAAAGATACATTTTCTTTCTCGATTAAAATCATAGCATCGTCAATGTACTGACCAATTTTAGTATCTTTTGCATTGTTCATGATGAATGACCATCTGGCTTCTTTTGGTACCCAGAAGATGTTTTCTGATTCATATTCATCACGGTCTTCTTCAAAGCCTTCACCTTCTTCTAGAAGAGCGTTATATTTTGTTTCAAACTTATCTGAAATATACTTTAAGAATATCAGTCCAAGTACTACGTGTTTGTACTCACTGGCATCCATGCTCCCTCTTAGTTTGTCTGCTGCTTTCCAAAGTGTCTCTTCAAATCCTATGTTTCCTGTAGTTGCCATTTATACTTCCTCCATCAATGATTTTATTTTATGAATTTTATTTGTAGAACATCAGATCATATATCTAAAAATTATTGTCATCAAATACTTCAAATATCTCTGCTTCAAATTCTAACTGTGCTTCGTCACTGCTTATTTTTTCTTGTAACACTTCTAAGTAATGTGATAATGCTTCAATTGTTTTGTGTAGAATCGACTCGTGTTGTTTCTTTTCCATTAGTTCAACTATTAATTCAAATGTATCCATATATGGATTGTTTGAAACCATATCCATAGCTTCTTTAAATCTTATCAACAATTTTGCCTTTTCAATATCTCTTTCAATTGTATTTATTTCTTCTTTATCGTAAACAGGAACTTCAACAAGATCATTGACATCATTTGATCTATATCTTTTTTCATGCTTTTTAATAACAGGTTTTAGGTCTTTCTTGAGTTTTTCTTTTTGGATTTCAAGTTTTTCAATATTTGTAAGTTCTTTTGAAAAATATGATTGCTCTATTTCGAAATACTCTTCTAGTACTGGAAGATACTTTTTAGGAATGTTTTGTCTTCTTTTGATCCACATGTTGATGTTTTGTTTCTTAATCCCTAAATGTTCTGCTAACTCTACATGTTGCATATTATAGAGACCGAGAATATATTCTAACCCTATCAAGCATCTACCTCTCTTTCTACCTTATTGACTTAGTCAATATTTATTATAATGCTTCTTATTGTCCAAGTCAATAAAAAATTACAAATTTCTTCAAATATATACCAAATAATATTTTGGATGCCAATAAAAAAACCTCGAAAGCACAAATCATAGCACTTCCGAGGAACTCAACTTAAAGCTCTACAACATTATTTTTATTCTCTTGTATGTTTTTGCTATCAAACAAGTTTCTATTCTGTTGTAGCTGTTGAAGTATCGAAACTCTATCTTCAACCTTTGACGAATTAGTGACCACTTCATCATTTTCATCCATTAATTTGTTTGATTTTTCTTTGTCAACTGCCATTTCAACCTCTTCATCCGTAACATAAACCAATTCTTCAAAATTCAAATACCTTAACTCATAATCAATGAGTTCTTTAAAGCTGCCATAGCTATCTGTATGCACCAGTACTTCATCAACATATTTATTGACCTTATAATTTTCTAAGTCAATCCTTGTCTGTATCTCATGCAGACCATCTTCTGTTGTCGTATAAGCAATATCTACTGCCTTCAAATTTGCAAAGTCAACATCTTTGCTTTCTGTATCGTATTCTTCAATCATAAAATCAGTAATCAATTCCTTTGCTATATCTATCTCAGGAATTTCAATATTATTATCAGTAGCATCGTCACCCATACTTAATAAATGATCTAACTCTGATAACCTAGCTGCCTTTTCTTTGTACTCATTTTCTTTTTCAAACGGTTTATCTACTTCGATCTTAGCGTTTTTAAGTTGTTGCATAACCCCTTCCAATTTGGATTCTGTTTTTTCAAGTTGTTTATTCATGTGATCAAGCATATTATCAATTCTAGTTATATTTCCAAATACATCAGAACCTAAAGTAACTATATGGTCAAGTGCGCCTTTTAAATTCAAGTTAAATTGATTAAAGAAGCTGTCATAACTCAATTCCATATTAAAGCCACGATAATCACCAATTTGCTTTCTGCCACTACTCATTATTCCCTTACAAGCATTTAGTAAGGCTTTACCAGCATTTTCTTTCTCCAACTGACCATAAGTCACCCCATTTATAGTCATATCATTAAATACCTTTTCACCTTCAATACCTACAATAGTATTTTCTATCATTATTTGAATATCTTTTTTATAACCTTTTACTACATCTTCTAATCGTTTGATTTCGTTGGGAAAACACTTAATAATCTTGTCTTCTAACATGTATTTATTACTCAAATAATTGGCCTTCATCATGTATAATTTACTTACCTGAACATCTAAATCCATCTTCTCTTTTATTAACGGATTCCCAGTAGCAAGCGCCTTTATTTCAGCATAAGATAATGTGCTTTCGTCAACATCTTCAGCACTTCTAACCGGTGATTTACTCGTCATAATCTGACTAATAAATCGTTGTTTGTTCTCAACTAATTGCCACAAGTAACTATCAAATGTATTTTCCGTAACATATCTAAATACTTTAACTTTTAGATTTTCATTCCCTTGGCGAATCAGTCTTCCTGCTCGTTGTTCTAAATCTGATGGTTTGTCGAGTAGGTCAGGGATATTACTACCCCCTTCCCCTCTAAGAACCGTGCATGAGACTTTCACCTCACACGGCTCAAGCAATTCAAAGCATCTGCCTATACAGATGCCAGCTAGTTCACTAAC
>Ga0163223_100598_pt1 | contig 11100 bp, 8 predicted proteins | sample MSEWel2016_02_17_2_FD_113147 | JGI IMG/M metagenome (GOLD analysis project Ga0163223, IMG submission 113147) | Subsurface microbial communities from deep shales in West Virginia, USA - MSEEL Well Study Marcellus 5H_2016_02_17 ...
CAGGGCATTGATAAAGTCGGCATCGAATGGATGGGCTTCATCATCACCATCTGTTTTCTTCTGTACCTGAGACATAAACCGCTCTTTCTGATCAATGGGATCATTGAGTTCGGAGAAGGCGTTAGCACATTCAGCACCGTTTATATAAAGTTCAAATCGCTCCGTGTAGCGTGGGTCTTTGGGATCTTTCTTGGCCAATGGTGAAATTTCAACTGGATGCATGGTCACAAAGGTTGGTTGGATCAGTTTATCTTCAACAAATTCGTCAAAGACTTCGGCCATAATTTCACCGATACTGTTTTTCCCGTCCACATCCACATGCAGTTCTTTTGCAGCAGCCCGGGCAACATCGAGATCTGTCATCACATCAAAATCCACATTGGTATGTTCTTTAACCAAATCAACCATTCTGGCCCGTTTAAATGGTGCTGCCAGACTGATTTCCTTATCGCCGTAAATAACGATTTCTGATTTATTGACTTCCTCGGCCAGATAACTATAGAGCTCTTCGATCATTTTCATCAGATCGTCATAGTTCGCATATGCCTCGTAGGATTCTAACAATGTGAATTCAGGGTTATGGGTAGCGTCCATGCCTTCGTTTCTGAACACACGACTCATTTCATAAACCTTATCAAACCCACCAACAATTAATCGTTTAAGCGGCAGTTCCAGGGCAATTCGACAGTATAGCGTGATATCCAGAGCATTATGGTGAGTCATAAAAGGTCTGGCATTGGCACCGCCAGCCAAATTTGAAAGAACTGGCGTTTCTACTTCGATAAAATCACGCGAATCATAAAACTCCCGTATCTTTCGCATAATCAGCGATCGTTTTTGAAAAACATCCTTTACTTCGGGATTTACAATCAAATCAACATAACGCTGCCGATAACGCAATTCCATATCTTTTAGACCATGATATTTTTCCGGCAGAATTTGTAAAGATTTGCTCAGCAGTGTCAGTTCCGAAACTCTGACCGAGATCTGACCCATTTTTGTTTTGAAAATTTCCCCTTTAACGCCAACGATATCCCCGATGTCATAGGTTTTAATTTCGTCATACATATCAACCAGGGCGTCTTTTTTCAGGAATAACTGAATTCTTCCAGTAGAATCCTGAAGATCGTAAAAAGAAACTTTTCCCTGCCCTCGTTTAGACATGATCCGTCCTGCCATGGTCACTTCTTTTTCTTCATATTCATCGAAAGATGCTTCAACTTTTTTTGCGTGAACGCTGACACTATAACTGGTATTTTCAAAGGGATTCTTCCCTGCGTCTTGTAATTTTTTTAATTTATCTCTTCTAATCTCTAGAAGTTCACTAAGGTTTTCTGTTGTCAATGTCTGCTCCCCTATCTACGTATTTCTAAAATTTGATATGCTGCTTCACCGTCAGGAATTTGAACCTTTACCGTATCGCCTACCTTGGCTCCAAGCAGCGCAGACCCAATCGGAGACTCATTGGAAATGCGGTTATTCTTGGGATCAGATTCAGCCGATCCAACAATTTTATATTCGGCTTCAAAGTCCAATAATGGGTTTTTAATTTTAACGATACTGCCAACGCCAACGTCTTCCGTATGGATATCTTTGTCAACAATAACAACTGCTATTTTCAGCTTGTGTTCCAACTCCGAAATTCGGCCTTCAACAAACCCCTGTTCATTTTTAGCTTCATCATACTCGGCATTTTCACTTAAATCACCAAATTCCCGGGCGGTCTTAATGCGATCCGCAACCTCGTGGCGCTTAACTGTTTTCAAATACTCCAGTTCCTTTTTTATGGCATTAAAGCCATCCTCAGTTATCACTAATTCTTTTCCGTTTATTCCCATTTTATTCCTCCATCTGACACGATACTCATTCTTAATCACAGGTGTCATTAATTATTTTTTAACTTTTTTTCTATAACTTTTTTTCTATAGACATTATTTGCTTGGTTTACTTGCCAATAACAGTTTTTCCCCACATGTAATGAACCAACTTTTCAGGAACCAAAACTGAACCATCCGCTTGTTGGTAATTTTCTAAAATTGCAGCAAAGGTCCTACCCACCGCCAGTCCTGATCCATTGAGGGTATGCAAGAACCGGGTTTTTTTGGTTTCACCGTCTCTAAAGCGGATGTTAGCCCGTCGGGCCTGGTAGTCTTCAAAATTTGAACAGGAACTGATTTCTACATAGCGGTTGTAGCTAGGCATCCATACTTCAATATCGTAGGTTTTCGCCGAACTAAAGCCCAGATCTCCCGTGCATAATTCAACTACCCGATAAGGAATCCCCAGTAGTTTTAAAATTTGTTCGGCATTGTTTGTTAAAGCTTCAAGTTCTTCATAAGATCGATCGGGATGAACAAATTTAACCATTTCCACCTTGTCGAACTGATGATTACGAATTAATCCTCGGGTATCACGACCTGCCGAACCCGCTTCTTGTCTGAAACAAGGCGTATAGGCGGTAAAGTATTTTGGCAGTTCTTCTTCTGCTAATATTTCGTCGCGATAGATATTGGTTACCGGCACCTCTGCAGTTGGCACCAGAAAAAAGTCCTTGCTGGGCAAATGAAAGGCATCATCTTCAAATTTAGGTAATTGCCCGGTGCCAGTCATACTTTCCCGATTCACCATAAATGGTGGAGAGATTTCAGTGTACTGATGCTCCACGCAATGGGTGTAGAGCATAAAGTTAATCAAAGCCCGCTGCAAACGGGCTCCTTCGCCTTTAAACATACTAAATCGAGCGCCGGTTATTTTGACGGCCCGTTCAAAATCCAGGATGTCCAGATCTACCCCAATATCCCAATGGGCTTTAATCTCAAAATCAAAGTTTCTGGGTTCGCCCCATTTTCTGACTTCCAGATTGTCAGTATCGTCTTTCCCAACCTTAACTTGAGGATTGGGAATATTCGGAAAATTCAGCAATAAAACTTTGATCTCATCATCGATTGCTTTAACTGCCGTATCCAACTCCTTGATCTTGTTTGACAATTCCTTCATTTCTGCAAATATCTCGGAGCAATCCTTGTTTTCTTTTTTCAAAACCGGAATTTGTTTTGACACCAGATTTTGACGGCTCTTCATTTCTTCAACTTGAACCAATGTTTCCCGGCGTTTTTCATCTAAAGCGGTAATTGCGCTTAAATCGTATTGACCGCGTTTGTCCAAGCCAGCCTGAACTTCTTCTTTATTTTCTCTTATGCGCTTTATATCGAGCATTTTATCCTCCTGCTTTTATAACTTATGATCTTATCTCCTATTGAGTTACGCCAGAAAGTTGCGTAAGCTGAGCCAAAACCTGTTCCAACTCATTTATTTTCTGACCGTATCCTGCCCAGTTACCGGCTTTTTGGGCTTCTTGAGCTTCTTTAAATAGGCTATTAGCCTTAACCACTAATTCTGCATTAGTGGATGTGCTACCACCAGTGCTTTGAGGTACTGCGTTGTCATCTAGTATTTCCTGAATGTCAAAAACCTGTGCCAATGCCAGTTCCAGGGAGTCAGCCATGACAATTTCGTTCTGGTAACAAACCACCACTTTTTTTAATTCCGGCAGATTGTTGTCACCACCAGCAGCTTGAATGTAGATTGGTTCCACATAAATAATCGCATTTTCGATCGGTATCGACATCAGATTCCCGCGCAGAACCCGAGAGCCCTGCTGACCTAAAAGCGTCAACTGTGGTGAAATAATCGTATCCTGATCAATCCGCTGTTCAATCTGCATCGGTCCATAAACCAATTGCTGTTTAGGGAATTCATACAGGATCAACTGCCCATAACCAGCACCATCCGACACGCCTGCCAACCAGGCAATCATATTATCTTTATCTTTAGGGGTAAACGGTACCGTCAGCATAAATTCTGCTTCCCGATCCGGCAGCTTCATAATCGTATAAGCTGACCCTACTGGTACTTCCGACTTTTCTGATTCATAAAACTGGGTCGCGGTTTCCCACTGATCTTCTTTATTATAAAAGACCCGGGCATTTGACATATGATAGGTTTTATAAATATCCGATTGAATGTCAAACATGGTTTTTGAATACCGCAGATGTGCTCTGATTCCTTCTGGCATTTCAGAGAGATCTTTTAAAAATCCCGGGAATATTTTGCTGTAGGTTTCCAGTACCGGTTCGTCATCAACCTTATAAAAGGTCACGTCGCCATTATAGGCATCAACAACCACCTTGACTGAATTGCGGACATAATTATTGCCGGCATTATCAAAGGGTTGTGAATAAGGGTAGCGATCACTGGTAGTGAAAGCATCAACAATCCAATACAGACGACCTTCTGAGATTATCATGTAAGGATCGCTCTCATAGCTTAAAAATGGCGCAATCGTTGAGACCCGTTCTGAAATATTCCGATGGATCAGCATTCTGCTCTCATCGGTAATTTCATTTGCCAAAAGCAGTTCTGATGACCCATGGTAGAGCGCAAATGCCAATTTATTAATAAAGGACATCTCTATTCCCGCTGTTCCCGTGTAGGTCACCTCTTGGTTATCATTCCCCTGAGGGTAATCAAACTCTGCTGTGGTACAGTTTGTAACCACATAGTCATAATCATTTTCGCCAAAGTATATCCGGGGTTCGTCAATAATCAGCTCACTCACATCCGTAACTGGCGGAATATCTTTGACAATCAGATCTGGTTGTCCGACATTATTGGTTTTATTTACCGGAGACACCGCCACGCCAAAGCCATGGGTATACTTCAAATGCTGATTAACCCAGGTTTTTGCTTCATCGGGCAGTAAGTTATTGTTCATTTCCCGGGTACCCAGAAAGACTTGGGTATAGACACCATTAACAAAATAGCGATCCACATCGACATCATAGAATTGATAGTAGTTACGAATCCCCTGCAGGGAATTATACATTTCCTGAGTTGGGATTTGATCATTAATGGGTATATTATCGATCGTAATCTGATTTTCTTTAATATCCTGAGCCGTTATTTCCTGAGTCCCTGAAAACTCTTTCGTTTCCACATTCGCCAAATCATAGGCGTGTTGCGTAAAATCGATATTATTGGCAATATACTGCTCTTCTTTTGTAAATTGGTTGGGGATAACAACCAGAGATTCGTAGATGCCCTGGGCAGCTCCACCCAGAATTACCACAACAATTAGCAGGACCGGACCAGCCCCCATTAATAAATACTTTTTCCGATAACCCGCAACGATCGATATGACCGCCAGAACCAAACATAAGACACCTTTAACGATGATGACCTTTAGTCCGATATCAATGTCTGCTGCACCGGCGCCATAGACAATTCCCGACGTCGAATACAACAACTGAAAAGCTTCCATAAAGCTTCCCAATGACAGGATTAAAAAAAGCACGCCTAAAAAGATACCAATCTGCTTGGATGCGATCTCAAGATAGGATTTGAATATCCCCTTGGCATTGTCTTTAATGGAATCCAGATCTTGTTCCCGGCTGAATTCGATTTTCTTTCCCTGATAAAGAATATATGCTGTATATAAAAACGTCAGCACCACAATGGTTGCGAAAAATCCAATAAATATTGAAAAAATTTCCTGGTATAATGGCAAACCAAAAAAATAAAGAGCCAGATCCTGGTTGAATATCGGATCTGTCAGATTAAATTGAGTCTGATTGACAAATTCCAGTATTTGGTACCAAAGCTGGTCGGCAATCATAATGGTAAGAAAAAATGCGACCAAACCACTCACTGCAATAGCAATGATATTTTGCTTTTTTGTCGCTTTCTGAACACTCCCAATATACTTTGATGAAATGCGATTAAGCAATTTTAAATAAAAAAACAAAATAAGTATCAATCCGATAAAGATCGGAATACCTATTTGTGTTTTTGTCACCAATTCTTTAAAGAAAATTTGCGTATATCCCATTTCCACAAACCAAAGATAATCAACATAAAATCGGTTCAGTGATAACAGAATGGCAAAAATCACGAATAACACACCTAATCCAATTAAGAGTGTTTTATTTCTCTTTCTCATTTTTTTCACTTCTTTCCTAATAATATCGTATTTTTCTCTAATTTTATCATTATATCACATTTTTTTGACAATTCATTAATAAAATGTAATATCTCCGATTAAAAGCGGATCATTTAAAGATTGAATCCTTTCTTTTGCCAGCCGATAAAAACAAAGACCACTCAGACTTGAATCGGAAAGTCAAAATAGGTTTCGGGATAAGGCTCTTCCGTGAGGGTAAAATGCCACCATTCCTGCTGTAGCGGTTCAAACCCCTCCGAACGCATCAGATAACGCAACAAAACCCGGTTTTTACTCTGTTCCAGGGTAAGATGGTCGTAATCGCTGTAGGAGATCTCTGAGAAAAAATCAAAAATACCACCCATGTCAATTTCAATCCCGGTTTTTATGTTTACCACTGTCAGATCCACCGTGCTACCCCGAGTGTGGGAAGATTCCGGGGCAATAAAGCCCCCTTCGAAAACTTCTTGTCGCGTCTTATCTGGATAGTAGATGCTTTTGGTCTTCCCATCTTCTTGCTGATTACCCCATCGCACAAAATGATCGACTGCCCGCTTGGGTCGATACCCATCAAAAACCTTTAATCCAAATCCATCTCCCATAAGTTGCTTTTGCACACGTTCCAATGCGATTGTTGCTTTTTCAGTTAATAAAATCCTGGGCGTTTCATAACCATCGATTCGTTCACCGACAAAGTTATCCCCTGTAAAGTATTTCACATCCGTAATGATTCCCGGAATTTCCAGGGAAATATCAACAAAATCATTGGGACGTACAATCATAATTTTTTTCATTGATTATCCCCTAGTTTTATGCATGATCATTATCTATTTCCCTATTTTATACGATGATTGATCTGATTACCAGCAATAATTATCAAATTCAATAAAAGTAGCGATAATCCACCTTAATTATTGGATAACAAATGATTAAGTCGTCTATTTGGTACTAAATTTATCCATTATTTTACGATATCCAGCGAAATTCGACCATCCAAAATTTCGATGATCCGATCCGCTTTTTCGGCAACACGCCGATCATGGGTGATAATTACAAAGGTGGTTCCCAACTCCTGGTTGATTCTACGGAAGAGTTGATAGATACTGTCGGTAGTCTGAGAATCCAAATTGCCGGTGGGTTCGTCAGCAAGAATAATTTTCGGCTGATTCATCAGTGCTCTGGCAATGGCGGTCCGTTGCTGTTGCCCTCCCGACATATTCGTCGCTAGATTGTTCTCGACCTTTTCTAGCCCTACCAGGCTTAGTATTTCCTTTGCCCTTTCCTGACTTTTTTTATCTGCTTTACCCTTGGCAATCCGATAGGGCATCAACACATTTTCCAGGGCAGTAAACTCCGGCAGCAGATAGTGAAACTGAAAAACAAAACCCAATGTTTCGTTTCGCAAATCATCCAAACGTCCTTTTGACATATTTTTGGTGGATACCCCGTTAATAATCACGTCCCCTTTAGTCGGACGATCCAAGGTTCCCATAATATTGAGAAGGGTACTTTTGCCACTGCCGGACTCACCAATAATGGCATTAAACGAACCTGTTTTAAATCCAAGATCAAGTTTATCCAGTGCAACTGTCTTAATCGTTTTTCCGTAGACCTTTGATACCCCTTTTACTTCAACCACACAATTATCCATTTTTAATTACCTCCATGGGGTCCAACTTGGACACTCGAATGGCCGGTATTAAGGCCGCCAGTGTCGAAGCTGCAATGGCAATTCCCGCTGAAATACCGATAAAATGCCAATCAATATAGAAAGGAACCAGAGAAGATCCATCCGGGTTGGTGACAAAGGTGGCAAATGACCAGCTTAGTCCGATTCCCAGTCCGATACCGACAAAAGCCCCTAAAATACCCAACAAAAATCCCTGAGACAAAAAAACCAGACTGGCTTTGAGATTATGCATTCCCATGGCTTTTAATATCCCGATCTGTCGCGATTTTTGTACCACACTGATCGCCAATACACTGGCAATACCCAAAACCACTGATATCAGCACAAAAACCTGAATCATCAGGCTTGAGGCGGTTTGACCTGAGAGTCCCGATAACAAGGCCTCATTCTCTGCTTTCCAATTGGACACAACTAAGGTGTTGTCTTTCAAACGCTGCTCCACCAACATTGCCACTTCATCGGCAGCAAAAACATCACTTACCTGCATTTCGATCTGCGACACGCCTTCACCGGTTTCCAGGAATGCCTGTGCGGTACCGGCATTTGTCAGAATCCAAGATTCATTTAGCGATTTTACCTGTAGATCAAAAAAACCGGTCACCAGAAAATTTCCTGTCTTTCCTGAGGGGGTGAGCATCTCAATTGTATCTCCGATCTTCACACCCAGGTTTTCGGAAAGATCTTTACCTAAAATGACGTCATTTTCATTCGTTCCCAGCTTTCCTTTGACAAGCCGATCAGTTAATTTATAAATTCCCTGGGCTGCATCCCAATCAAAGCCTCTCATCACAATTGTTGTCGACTGATCGGCTGTTTTTACAATTGCCGGACCCTGAATAACCGCCACCGGGTGTATGATCTCATCTGGACTCGCTGCTTTAATTGTTTTGATTTTTGCCTGGGGGGCTAGAATAAAATCACCATCTTCTTTGGGAGAGACCGTAATCTGGGCGGCACTTCCGACAGTTTTATCAACCAGGCTTTTTTGAAGCCCTGTGATTAACGACCCAATAAAGATCTGTACCGATACCCCAATGGCGATCCCCAACACAATGAGGGCTGTTTGTGCCTTGCTTGATTTTAAAAAACGAAGGGCGATATCAAATGCCAGTTTCATCTATTTCCCACCCTTCCGTTATTCTTGCCACTGCATTGTAGCTGTCCACATAACAATCACCGCCGATTTCTTTGACCACCGCCAGATTTTCTTTAAAAGCGGCTCCGCCTAAAACGATGCTGGTATCCTTGCCCAGAATTTTTCTGACATCTTCTATTGTTCTCCTGGCCACAACCAGATTAAAGTAATTACTGACCCCCATGGCAATGACCGCTGGCTGTAACCTGACCATCGCTTGTAAAAGGGCTTCCGGTGGCGTGTTGGCACCTAAAAAATAGACCTGATGACCACATAAGGTAAAAAAATCAGCGATCATCCGGGCACCAACATCATGATATTCTTCAGCTGGACAAAAAATCAGGATTTTCTTTCGCCCCTTTTTATCACTGTTTTGCAAGCCATCATTGACCACCCGGGGATAGCAGTATTCAATGACGGTCCGAACTACGGAAGTTCTAAAATGTTCTTTCCAGATTGCCACTGATTCTCTTCTTTCTTCCAGCTCCATTTTATTTTGGGCCGGCGTTAACCATTCAGTGTATAACTCCACCAGTCCAACCTTCCCAGTTTCCAGTGCATCCAAAGCAATTCGCACCGCATTGGGTTTATCATCATTTTCCAGGCATTCTACGAATTTTTCATATAGCATATGTACACCATCCAATTAATATTACTTATTACTATTTTACCCCGGGGTCTTAAAAACAAACAGATTTATATATCAATTTAAAAGGAAGAATCCCTGTAATTTAAAAATTACAGGGATTCTTTTAAGCTTAAGCACGATTAGAGGTCGATAACCCATTTTCCAATGCTTTCCAGTTTTTCTTTTGTCAATCCACAGTCGAGTAAATAACCAAGCTCATCCAAAGTGCCTTGTCCCAGGGGAACCATCGTCGCGCCTGAGTCACTTCCCAATGCAATGTTCACACCCATTGCATCTGCTTTTTTTACCATCGACTGATGTTGTCTAAAATAAGCTTCCGATACTTTCTGATATTTTTTTAGTGGGTTCCCGTCATCACATCTGGCAATATTGGCAAACGGTGCCAGGGTCGGCACCCAAACAACGCGACTCTCACGCATCGCCTGGAGACAGTCATCATTTATCCCATAACCGTGTTCAATGGTATCTGCTCCGGATCTCAAAGCGATCATAATACCCTCTGGTGTATTGGCGTGAACCATGACTGATAACCCTTTTTGATGGGCATGATCAATCATCTTCGAACATTCACTTTTAGAGAAACCCACCGGTCCCGAAGCACCAAATGCGGTAAAACTCATGATACCGGTAAGAATAATCTTGATAAAGTCCGGCTTTTGTTTGATGAGTTGATTCATCTTTTTAATGCCATCCTCTAGATTATCTACGGAGTCCCCTAAAAAATCACCGTAATGACCTTTCTTATATAAAGCTCGGATGGGTGTCTTAACTAAAAGATTGGAATCTTTTGAAATATCTCTGAGAATTATTCCAATTCCTGAACCATCCCCACCATCACGGATTGCCTGTACCCCTATATTTTGATAGCTTTGGATATGTTTTTTCATCGTCTCTACTGCTAAATCATCGGCAATATCAGACCTGCGCACTCCTTTGAACTGACCCAAACCACAATGAACATGACAGTCAATTAACATCTTTTTATTTACGCAAACGTCTTATTATACTTGTGGCGTTATTGGTGCAATTCCAGCCATATCAAGAATTTCCGGGATTCTATTTTCCCAGCCTAATGACATAATATGAACGCCCTGGGCATATTCTTTACACTCTCTGATCAGACGTGCACAAATTTCTACGCCAGTATCGCCTGCTTTTGTTTTTTCCTTATCCGCTTTCAGTTCTTCAATCATGTCATCGGGAACATGAACACCAGCTACATTGGCATTCATATAGCGGCACATGCCGACATTTTTGGGGATGATCAGTCCAAGTTGAACGGGAACACCAAATTGTTTTGCCTGTTCCATAAATTTAATGAATTTTTCTGGCTCATAAACGCCCTGAGTCTGGAAATATTCGCATCCGGCTTTTACCTTTGCTTCCATTTTGGCCAATTGAACGTCGACAGAGTCACTACATGGTGACACAACAGCACCCTTAGCAAACTTTGGCGGCGCGCCATCAATGGCGTTGCCAGCAATGTCGAAGCCTTCTTCTATCCGTTTTACCGCATGAGTCAATGACACCGAATCCAGATCGAAAACAGGTTTTGCTTGTGGGTGATCTCCCAATGTGGTGTAATCACCGGTTAATAATAATAAATTCTCAATGCCTAGTAATGCCGC
>Ga0163223_100599_pt1 | contig 11098 bp, 10 predicted proteins | sample MSEWel2016_02_17_2_FD_113147 | JGI IMG/M metagenome (GOLD analysis project Ga0163223, IMG submission 113147) | Subsurface microbial communities from deep shales in West Virginia, USA - MSEEL Well Study Marcellus 5H_2016_02_17 ...
GTTCCGGCGGCGGTAGCGGCGATGGATCCGGTGGTGGTAGCGGGCCTACTACTGAAACAACTACCGAGACTACCACAGCACCAGGTAGCGGTGATGGGATTGGTGGTGGCAGTGATAAACCCCTGACCATTGTCACCACCATCCCTGCCGCTGGGGCTTCAGATATCGCTGTGGATACCCCAATCAAACTGGAGTTCAGCAAAAACGTCGCTTATGCCACAGTTCGGGACGCCAATCTCAAAGCCGTTACCCTTTGGGCCGGGGATCAACTAGTCAAAACCGAAATCACCATGGCTGATGACCAACTAGAGCCAGATCTACGTAATTTCATTGACATCGTTCCTAGTGAACCGCTACTGGAAGATACGGTTTACACCATTAAGGTTGATAAAACCCTGAGCTCCAAAAGTGGGGTTGTTCTGGCTGAACCCTTGGAATTAACCTTTACCACCGTTGGAACTGCAGAAATCGCCAATCAAAACACCAATAGCAGCTCCGGCGTGAACACCATCTGGGTCATCATCGGACTGATGGTCATTGTGGTTGTTGTTGGGGTAGTCGTTGTCAAACGAAAAAAAGCCTGAATGTCACCACAAAAAAAGACGATTGTCACCATCATTCTAATGATGCTTCCCGTCCTCTTTTTCTTTGGAACCATCTGTATTGGACGCTATTACGTTTCTTTAACGGATATCTTTCTGACTCTGTGGCAGGGGCTCACCGGCAACAGCAGCGGGATAAGTACCGAAACCACCACGGTGATCCTGCAGATCCGTTTCCCCCGAGCTTTTCAGGGAGCCATGGTAGGTGCGGCTCTGGGCGCCAGCGGTGCCGCTTTTCAGAGTCTCTTCCGCAACCCATTAGTTTCCAGTGGCATCCTGGGGGTTTCCGCTGGAGCTGGCTTCGGGGCCGCCCTGGCCATTGTTTTATTCAATACCGTTTTTCTGACCCCTTTGTTTGCCTTTATCTTCGGGATTCTAGCAGTGATTCTCAGTTATTTTGCCGGCAAAATCGACAACACTTCCACCACCATCACCCTGGTGTTGGGCGGTACCATTATCCAGTCAATTTTTTCGGCCCTGATTTCATTACTTAAATACCTGGCTGATACCGCCACCCAACTTCCGGCTATTACCTTCTGGCTGATGGGCAGTCTAGCATCAACCAAAACTGCTGATGTCTTCCTGGCCCTAATCCCCATGGTTCTGGGCATGGCTGGAATCCTAACCATGCGTTACCGTCTCAATGTGCTCTCCATGGGTGATCGGGAAGCCCGCACCCTGGGGATCAACGTGAGGGCCAATAAGGCCACCATCATCGGCTTGGCCACCTTGGCCACTGCCGGAGCCGTCTGTATCAGCGGAATCGTCGGCTGGATCGGACTAATCATCCCCCATGTGGGCCGAATGTTAGTGGGCAATGACAACAAGTGGCTAGTTCCGGCCAGTATGTCCCTGGGGGCTTGTTTTGTTATTTTCTGCGACACCCTCTGCCGCAGTATCACGGGTGGTGAGATCCCCTTAGGGATTGTAACCGCCCTAATTGGCGGTCCATTTTTTATTTATCTCCTTAAAAAAACCAAAGGAAGGAGCTGGTAATGACTTTGTTACGTTTAAATAACCTAAGTTTTGGTTACGATCCCCACCGTTTGATTTTTGAAAACATCAGTTTTGCCGTCCAACCTGGTGAAGTCTTTTGCATTATCGGCCCCAACGGCTGCGGCAAAACCACCCTGATTGACAGCATCCTGGGTATCAACCCACCCCAACAGGGAACGATTGAAGTCGGCGGCATCCATCTTGCAAAGCTAAAGCCCCGGGAATTTGCCCAGCACATTGCCTATGTTCCCCAAAGTCACACCAAAACCTTTCCCTACACCGTACTGGATATTGTAGTGATGGGCCGGACCTATGCCACTCAAGGCTTTGGTTCGCCGGACTCCAGCCAGCGACAACAGGCTCTGAAAAGCCTTGAGCAAGTAGGTTTAAAAGGTTTTGAAGAACGTCTTTATACCGAGCTCAGCGGCGGCGAACTACAACTGGTGCTAATTGCCCGGGCCTTGACCCAGAACGCCAGAATCATGGTACTAGACGAACCTACCGCCCATCTGGATTTTCGCCATGAGTTAGTGGTAATGGAAATTATCACCTGGCTGGTCAAAGAAAAGGGGCTAACCATTGTGATGGCGACCCATTTTCTCAACCAGGCCTTTTATCTTGAAAATGCCGGGGTACCCACCCGGGTAGCCCTGATGAATCTGGGTAAAATCGAAGCCATCGGTAGCCCTTCCGAGGTGATTACTAAAAACAACCTCAAAAACGTCTTTAAAATCATCTCCACGACCGGGACTACCAATGAAGAAGGAATTCAGCGGAAATTTATCGTACCACTAAAAAACATCCGCTGACTGGCTTATAATATTCTTTAAGAAAGGATGTCTTTATGCACAAAAAAACAAGTTCCCTTCTCAGTTATCTGCTGATGATCGGACTGCTGATAACCCTCCTGACCGGCTGCCAGACCCCTAATTCAACCACAGCAGTTCCAACAAAAACGATTGTGGATTGTCTGAATCGGGAGGTGGTAATCCCGGCTGATCCCCAGCGGGTAGCCTGTCTTTATGCCTCCACTGCCCATATCATGGCGATGCTCGGTCAGGAAGACAAGATTGTCGGGATTCCCAATGGAATTAAGCGGGATGTGCTGATGACCTATAAACGACCCGACATCGTCTCGGTGTCGGTACCTTTTAACGACGGCGCCATCAATATAGAAGAATTGCTGGCTACCAACACCGATCTGGTGCTGCTGCGCCAAAGCACTGCTGATAATGCCGGAGAAATCGAAAAACTCAGCAAGGCCGGGATTCCCTGGGTCGTCATCGATTATGCCAGTCTGGATGGCCTTCAAAAAGCGATTACCGTAACCGGTCAGGTTTTTAATCAGGACGAGCGGGCCGCCAGCTATAATGCCACTCTCCAGCAAACCCTGACACTGGTTTCTCAGCGCGTCAGCGGTCTGCCGGATTCCACTCGACCCCGGGTTTACCACGCTGTTAACGAGGCTGCCCGAACTGATCTGGACGGTGATCTCTGTAGCCAGATCACCGATGCCGCTGGTATCATCAATGTCTCAACCCAGGGCGGCAGCCTAATCACCGATGCCGAAAAAACCATGACTACCCTAGAGCAGATCTACAGCTGGAATCCCGATGCTATCATTGCCAATGACATCAATGCCACCAACTACATGCTCACCGATCCCAAATGGTCCGGATTAAAAGCGGTAGCCGAGCAAAGAGTCACCACTCTACCGGTGGGCGTCACCCGTTGGGGCCATCCCGGTTCGATAGAACCCCATATGGCTACCTTGTTTATCGCCAAAACTTTTTATCCCGATCTTTTCAGCGATGTGGATCTAACCCATACCGTCAAAGACTACTATAAACAATGGTTTGAACTCGATCTGACTAATGCTGACGTCGCTGCCATCTTATCCGGGGAAGGGATGCGACTGGCTAAATAAAGTTCAACCGCTATTTCAATAACAATGATTGATGATCTTCTCAAAAGCCAACAGCAGAACCCTGAGAATAGTCAAACAATCATTGTTTTTTTATTCTTTCATTTCATTCTTTGCGGCATCTACAAAGGCTTTTAGCATGCTCAATGTTTTTTCATCCTGCTGCCATAAAAATTCAGGATGCCATTGCACTGCCAGGCCGAAGGTGAGATCCCCGATCTCCACCGCTTCGACCAGACCATCTTCACTAATGGCGGTCGCCTGGAGGTCAAAAGCCAACCTGGCAATCCCCTGATGATGCATGCTGTTAACCCGGATCGTTTCAGTCTCATAGATCTCAAATAGTCGGGATTCTTTCTTCAGTTTCACACTATGAACGGGATGTTCATAATTGTTTTGTTGAAAATGCTGAATTTGGAATTCCCTTTTCACCTGCACATCGATATCCTGATAGAGGCTTCCTCCCAAAGCAACGTTAATTAATTGGAGTCCCCGGCAAACCCCAAAGATTGGCTTGTCCCGATCCATTACCGCCCGTAATAGCTGCAATTCCAACTGATCTCGGGGAGGATAGATTTCATTGCTATATCTAAGTAGGGGTTCCCCGTAATACTGAGGGTCCACATCCTGCCCACCACTGAAGACAAACCCATCCAATCGGTCGGCGATGGCTTCAATATCTTCGTTACTGTTCAAAATTGAAAGGATCACCGGAATTCCCCCGGCCTTAGTAATGCCATCGGTATATCCCGGGAACATCCAAATACTTTGTTTACTACTGTCATATAACGGTAAAATCCCGATTAGGGGTTTTTTATCTACACCCATTTTTTAGTTTCCTCATTTCTTATGTCTGGCTCAAATCCTGATTCTAGAAAAGATACTCCTGATGACCTCAATCGACTAACAAGGGTCTAACCCTTAAGTCATTGATAGTACACAAGCTTATCAATAACCGTAGTCATGGATATTATTTTAAACGAAAAGCATCCTAATCACAAGCAAAGTTTGATTCTTGGACATAATTGTGACCAAAGCGTGGTTGCTATTGACTAAAAAGTGTTATAAAATATACTTAACTTTGAAATAGGAGCGACGGCATGCCAAAAAAAAGATTCTTGATTATCCTAATTATGTCCCTGATTGTCTTACTATTCGCCGGTTGCGATAAAGACGATGGGGGCACTACCTACATTACTTTAATGACCCTTCCAACAAAAGCAACCATACCCAATGGGTTGAACCTTGATTCGATCGTAAGCATCACCAATCCTATTCCTGATGATCCCAATGGTGCCACCACCACTGTCCAGTTTGGTATTTTTGGTTTTACCAATACCGCCGGGGAACCGGTTTACTATGCTTATGGAAAAAAAGAATCCATTGCCGATGGTGAGTCTCACCTGATGGGCGAAGGTTTTTATCAGGTCAATTATCAAGTCGATGAACAAAACGTTCATCTGTCCTTAAAAGACGGCAGTTCTTACCTGACTACCGTGGATAAGGCCAACGGTATTACCACTGCTTATAACGGAGAACTGCCCTTTGCTTTTTATACCCCGGTGGAAGGTCAAGATGGTTTTTATACCTTTGTCGACGCCGACGGGGCGACTCAATTCCGGGTTTATGCGACTTTTCTAAACAAAAATGGTAATTTTTTCCCGGCCTCAGAAGAGGGCAAAATGATCGCCGGTGCTCTCCCGATCAACCGATCGAAGGAAGAAACTCTACAAGCTCAGGGACAAAATGGGGTTGCCAAGATGATTATCACACCCATTACCTGTACCAACGTACCGACCACTTTTGTTGTCTAATAAAAACCACAAAAACCCGTTGATCAACGGATTTTTGTGGTTTTTATTCGTTTATCTACTCTTATTCATCTAATCATATACTGGATAGTATTCCGTGTTTTGGTGCGCTTTAAAAAAGAGAGCCAGCTGCGCTTCGGTGGTTCGACCCAGGGACAACGGCGGCAACTGGTCCATGGCAAAGAAGCCACTCTCGATTGTTTCAGCATTGCATTTAAAATCACCATCCAGCAATTCACAAAGCATCAGGATCTTATAAATGGTATAGGGACAGGTGTCCTGGACCCACTTACTGCGATCCAGCAACCCCACCAGTCGGGTTGGTTTAACCAGCACACCAGCTTCTTCAAAGGCTTCTTTGATGACATTTTCCTGAGGTGTCCGATTGACATCGGCCCAGCCCCCCGGCAGGGACCAGCGACCATCAACCTTCTCCCGGACCAGCAAAATTTTATTTTCCACGATAACCCCACCGCGGACATCCACTTTGGGGGTCAGATACCCTTCTTCGCGAACGTAGTAATCTTTGATCACCTCATGGGAAACCTCGGTGTGTTTTTCGATGATTTCTTGAGACAACTTTTCGATCTCACGATAACGAACCAGATCATAATCATTTTTGCAGTAGGTCAATCCTGATTGAGAGATTGATTGCAATTCTCTTGCCCATACAAGCCATTGTTTTTCCATTTTTTTCTCGAAGCTACGCTTCTCTCCTTCCAAAATTTAACAAGTAAGGTCTTCACATTTCCGACTCCTGTGCTATAATATAATCGAGAATTAATCTTATCTGTTTATTTCCTTATTTATTGGGAATATAACAAGTGAAGATTAAAATTGACTTAGGAGGTCTATTATGTGTAAAGAACCAAAATTTTTTGTCTGTAAACATTGTGGTAATTTTGTGAGTATGATTCATGAATCAGGTGTAGAAATGATCTGTTGTGGCGATCCCATGACTGAAGTTGTTGCTAATACGACGGATGCCGCCCAAGAAAAACATGTTCCAGTCATTACTGTAAGCGGTAATACTGTGACTGTCGATATCGGAAGCGTTCCTCATCCAATGACTCCCGAACACCATATCGCCTGGATCTTTCTTGAAACAAAAGAAGGCCGCCAACGAAAATGTCTGGCCGAAACAGGCGCCCCAAAAGCTGAATTTGCATTAACCCCAGGGGATAAGGTTGTTGCGGCTTATGAATATTGTAACCTTCATGGTTTATGGAAAGCAAGTCTATAATTATTACACACTGTAAAAAATAATCAAACACCACAAAAAGCTGCCGCAATGGCAGCTTTTTGTGGTGTTAAAAGAATTCTTTAATAAATTCTGCGTAGGTACCATTATATAAATTCATGTCAATGAACGTTTCATCCCCGTCATAACCGTCCATCATACCCCGATGACTATATTGCCAGAAGGTAAATTCTTCGCCGTTTGGCAGCGTTTCCGGCCAGCTATTATCCAAATCGACAATCCAGATCGGATAGTCTTTATAGTCGGTCCCGATATACATTTTAAAAATCCGCTGGGTGGTGTAGAGAATCGGCTTAACCTCGTAATGATCTTCCAGTTCTTTTATTAGCTCATCAAGGATGACTTTAACCTGCTCTTTAGGCAAGGCATTATCTTCATAGATCCCATATAGCTCCAGATCGATCACCGGTGGCAGGTTTTTATTTGAAGCCGGTACGTTCTCAATAAAATTTCTGGCCTGAACTTTACCGGTGGTGTCATAATTCAAGAAATGATAGGCCCCGACCTTGAGTTGAGTTTTCTGACTCTCTTCCCAATTCGTCTTAAACTTAGAATCGACAAAATCATCCCCTTCAGTCGCCTTGATAAAAGCAAAATCAATATTCTGAGCAGCCAGCAATTCCCAGTCGATCTCCCCCTGATAGGCCGATAAATCCACCCCTTTAACCAGATGATCCGCTCTTTTGGTATGATTTAATGTATTGGTGACGCCATAAATGATCAAAATGATGATGATTAACACCCCGATTCCGACTACCAATGAGAGTGCTTTTCTTTTGGTCATTGATTTTCCTCCTTAACTCTTAATAGAAGCATTATAACAAAATAATCACTGGCAGGAAAGTCTCTTAAGGAGTTATAATATAGTTACAGTCCATTTACCGGCTGATCGTCTGCATATAAGGAGAGCGTTATGAATAAACCATTATCCCCAGTTCTTGCTGAAAAACTGGCGACCCTGAAAGAGAATCTTTCCCGCTTCCCCAAGGTCAGCATTGCCTTTTCTGGCGGTGTAGACAGTACGCTATTGCTACAGGTAGCGGTTGACGTACTGGGGAACGCTGTTTTACCCATCACAGTCAATGGTGCCATGCTACCCAGTTCCGAATTTACCGAGTCCCAGGCTTTGGCAAAGGCCATCGGAGCGGTGCCGCTGGTGATTGAAGCAGATGTTTTTTCGCTGGAAAATTTTGTCAAAAATCCGGCTGACCGCTGTTACCATTGCAAGAAATTTATTTTTACCCAAATCAAAGATGCCGCCCAGGCTAGAGGCTTTGAAGTCCTCCTGGACGGCTCTAATTGGGACGATATGAAGGATTACCGGCCGGGCATTAAAGCCCTGGGAGAACTGGGTGTCTTTAGCCCTTTAAAAGAATCCGGCCTGACCAAACAGGATATCCGGGATCTGTCAACCTACTATAATCTCCCTACCGCCACCAAGCCGGCTATGGCTTGCCTGGCCACCCGAATCCCCACCAATACGCCGATCACGCCGGAAGCCCTTGCGGCCATTGAAGCTGGGGAAGATTTTCTCAAATCCCTCGGTTTAAGCCAATATCGGCTGCGGCTTTTGAGTGATACAGCAAAAATTGAGTGTGACCCCGACGATTTTGCTGCCATCATCAAAAACCGTCTGTCCCTAATCGACACCCTAAAAAAACTGGGCCTCAAAACCATCACCCTGGATCTGGCCGGCTACAACTGCGGTAATATGAACGGTTGAATAATTTCAGGTTAAAGCAACCGTAGTACCGACAATTGTTACATCATGTTGTACGCATCGGGGCGAACATGGTGATAACCTGTTCGATCCCGCAGCGAACAACAGATTAACAAGGGTCTGACCCCTAGGTCATTGGTCGGTACGGTAACTGGTTGCCACCTTTATCCAACAACCAAATCCGGCTAACAGCTAAAACTCTTCGTTTAATTCATCCAGCTCCCGGTACATCTGATAGAGGTCATAGTAGACACCTTCTTCCTGGAGCAGTTCCTCATGGGAACCTTTTTCGACAATCCCATCTTCGGTGAGGACTAAAATCGAATCCGCATTTTTAATGGTGGTCAGCCGATGGGCAATCGTAAAGGTGGTTCGGCCCCGGGTCAGCTCTTTTAAAGATTCCTGAACAATCCGTTCGCTTTCATTATCCAGCGCCGAGGTGGCCTCATCCAAAATCAGAATCGGCGGGTTTTTCAAAAATACCCGGGCAATGCTGAGCCGCTGTTTCTGGCCACCGGAAAGCTTAATTCCCCGCTCCCCGATATTGGTATCATAACCCTTGGGGAGCTTTTTTATAAACGCATCGGCGCCGGCATGTTTAGCCGCCTGAATCACGCTTTCCCGGGTGGCATCCAGGCGACCATAACTGATATTTTCATAAACGGTTCCCGAAAAAAGATAAACATCCTGCTGGACAACCCCCACCTGGGTGCGTAAGGAATGCAGGGTCAGGCTTTGAATATCCTGACCGTCGATCAGAATTCGGCCGGAGCTGACATTATAAAATCGGGGAATCAGATGGCACATGGTCGTTTTGCCACTGCCCGAAGGTCCCACAATGGCAATGTTTTCACCAGCTTTCACCGCTACATCAATATGGGAAAGTACCGCATCGCCGCCATCGTTGTATTGAAAACTCACATCTTCAAAAATAATATCGCCCACAACATTTTTCAGTTCCACTTCATTGGACTGATTTTCATATTCGGTAGGTTCGTCCAGAATTTCGATAAACCGCTCAAACCCGGTCATTCCCCGCTGAAACTGTTCTGCGAATTCAACAATCCGGCGGATGGAGGTTAGTAAGGTGGTGACATACATCAGATAGGCGACATAATCGCCGGGATTAATGGCACCATTGATCATAAAGATTCCTCCGAAAACCACCACCAATAAATACATCAGTCCGTCAAAGAGCCGGGTGGTGGTCTGAAAACCGGCCATATAACGGTAGGTTTGTTTTTTTATTTCAAGAAATTTACTATTTCCTGTCTCAAACTTAATCTCTTCAATATTTTCGTTGGCAAAAGATTTCACAACTCGGATTCCCAAAAGATTATCTTCCACCTGAGCGTTTATTTCACCCGTTTGAACCCGCGACCGTTTAAAGGCAATCCGCATCCGATTCCTGAAATAGGTGGTCGTTAAAAGCATGATCGGCAGGGCGGCAAAAATAATCACTGTCAACCAGATATTAACTGAGCCAAGAATGGCAAATGAAACGCCAATTTTTAAACCGGCAATAAAAAACTCCTCGGGACAATGATGGGCAAATTCCGTCACATCAAAAAGATCAGTGGTGATCCGCGACATCAACTGACCGATTTTGGTGTCGCTATAAAAAGAAAACGACAGCTTCTGGAGATGTGAAAAGAGATCCCGGCGCATATCCGTTTCGATTCGGGCGCCCATGACATGGCCCACATCGGCCATAAAGTAGTTAGCCACTCCATCGATAAGCCGCAGTACCAAATATACCAGCCCCAGTTTTAAGATTGTTTCCACCGTCAGACTGGCCAGATCATTGATGGCGGTATTGGTGATAAACCGTACGATCAGAGGCAAAACCAGATCGCATACCGTTGTCAGGGTAGCGCAAAACAAATCCAACAACAGAATCCATTTGTATTTTTGATAATAAGGTATGAAACGTTTGATAAGTTGTGTGTTACTGATTCGCAAAATATTCCTTCTTTCTTAATTGCTACACTTAAAAACTTTGGGCAATTGAAAAACGATTAACGTTTCCCAATTGCCCATTCATGGTCTTTTACTGAAATTTCTTTTATTAACTGATCTTATTGACTGACCTTGCTCTGATCTGTCATGATTTCACTAAGGGATGTTGCCAGACCCGCCAAGCCCTGAATTTCAGAGGGAATAATAATCTTAGTGGCTTTGCCATCAGCTACCTTTTCAAAGGTAGATAAACTCTTAAGGGCAATAACTGACTGAATCGGATTGGCATCATTTAACATCTTGACCCCATTGGCAACCGCTTCCTGAACCTTGACAATGGCTTCTGCTTCACCTTCTGCCCGTCTGATCTGAGCTTCCCGATCCGCTTCGGCACTAAGAATAGCAGCCGCTTTTAAGCCTTCCGCTTGTAAAATTGCCGCTGATTTTTCGCCTTCAGCGACCAGAATGGCACTGGCTTTTTCGCCTTCTGCCTGGAGGATTTTTTCCCGACGTTCCCGCTCTGCCTTCATCTGCCGTTCCATCGCATTCTGGATCGCTTCTGGTGGCATGATGTTTTTAAGTTCTACCCGGTTGATTTTAATCCCCCAGGGATCGGTGGCTTCATCGAGAATTACCCGCATTTTGGTATTAATCACGTCCCGGGATGTCAGTGTTGCATCGAGCTCCATATCACCAATGATGTTACGCAAAGTGGTGGCGGTTAGATTTTCAATGGCTTTCATGGGATTGTCCACCCCATACATATAGAATTTAGGATCGGTAACCTGTAAATAAATTACCGTGTCAATCTGCATCGTAACATTA
>Ga0163223_100601_pt1 | contig 11079 bp, 12 predicted proteins | sample MSEWel2016_02_17_2_FD_113147 | JGI IMG/M metagenome (GOLD analysis project Ga0163223, IMG submission 113147) | Subsurface microbial communities from deep shales in West Virginia, USA - MSEEL Well Study Marcellus 5H_2016_02_17 ...
ACACAAAACACAGAACTATGAATAAACCGTTATTGTCTTCAAAATCATCCGGATTTGTTTCTACCCGCAATGCCTGTAAACTTTGTTCTCCCCTGGGAGGCAGCATTGCTTTCAGAGGAGTTGAAGGGTGCGTTCCTTTAGTTCATGGCTCGCAGGGATGTGCTACCTATATCCGTCGTTATCTGATCAGTCATTTTCGTGAACCTGTAGATATTGCTTCCACTAATTTCACGGAAGACACTACTGTCTTTGGTGGGGCCATGAATCTGAAAGTTGCATTAGAGAATATTACACAGCAATATAGTCCTTCTTTGATAGGTGTTTGCACTACTTGCCTGAGTGAGACCATAGGGGAAGATGTTCCTCAGATGCTGCGAATAGTTGAAATGGAAGCGAATCGGCACTCTGATGGCCCTTCACTGGTGGCTGCTTCAACTCCCAGTTATCAGGGAACCCATATCGACGGGTTCCGGGAAGCAGTTTATTCTTTGGTGCGTCGGTTTTCTTATAAACCTCAACTTCCGGAAAGTCACAACTCTATAAACCTTTTTCCCGGGCTTTGGTCGCCTGCTGACTTGCGACACCTAAAAGAGATTGTGGCTGCTTTTGAGCTTCGATATACGCTCTTGCCCGATTATAGCGAAACGCTCGACAATCCTGTATGGGATGATTATAAGCGAATTCCTGCCGGCGGAACTCCTTTACAGGAGATACGAAACATGGGCGGAGCGCTTACTTCTATTGATTTCGGTGGTGTTGAAGAGTTGTCAGGAGAGGGATATCATTCCGGTGCTCTTTTTCTTGAGAAAGAATTTGGTGTGGGACGAAAAGTACTGTCTTCGCCTATTGGAATAGACCAGACAGATCGGCTGATGAAATATCTGGCCCAGGTGAGCGGAAATGAAATGCCGGATTTGTTCACAGACGAACGTGGGCGATTAATTGATGCTTATATCGACGGACATAAATATGTTTTCGGGAAACGGGTTGTGGTCTATGGTGATGAAGATTTAGTCGCCGGCCTTACCTCATTCCTTAATGAAATTGGAATGAAGGTGGTGCTGGTCGCTTCGGGAACCGAGGCCAAAAGTCTGAAACGGGCATTTGCAAATGTTACCATTGATGCATTGCCCGTGATGGCCGATGCCGATTTTGAGGAGATAAGGACTTTCTGCCGGGAAAACCCACCCGATTTGATTATCGGAAATAGCAAAGGGTACAATCTGGCACATGAAGCCGGTATTCCATTAGTCAGGGTGGGGTTTCCCGTGCACGACCGCATTGGAGCACAGAGAATTCTGCACATTGGTTACCGGGGCGCCCAGAATCTTTACGACACCATTGTCAATACATTGCTTCAGCAAAAGCAGGACAGCTCATCGGTGGGCTATAAATATTTGTGATGATTACTCAACCAAACCGTATCAATTATGCCAGACATTTCTAAACATCCATGTTTTAATAAAGAGGTGCGTCATCATTATGCCAGGGTTCATTTACCCATTGCGCCACAGTGCAATATAAAGTGTAATTATTGCAATCGGAAATACGATTGCGTTAATGAAAGCCGGCCCGGTGTAACCAGCAACGTGCTTTCGCCCGACCAGGCATTGTTTTATCTGGAGGGCCTGATGAAAATATTGCCCAACCTGAGTGTGGTGGGTATTGCCGGACCGGGCGATCCGTTTGCACAGCCCGAAATAACAATGGAAACTTTGAAAAAAGTCAGAGCACGATTCCCGGAGATGGTGCTGTGTGTCTCCTCCAACGGGCTCAATATTCTGCCATCGGTGGAGGAACTTAAGGAGTTGCAGGTTTCGCATGTTACCATCACTGTAAATGGTATAGATACTGATATTACAAAGGGTATCTACGGATGGGTCCGCTATCAGAAGAGAGGATTTTTTGGGGTGGAAGCCTCGGGGTTGTTGCTCAAACAACAGACAAGGGCAGTGAAAGCTTTAGTTGATGCCGGAATTACCACTAAAATTAATATGGTTGTGGTTCCCGGGGTAAACCACCATCATGTGGCAGAGGTAGCTCTTTGGGCCAAGGGACTTGGAGCTCAGTTGATGAATCCTATTCCCATGGTCCCGGTAGAGGGAACTCCGTTCGAAAAAGTTCCTGAGCCACAACCGGCTTTGATTAAGGATCTTCGAAATAAAGTGAGTGAATTTCTGCCTGTAATGAATCACTGCGCCCGTTGTCGTGCCGATGCAGCAGGCCTGCTTGGCAGAGACAGCGCCGATGCAGCACGTCTTTTGTCTGAAGCTACCCGGTTTACGGTCACCGACGAAAAGGAAAGACCCTTTGTGGCAGTTGCCAGCAACGAGGGCATCCTTGTTAACCAGCATTTGGGTGAAGCTTCTCGCTTATATATTTTTCGGGAAACGCCCCAGGGCTATAAGCTGGTGAATCAGCGAACAACTCCAGAAAAAGGAGGTGGTAACATCCGGTGGGAAGAGTTGGGAGAAAGCCTCTCCGATTGCAGGGCTTTGCTGGTTGGCGGGATAGGTCCGAAACCATCAGAAGTGTTGAGTCGCTCCGGGATTCGTGTTGTGGAGATGTCAGGGTTAATTGATCAGGGATTGGATGCTGTGTATAAAGGAAAAGAATTGCGAACCGTCACAAAAGCAGAGGCCTTTAAGTGTGGAAGCGGATGCAGGGGTAGTGCAACGGGGTGCGGATGAACTTTTGTTGGTCGTGAAAAAGGTAAAATCAATAGGGTTTTGGTTTTTTAATTCTTCGGTGTTAAAAATACAGGAAGATGTATTTTATTCAAAACTCCCATATCTCGAGACTTCAGGATTACAAACAGTTGATAATTAATCCATAGTGAAACCAGGCAGGCTGAGCGTAACTCGCTCATAATGAAAACTTTGCGTCATTATATCTCTGCGTTTAAGCTTTTTTAACGGACTATTGAATACGGAAACTCAAAAAAAATAATTATAAAAAGGAAGCTATGAAAAAGCCTGATTATCATTTTCTTGTTTGCAATTCGTACAGGGTGGCTGGCGATGCACAGGGGTTTTGTAATAAAAACGGAGCCATTGATTTGGTTCAATACATTATGGAGGAGTGTGCCGATCGTGGCCTGGATGCTGTGGTTTCCACTACCGGATGCCTGAATGTCTGCTCCCAGGGACCAGTTGTTGTGGTGCATCCCAATAATCACTGGTACGGAAAAGTAGATACCGATGTGGTGGATGACATTCTGGATGCCCTGGAAGAAGGTGGGGCTGCAGAAGACCACCTGATTTCGGAATAACAGCAATAAAAAAGTAATTCAGGGTTTAAGGGATGAAATCCCTTTTGTGAAATGTATGGGATAGTACTGTTTATGCATTAATCTACGGCACAAATGAGACAATACCACTTAATTGATACCACTTTACGTGATGGAGAACAGGCACCCGGTGTGGTGTTTTCTCTTGATGAAAAAATAGAAGTTGCCTCGATTCTTGATGCGGCCGGAGTTCCTGAGGTAGAACTGGGAACTCCGGCTATTTCAGCCGATGATGTAGCACACCTGAAATGCCTTACTGGCCAGGGATTCGGTTTTAGAAGTGCCTGTTGGTGTCGGGCTGTGGAGAAAGACATAGAAGAGGCCGTCGGAACAGGCGTTGATCAGATTAATATTTCGTTTCCTGTGTCTGATATACTGTTGAAAGTGATGAACAAAGACCGGCAGTGGTTAGACCTGGAAGTTTCAAGGCTTATCGCATTTGCATTGACTCGTTTTCGGTATGTTTCGGTGGGAGCGCAGGATGCATCCAGAACAAGTACGGAACAGTTAGTCCGGTTTGCGGAAGCTGTTATTGATGCCGGGGCACATCGTGTGAGGTTGGCCGATACGGTGGGAATCATGAATCCTGTAAAGATTTCTGACTGGTTTCATTTTCTTGCTGGTCAACATCCCGGTGTTGAGTTTGAGTTTCATGGTCATAATGATTTGGGGTTGGCCACCGCCAATACAATCACGGCACTTATGAGTGGATGTCATTGTGCCAGTGTTACCGCAAACGGATTGGGCGAGCGGGCAGGTAATGCTCCGCTGGAGGAGGTTGTTGCGGCCTTACGGACATCCTGTGGAATTGATTGTGGGATTGATCTTAAGAAGCTGGTTCAATTATCTGATTTTGTAGCAACAGCGTCGGGGCGCCCATTGCACTTGTCCAAGCCGGTTTCCGGTGAAATGGCTTTTCGTCATGAATCAGGCATTCACTGCTCGGGCCTTGAGAATAACCGCCTGGCTTATCAACCATTCTTACCCGAAGAGGTGGGCAGAAAGGAAAGTTATCAGGCAGGTCGCCATTCCGGGCGGGTTACTATCCAAAAAATATTGAAAGGGTCAGGAGCAGAAAATTTGGCGAAAGAAAAATTTAAAGAGCTTATGGACTCGCTAAAGCAAAGATCCTTGGCTGAGAAACGCGGGTTGACGAATGGCGAGGTGATTGGTATGGCCCGCAGGTTGGTATAAACATGGGAAAAGGAGTGAGAGGTTTTCAGAAAATCCGAAAACTACTCACTCCTAAACCGAATTTATTATAAATTACCGCAAACATGATGGGCTATTTGTCCAATTTCTTTTACTGCTTCCCGTAACTCATTAACAGCTTCAGTCGATGGATCTTCCCGCAAGTATTTGTCCACCGAGCAAATGGATTGGATACCCTCATATTTTAGAATTTTTTGCCGCAATACCGGGGAGATGCAGTAAACCGTTTCCAAAGCATTCATCAGGTCTGTAAATGTATGGTTCTCAGGCAGAGAGTTGTGAACATCCAGTATGGCCATCACATAACCTTCGAGCGACATTCCCAGAAGGTTGTACCCAATGTCGGTGTTAAAACGTGCCTTTTGTGTTGACCCTGAGGCTTTCAGGTACTGGTCGCCATTGTGCAACCATTTTTTCCAGTTGAGCTCGGTGAGTATCATATTGTCAGGAATTTAATTTCTATTTCGGTTTCATTCTTTGCTGATAAATGGTAGCAATTTCCTTTTTGTATATTGATTGAATTTATCGTTCCCGAACGTTTCAAAGATGAAATAATCCGCTGCTGCTCTTTCTTAGAGCATTTTTTGTGAAAGTGGCAGAAGATAATGTTGGGATTGTCATCAGAAAACTGCATGAGAAATGCCCCGTGTTCGGGGAATATCAAGTCGTCGTAAGCATACATAATATCCAGACCGGTGGCATCTTTAACAATGAATTTTATCTGATCAATGTTTCGGAATTTTATCATATTCAGGTGTTTTTAGATCATTTCAATACTCTGTTTTTCCGAAGCTTCGGGATTAGAAGTGTTTGATAATTAATGGTTTGCATGATTCGCTACAAAATACATAATTCTCTCATGATAAAAACTTTGCGTCATTGCGTCTTTGCGTTTATATTTTTTTTTAACGGACTATTGATCATTTTGAACCATTCTTTTAATTGATGTACCGATTCGGCTTCTTCAAAGGTCTGGCACTTGACCAGTTCCATATTGAAGGCATCTTCCAATTCAGCCGGATTGAAATCCAAGACCTTCATTAATTCGGTTCCCGACGGCATCCTGCAACAGGCTATTCTTAGTTCTGCATCCTGTAGGGCTTGTCGGACGAATCGTATTGCTTTTCCCAGGGCCATATATTTTCTTTTTTGCTCGTTTGAAACATTTCTTTCAGTCTTTGATAAAAAGCGTCAAAACTAATCGCAGGTTGAGCAGGAGCTGCAACTTCCACCCGCGCAAGAACTCAACCCCATAGCATCATAAACTTCATACGGTCTGAGCTGATTATTGTTTAGCAACAAGATATTGTCTTCAATATTTTTGCTTCCCGAGCGAAATACCTTCAGGCCACTTTCAATAAACAGGCCGAGAGCCATCAATGGCATTCGGGGACTGATAACGGTGTATATTCCGCGCTTTTTTAATCCCAGAGTAAGATTTCCGAATTTTTCACTTATCTCATTGATGGAACACCATTCGGTGTCGTGTGTCTGATTGTCGTAAATGCAAACAAATCGGGCATTATGGAATCCACTGGCAAGCATGTTTCTATCCCCCTGGTCGTCAATTACCGGTAAAATAACCTTCATAAGCGTTAAAATTTTTGATTTATGCAAATTATTTCAATTGGTATGCCATGAGTGTGTTGATGTTGATTTTTAGGGGTTTATTGATGTTGATGCTTTGAATATGTTACATTTATGTAGAATGCGATTTGTTTTTTATTCGAATGTGTAGGATTGCTTGGTTTTTTCAAGAGGGGGTGTTGTGGGATAAATGATTAAAAATTACAAAACACCCCCCGTTTTTTATGGGTGTATTGTGTAAATTTATATATTTGTTGTCGTTAAGAGTTTGTTTTTTTATCCTCTTTTCAGAAAGGTTTTTTATTTCCACCCTAATGCTGATAGTATGGAAATTTGTTGTAAAAAAGTAGGCGATGAATGCTATGGAGTTAAGGAGTTGAAGCTGCTTTTTGAAATCAGCCAACGCCTTATCGTTAGCCGGGAGCTAAACAAGGATCTTACGCCCATTCTCCGTTTAGTTGTGGAACATCTTGAGGCTGAGCGCTCTTTTCTGACCATTCTTAACCGGAAAAACAAACGGATTGCGATTGAGGCTGCATGGGGACTTAGCAGTCAGCAACAGGCACGGGGGTCTTATACTCCCGGAGAGGGCGTTATCGGTCGCGTGATAGAACTGGGACAGCCTGTTGTCATCTCCGAAATCAGTAAGTCGAAGCTTTTTATGAATAAAACCCGTTCCGAACTAACCATAGACGGAGCGGAACTTTCTTTTATTTGTGTTCCGGTTATTGAAGATAATCAGGTCTCGGGCGGATTGAGTGTCATTCGAAAATACAATCCCAACATCTCTTATGAGGAGGATATAAGACTGATGTCGGTGGTGGGCTCCCTTGTTGCATCCGCTGCCCATTATCAGCAGGAAAAGCTTGAAGAACTTGAATTGTTACACCAGCGGAACCGTGACCTTAAAAGTCAGCTCGATAGCGATCTTAAACCCAGAGGAATGGTGGGTAGTTCCGGTAAAATGCGCGATGTTTACGGATTGATATCCATGGTTGCGCCCACGTCAAGTACGGTGCTCATCCGGGGCGAAAGTGGTAGTGGAAAGGAGTTGATAGCAGAATCGATACATACAAGTAGCCAGCGGGAGAAAGGACCGATGATAAAAGTGAACTGTTCTGCCTTACCTGACTCGTTGATTGAAAGTGAACTGTTCGGTCACGAAAAAGGAGCCTTTACTGGTGCCGAGCAACGGCGTATCGGCCGTTTTGAATTGGCTCATAAGGGTACTATCTTTCTGGATGAGATTGGGGATTTACCGCAGTCCACTCAGGTAAAGATTCTTCGTATTCTGCAGGAACGAGAATTTGAAAGGTTGGGAGGGACGGAAACCATTCATGTAGATGTTCGTGTCATTACAGCCACCAACAGGAACCTGGAGGAGCTGATAGAACGCGAAGAATTCCGGGAAGACCTTTTTTATCGCATCAATGTATTTCCTTTGTTTCTTCCTCCTTTGCGCGACCGCCGTGAGGATATTCCTCTTTTGGTGGATCATTTTATTGAAAAATTTAATAAACGGAACAACGCAGCCATTAAGCGCATTACCACCACTGCATTGAATATGTTGATGGTCTATTCGTGGCCGGGCAACATCCGGGAGTTGGAGAACTGTATAGAACGGGCATGTATTCTCAGTCGCGATGGGGTTATTCACAGTTATCAGTTGCCACCTACCCTGCAAACAGCCGACAGCACCAATACCCGAACGGGTGGTGGTTTGATGGATAGTGTGGAACGCATCGAAAAGCAGCTGATAATTGAAGCGTTGACCTCCACCGGTGGAAACATTACCAAATCTTCCGTGCAGTTAAAAGTGACGGAGCGAATGCTTGGCACGCGTATCAAAAAATATGGTATTGATGTGTGGCGCTTTAAAAAAGTGAACGATTAAGTTATGAACATTCAACGGGTCGATTTTTCCAAACCGGAGCATCAGAAGGCTTTTGCAGCGTTGCTAAATGCTTACATGCTTGATGATATGGGAATGCAGAAGCCTTTATCTTCTTCTCAGGCCCGAAAGGTGATTGAAGATTTATCCCAGCATCCTTCTTATTTAGGATTTATGGTACAAAATGAGAAGGAGTATCTGGCTTTGGCAAACTGTTTTGCTAATTACTCCACTTTTGCAGCCCGCCGGCTGATTAATATTCATGATTTTGTAGTTCATCCAGGGCATCGGCGGAAGGGCGCCGGCCTTTTTTTACTCTCCGGGATTGCGGAGTTTGCTGAAGAAAACGGGTTTTGCCGGATTAATCTGGAAGTAAGGACCGACAACCAGAAGGCAATGCACCTTTACCGGAAATTCGGATTTCAGGAATGTACGCCAAAAATGTTCTTCTGGCAGAAACAAATTTCTTTGTAGAGCCTGCAAGTAAAATACAGATTTCTCAGTCTTTGATAAAAAGCGTCAAATACGATACATTCGTTTTCTTACAAAGATTAAATAAACCTTGGGTCAGAACGGGTTCTCATAACCAGATCATCATTTTTTTTATCAAGCCAGCCACTTACCGCATGTGGCCGGTTGTCGAACTGACGCATGAAAGGCTTGATGTCCAGAAGTGGCGTATTATTCAGCATGTCGGCCCCTTCAAAAAATATTTTGTTTTCCTCCACTTTTACCAGTCGCACTGTTGAAATGCCTATGGGAGAGGGGCGCTTTGGGGAGCGAGTGGAAAAAATGCCATGTTCTTTGTCATCCATGAATGGCTTTACTATAAGTTGGTATCCCTGTACTTTGTGGAGATGATAGATCAGCATAATATTGGAGAAGCCAGCTAGATCTTTCAATCCTTCTGTAAATTCAGGAAAAATCTCTGCCATTCCACTGATGTTTCCTGCTCCGGAGGGTTGAATGGGCATGCCCTGGAGAGAATCATGGGGGGTGGTAATGGTTCCGATTATGCTTAGACTTAAGGTTCGTTGTGGTTCGATGTGATTCATAATTAGTAAGATAATATAAGTTTAGTATAATGTCAATATTTACAGGGGCATCGCGTCCAGAGACAACGTTTTAAACAGACAATATACAGTGCTGTCTTTTTTCAATTGTAGTTCTTGCCCTGCCGCCTTACTCACTTCTGCTATCAGTGGAAACCCACAATCAACCAGACAAAGCAAACGTGGCCCTTCTTCAAGAGTCTCCGTTATCCGGCCTTTAATCTGGTTTCGGAAGGAGGTTCCTTCCATTCGGGTTTTTGCCAGAATGATGTGATCGGGTCTTAGGAAAATTTTCATCCTGCTCCCTGACTGATAGCTGTTTTTTTGTGGTTCAAATAGCACCTTTACTTTTTCTCCGTTGCCAAAGCCGTTTAAAATAACTATTCCATCGTCGGTATTTACAGACTTGATTTTCAATGTAACAGTGTTCAGTGCGTCGCTAAGGGGAATTAGTTTGAATAACAATCGGTTTTGCAATAACACTTCATAATCATTATGACCAATTACTTCTCCTTTGTTAATAAGGCATAAGCGATTTGTTAACTTAATGATGTCGGGGAGATCATGGCTGACAATTAGTACCGGGATGTTCAAAAAACTGGCTATTTTAGAGATATACGGAATTATCTGTTGTCTTAATGATTGATCCAGTGCGCTGAAGGGCTCATCCAGTAAAAGGATTTCTGGTGATGCCAGTATTGCCCTGCCCAGAGCGACTCTTTGACGCTCACCACCGGAAAGTTGCCCGGGGTATTTTTCAATCAGATGAGTTATGTTTAGTGTTGATATTACCTGTTCCATCTGTTTTAAAGCACGATGGGGTTTTTGAAATGAGTTTCCGTAAAGTAGATTTTTTTTGACAGAAAGATGAGGAAACAGCCTGCCTTCCTGAAAAACATATCCTACCCGTCGTTTGTGGGGTGGAATATTCTCTTTTTTTTCGGAAGAAAACAGCATTTTGCTGTTGCTTTGAATAAATCCTTTATGGGGAGTTTCAAATCCACTGATGCATTGCAACAGGGTTGTTTTTCCCGAACCGCTCGGTCCAAAAATGCCGGTAATTCCGGGTTCGAAGTTTTCATTAACAGTTAATGAGAAACCGGGACGGCTAAATGAGATGTTAATTTTTAGTTTGCTTTGCATGGTCAGGGTCTTGAATAGTTTCTGCGGTAAACATAGTATGAACCAATTATTGCCACAAAAGAGATGATTATTGATACAGCTACCAGCAAAAATGTTTCCCGATCTTGCCCCGGTACCTGCATCTTTGCATAAATGGCTAATGGTAATGTTCGTGTTTCTCCGGCTATATTCCCGGCAAAAGTTATGGTGGCTCCAAATTCTCCCAGACTTCGGGCAAATCCCAGAATAAACCCGCCAATGATGCCGGGTCCGGCCAGAGGAAGTGTGATAAAAAAGAATGTTTTTACCGGAGATGCTCCCAGAGATCTGGAGGCTTCCTCCAGTCTTGGATCAACCATTTGCATCGCCACCTTCACCGATCGGATCATTAGTGGAAACGACACCACCGTTGAGGCGATTACTGCTGCTCCAAAAGAAAATGCAATGCGAATTCCAAACCACTCGAACAGCCATTTTCCCACGAACCCGTTGGCGCCAAGGAAAAGTAAGAGTAAATAACCGGTGGTGACTGGTGGTAATACCATGGGTAAGTGCAAAAAGGCTTCAATAAATACTTTTCCCTTGAATTGTTTTCTGGCAAGTATGTAGCCCAGAATTATTGCAACAGGTAAAGCAATTATGGAGGTTAGCACCGCCACTTTTAATGAAAGCCATATTGCCTGATATTCCATTGGAAGTGAGTTGGTTGAACTTATTTTGTTTTGAAATCTTTTTATCAGTGATGATTTACTTCCTTTTTTATGTAAAAATAATCCTGTCCAAAATAATTATTGTAACAGAGTTGTCGTGCTTGTTGGGTGCCGACCTTGGCAGGTAAGCCTAAAAACAAGGTTGTTTCATCGAAGAATCGTCTTTGTTTGAATCTCACGCGCGCAGCAAGTGAGATGAGTTTAGACGATTTCGAT
>Ga0163223_100604_pt1 | contig 11047 bp, 13 predicted proteins | sample MSEWel2016_02_17_2_FD_113147 | JGI IMG/M metagenome (GOLD analysis project Ga0163223, IMG submission 113147) | Subsurface microbial communities from deep shales in West Virginia, USA - MSEEL Well Study Marcellus 5H_2016_02_17 ...
AGACAAAGACTCCATTCTTCAAATAATTATCTTTCGCCAACTGAATTTGAAGAAAAAATGTTACATTTAGAAATGATTAGTTAAAAGTTAATTTTTGTGTCCTATTTTCTGTTGACAGATCAAATTGACTTAACAACAGGTATTTTCCCTGTCAAAAAAAGTAGTAGTAAAGATATAACTATTTATACAACAAAAACTGATGGTTGGGGAAAATGTCCTTGGACAGTTGGAACAGGTAAAACTTCTTGTGTAGGAGGTTCAATTTCAACTAAAAAAATTACTTATTATGAAAGAGGTTGGGAAATGGGTAGTGATAACCCACAGTGTACTACTAGAGCTCATGCACAAAAAACATACACTAAATATACTTGTACTTATTTTGACTATTGGGAAGAGATAGGGGAATACTCTTCAAAAAGAGATTACTTAAGAGGTGATGGAACTACATTTACACAAAACCATGGATTTATTTATAGAATTATTAGATAAAGGAGAAAATTATGATAAGTGCAATTGAACAAAAGAAAATACTAGAAAAAAAGATGAAGCGATTAGAAAAAATAGGTGAACTTGAAAATGAAATGATTGAAAAAGAGAAAGATTATAAAAAAGCAAAAAGTAAATATGAGAATGAACTAGAAAAGTTTAATAATAATTTTCAACAAGGTAAAGAAAATGAATAGATTACTTTATAACCTTATTCAAATTTTCAATAAATATTTTGAAATATCTGGAGCAAATGAAATAGTTATTTTAAAAGAGAATGAATTACATTTATGTGTAAATGGCAAATGGGATACATATTTGGATGACTCTTTTAAAAAAGAAGTTTTAAATGACTTTTTAATATTTCTTGCAAATGATAGAGAACAACAATTTAATAAAAAGAATAGAAGTTTATCAACTTCTATTCCTGGAACAAATTATAGAGTTCAAGCTTTACATAAAACAGCATTAAATGATCAAGACTTCTCTATTAATATAAGAATTCCACCAAAAGTTGTTTTTCCTATTGAAGCATTTAAAATATCAAAAAATGTACCCTACTCTTATGAAGATATTTTAAATTTTATAACACAAAGAAAAAATTTACTAATAAGTGGTGGAACTGGTAGTGGTAAGACATCACTTTTAAATACTTTATTAAAACAAATTGATAAAAATGAAAGAATTGTAATTATTCAAGATTCACCAGAACTTAAAAGTAGTAACATAAATCAAACTTCAATATTAGTAGATAAAAAAGATACTGGAACATTTACATACCAAGATGCAATTGATGCAGCAACTAGACTTTTCCCAGAACGATTAATTTTAGGAGAGTTAGACACTAGAAATACTTTAATGTCATTAAGACTTAATAATACAGGTCATGCAGGAACAATTTCAACAGTTCATGCAAATAGTGCAGAAGATGCACTATACGCAATGAATTTAAACATAAGATTTGAAAGAGATATTTCAGACAAAACAATAACAGAATATATATCAAGAGCAATTGATTATATTATTCAAATTGAAAGAAATAAACTTACAAATGAAAGAGAAATAGTTGAAATTTTAGATCTTAAACATTATGTAAATAATTGCAATAATGAAGAAGAACTTAATTCTAAAAATATCCAATCATTGTTAACTAAATTAGTGCAAGGAGAAACCAAATGAATAATCAATATATAAGAAGACATTTTTATTTAGATGAGAATAGTTTGGCAAGTTTAAATAAGCTTCAAAAAAAATATAAAAGACCAGCTTCAAGACTTATAAGAGATATGTTAAATAGAAGAGCTTCATTAAAAACTCTTGCATCTCTTGATGTGCAAATACAAACTAATAAAAAAGCATTACTTTTAGTTTCAAGGATTCCTAATAACTTAAACCAAATTGCACATAATCTAAATGAAGGAGCTTTCAATTTTGATGAATATAAGTTTTATGAAAAAACAGAAGAACTAAAAGATGAAATAAAAGAGCTTATATTTGAACTTAAATACAACACAAGACTTCTTGAGGAGATATTATGAGAAAAAAAATCACATTAGTTTTATTATCATTGGTTTTAATTATTCCAATATTTTATATTATTGTATGCATTCAATTTAATCTTGATATTTTTGATTCTGTTGGTATTCTTGAAGATTTATATATGCAGCAGTTTATTTATAAAAATAAATTAAAAACAGAAATATATGCAGCTTTTGCATATTCTGTTTTGCCTTTAGTTTTCTCTATTATGTATATTATTGGATCATGGAAAAAATCAAGTTATGGATATGCAAAGTTTGCAGATATTTCTTATATTCTTAAAAATATGAAACTAAATCTAAAAAAAGGTTTTACTTTTTGTTTATTAAAAGGGAAAACTATAAAAACAGATGATAAAAGAAGTACTTTAGTTATTGCTGCACCAGGGACAGGAAAAACTTCTGGTATAGTAGTACCAAATCTTTTAACATTATCTACAAGTGCAATAATTCTTGATGTAAAAGGAGAAATTGAAGCACTTACTTCTAAGTATAGAAAAGAGAAATTAAAAAATCAAATATTAATATTTAACCCATTTGGAAATGATAATAGCTTTTACTTTAATCCCTTTGATAAAAATACAATAAAAAAAATTATTGAAAAAAGAAAGAAGCAATTTAAAGAAGATGAAATAGATGATAAATTTGATTTTAATATAAAAATGGAACTTATCAATCAAACATTAAATGTTTTATTTAAATCAAGTGGAAAAGAGTCTAAAGAAGATAACCATTTTTTAGATCAAGCAAAAATACTATTTAAATTTTTTGCAATATATGATTTAGAAAAATTTAAAGAAACTAACTTTTTTAGACTTATGAGATACCCTAAACTATCAAGAGAAGAATTATTAGATGAAGAAACACTAAGTAAAGCAAGAGAACTTGAAGAAACAGAAGAAATAGAACTTGATGATATGAAACTATTTTTTACTCAAGTTGCAAATGACACTTCATTAGATGAATTGATAAGAGATATGGCAAGAAGCTTTGAAAGAACAAATACAAAAGAGTTCAAATCTATTGTAACTACATATGCAAATAAACTTCAAGTTTTTGAAGACTATAGAGTTAAAAAAGTAGTTGAAGATATGAATCTTGATTTTGAAGACTTGAGAAAAAAGAATATAACTATTTATATCAAATTAAAAACAAAAGAAATTGATACACTTTCCCCATTAATTACTATAATATTAGAAACAATAGGTAAAGAACTTTTAGATGAAGAGAATGACAACCCAAATGAAAGAATTGACTTTTATTTAGATGAGTTTGTAAGATTTGGTAAGAACCCTTTTTTACTTGAGTTACCTACTCTTTCAAGATCTTATAATATTCCTGCAACTTATTTAGTACAAACTTCTGCACAAGTACAAAAATACTACTCATTAGAAGATTTGAAAATATTATCTGGGTCTTGTGCCTATAATATCATTTTTACAATTAATGATTATGATTATGCAAAAATGGTTTCTGAATCTATTGGTAATCTTACAAGAGAAAAACAAAGTGAAACTTCTCAAGCTCTTAAAATATTTGGTTCTAAAAATAAAAGTGAAGAAGGTTATGCACTTCTAACACCTCAAGATTTGATGAATATCCCAAACGATGAAGTAATAATATCTGTTTTTGGACACAAAGCAACACCTATTAAAGGGAAAATAAACTACTACTTTAAAAATAGAAAATTGAGAAATATTGTAAAAAAACACGGAAGAAAGGATGACTAATGACTGGTAAATTTGATGCTCAAAAAAATAAATTTCTAATTATTTTAGATAAAGACAAAAAAGAACTTTCATACAAAGAATTAGAAGAGTTGTTTAATATAAAAGTAGAAGAAGTAAGTCTTATATATAAACTGTTAACAAAGTATCCTACTTTAATAAAGGATTAATTATGCAATATACTAAAATACCAATGAATAAACTCCTAGAACAATTAGGATTTGAAATCAATAGATCTAAAACTTCACAAAGTCATATCGTAATGAGTGATGGAGTTGATAAAGTAATTATCTCAAGGGGTAAGGGCTATGAAAAAGATGGCAAATTATTAGGTGTAGGAAATTATATATATTTTAATCCTCAAAATAATAAAGACAATGGCACAATCTACCAATTTTGTAAAAATAGAAATATTGATATTCATAAATTAGTAAAAGGAGCTGAAATAAAAGATTATTCTCATAATATTATCATTAGTGACTCACGATATTATGATCCAGAATTATCAAAAAAATTTAAAGAGCTGAAAAGCTACAATCAATCTAACATGAAATCTCTATCTAAAATACGAAAAATCAATCCATCAATAATCAAAGAGTTTGATAATATTAAAGTAGATGAGTATAAAAATATAGTTTTTCCTACTGTTACAGTTGAAAACTTTAAAACAGTTATCTCAAATGATAAAACAAAAGAAAAATCAATTGAAAAACTAATCATATCAGGAATGAATAAAAAACTAATAGAAAGACCCCTTACACGTGATAAACAAGGTAATAAACTTGATAAACCTATAAAATCATTAGAAGAAGGTAAATCGGGTTTAACAATTTTAAAAACAAATAATGCAAAAATAGAAAATATTACTACTATTATAACAGGTGAAAATAGTATAGATAATCTATCATATGCAGAAATAAAAAAAATAGATTTATCAAAAACATTACTTGTTTCTTTTAATGGAAGTATGAAAAATGAAGCTATCAAAGCTTTTAATTTTTTACTAGATAAACAATTGCCAAATGTAAAAAATATAACTGCTGCATTTGATAATGATATACAAGGTATTAAATATGATGAAAAACTAAAAGATATTATCAAAGATAAAAAGCTAAATCTAAATATAGATAAACCTAAGTCTAAAGACTGGAATGAGGAACTTACAATATTTAAAAAAGATTTATTCAAAACATATAATAAAGCAAGAAATTTTGAAAAATCATTTACTTTAGAATTGGAGAAATAAAATGAAAACATCAATTAAAATTCTTTTAATACTAACTCTATCTTTTAATAATTGCTTTGCCTTATTTGGTGGAGGAGGTACAGGTGGTGTAGTAACAGACCCAACATCTTATACATACTATGCAAAACAGATAAAAGCAATGAATGATCAAATCAAGAATGCATTAGACCAACTAGAGGTATTAAATAAGGCTAATGATTTAATTGATAAAACAAATGACCTTATCTTTAAATCTGGTGAAAAGATTTATAATCCTACAAAGAAATTACAAAATCTAGTAAGAAATGTACAAAGAATACAAGATAGATTTAAAAATATGGCAGATAGAGCTAAAAACATGGGAGCAGAAAGATTTTTTAAAGACTATCATCATATTGAAGAGCCATTAGAAGATAAAGTATACCAAAAGTGGAAAGATAATCTTTCTGCTTTATTTAATAATGATGAAGACGAGAAATACCAAAAACTAAAAAAAGCTATATTAAATGCTCAAAAAACAGGTAACTATTTACAATATCAAAAAGCAGTAGAGAATATGACAACTTACTTAGAATTAAAAAAGAAAGAACAAGATGGAATAAAACTATCATCATTTAAATCTCCTATTGATTTATACCAGGAATATTTTTTAAATGCGGATAGAGTAAAAGAACGAAAAAATAGAAAAGAGGAATTAAAAGATTTAATACAACAAATAATAAATGCAGAAGATATGTTAAAACAACAACAAGTTACAAATCAAATATTAATATACATGCTTGAAACAATTGATAAACAATATGAAATGCAAATGAGATTTTATTATGCTTTATCAATTCCAAAGTTTCAAAATTCTGCATCAACAATAGATGAAGAACTAAGCAAACTAAAAGAGGAAAGAGAAAAATATAGAACATCAAGAAATGTAAATAAAAAAGAGGCAATTGTTGAAAGGGATAAATATATAAAACAATTAAGTAGCAATGTTGAAAATAGTGAAATATATAAAATATTATCAGCGGAACAAGACTTTCATGAGTATTAATAAAGCTAATATTTTATAAAATACATACAAAGGAGAACAACATGAAATTGATAAGTTTATTTTTATTTACTTGTATTATAACAAGTAGTATTTATGCAGAGATGAATGATGCATTAAAAAAAATGATTGAAAGACAAAATAAAGAAATTGAAAAAATTGACAAGGAATGGAATGACCCTTACAATAAAAAAATAAGAGAACTAACTAAAAAACATTATGGAAAAACTGTTAATGGTGATAAAGAGCAACAACAACTTCAAAAAGATATTGTTGATAGTATAAAAGAGGAGTAACTCAAATACTCCTCTTTTTTATAGTTAAATTACCAACCACCAGGACTAATATCAATATCTTCGTTATAATTATATGAATTTTCATTGCCAAATACAAAATCTAAATCTTTATTTTTATTGAGGCTTAAATCAAGTGTTTTAATTAGAGACTCAATATTTTCTGCCCCTACTAATCCTATTTGACCTTTACCATTTTGAGCTACAATCAAACCACTTGTTGAATATGATCTATTTGATTTATGAGTTTTTTGTAAAAATCTTAAATATTTTACAAAATTATTTGCAGATTTAATACCTATTTGTTCATCATTATTTTTATTTAAATCTAAATAATTTTTTATAAAGTTTGTATTTTTTTTTGAAGAACTATTTTCAAAATAGTCTATATAATTATAAAAATTTATATCGTTATCTTTCCCTACTCCTAAGTAATGACATTGATTTGAAATCTCTTCCATTTCTGGCGAAGAGCTAATTATCTTATCATTTAATCTATTATACTTTACAATTTCTTTTTTATCTTCTTTATCTTTCTTAAATTCAATTATTAAATATTTACCATTTATGCCAGTAATCAAATCACTTAAAGTTTCATCTGATGGTGTCTGTTGAAATAGATTAACAGATGAATCATTTACTAGTCCACTTTTTTGTGTTTCTATGCCTAATTTATAAATGAATGTACCAAGATAAATATTTTCATAAATATTCATTGTAATCCTTTTTGTTTTATTTTTTTTCATTTTAGTATAAAAAAATAGTAAGACTAAAAAATATTTCACTTTGCAATATTTTTTATTTATTAGATAAAAGATATTTGAAAGTTTAAAAGATATGTTTTACTTAAATAAATCTTTGTATACTCTATAAAATAGCACTTTGACTTAGATTAGTGTGTGTTATTTATGGTTATCCTGCCTTTAATTTGAGCTTTTGAAATAGTATAATTATTTTCGAAATGTAATGAGAAAAGAATTATATCTATGGGAAAAAGTGAAACCATACATCATTGGTTATTTTAATAACCAATAACTATTTTGATTTTGCAACCGCAAAATCAATCAAAGGGAAGAAAATGCTATTACTTGATGAAATGGAGTTGACAAGAGAGAAGTTAAAAGGAACTCCAAGGCCTAAAAAATCATTTATACTAAGAAAGAAAAATGTTGAATATAAACAAGCAGTTGTAAAACACTTATCTAATTTAAATAAAAAAAATATTGATTATGCAATGTTTTATATTGCTAAACATTCTGAAAATTTTATAGTAAAAGATGAAAATGGAAATGAAGTAAAAGTTCCAGATGTTCTTGAAAAATGGAAAAAGAATATGTCAAATGATTTAAAAAGCAATGAAGCTATACATCTTGCTTTTTCAATTGATGAGAATAAAACAAATAAAAATATTGAAGCATTAGAAAATAGTGTTAAAGATGTTTTAAAACATAAGTTCTATGAATATAGTTATGTTTATACTATACATAAACATCAAGGCAAACCTCATGTTCATGCCATAATAAATAAAAGAAGTAAACTTACAAATAGAAAAATGCATTTTAAAGAAAAAGGAGATATTAAAAAATTTTATAAAGATTTGCGTGATGAGTTTGCAGAAAATCTTAATCATTATAATGAAGATTTCAATTACTATTCAGAGTATAATGTAGAAAGAGATATAAAATATAAATTACTAAAAAAGACTATAGATGATCTAAAAAAGAAAATGAATTTAAATAACAATATCATTCAAGAAGCTAAAGAAAATATAGAACAATATAAAACACAATTAGAAGATATAAATAAAAGAATCCAAATAAATTTAAAAGAAAAAATCAATCAAGAAGTAACTAAAGATAATCATAAAAGCAATTTAAAAAAAATAAAAAATACTCTTAAACGAAATAAAGAACTAACAAGAATAAAAAAAGATATTGAAAAAAATATTTCTAAACAAGAAACACTTATTAGAAATACTGAATTTATAATAAAAGAAGCTGCTACAAAAGATTTTGTTGATACTGAACATACTTTAAAATTTTTTCAATCTAAAATGAATAAAAGAAATATGACTCTTAGCCAATATTTTGGAATAGAAAAGTTAAGTGAAAATTTTAAAGAATTAAAATTTTTTTATAATATAAAAATTGATAATGAACTTAAAAGTGAAAAAGATGAAATACAACTATTATCAATGACAACAAATGCATTTAAAATATATAAATTTTATAAACAAGCAAAAGCAAGAAGATTTGAAAATAAAAAAGTGATTAAAGATAAAGATATGTTAAAAAAAATAGATGAAAATATTGATACACTGAAAAAAATTTTTAAAGAAAGAGAACATGAAGTTAATCTGATGATTAGAAAGACTGAAAGAACAATAGAATTAAATAAAGATAAAAACTCTATAATTGAAAAAAAGAATAAAGAGTTAGACTTTTTAAAAAAAGAACTTGATTATATAGAAAAAATCAAAGACACAAATTTTGAATTGAATGCAAATACAATTGATTTTGAAAAAAATTTCAATAAATTTAAAACTAATATAAAAGATATCAATAAAAAAACTTCAATATTCAAAATACAAAAAATACTTGCAGAAAAACAATATATAAAAGAAAATACAAATGATAAAGAAAAACTAGAATACATAGAAAAGTTTGAAGCAAAAATAAAAAATATAATTGATATAAGAGCATTGCAAAATTATAAACTAAGAGAGCATAATAAAAAAAGAGTAAAAAGTAGCGCTACTGTAAAAGATAAAACAAAAATACTTAAACAACAAGAGTTCTTAAAAAAAGAGAGTGATACTATTGATAAAATATATAATCAAGAAGTAAGTGATATAGATAGAAAAGTATTTATAAGTAAATTTGAAACTAAATTGAATGAAATAGAAAAAAAAGACTCTATATATAAATTGATTGATTTACATAAAGAGTTAACTTTTAGAACAAAAATAGGGAAAAATAAAGATGAAATAGATTATTTAGAACAAACAAGAATAAAACTAAAAACATTAGTTGATGATAGAGCATTAAAAAATTACAAAGGGTATAAGTCAATAAAAGAGAATTTACAAAAAGAACAAAAGCTAGATAATAAAGTAAAATATGCAAATAATCTTTTATTTCTTAAAAAAGAAAAAACTTCAATTGAAAGAATCTATAAAAAATTTATTACAAATAAAGATAAACAAATGTTCCTTTCTAATTTTGAAGAGCGGGTAAATTATCTTAATGACTCAAAGTCAATTTATACTATTAATAACTATGAAAAAGAATTAGAATATAGAAAAGAATTTAATATTACAAATAAAAAAGATGAATCATTTATAAATAATCTAAATGAAAGAATTAAATTAACAGCTGCAATTAGAGAAGATAAAGTAAAAAGGACAATAACATATTATGTAGATAAACTAAATAAAGAACTAACAGATGAGGAGATTATTGATACTAAAAAATCATTAAAATACATGAAACAAGAAAATAAAGATATAAAAAATAGAAAACAAAAAAATGCAAAGATAAAAGAAAAAGATATAGAAATACAGATTTAGTACGGATTAATATCGTATTTAAACCGTTTTTTATACTTATTTTGTTATAATTTCTTTTGAAAAGGTATTTTAGAACAAATAGAAGAATTAAAAGGTCAACTAATATGAATAAATTAACAATAATTACTTTTGCAAATTTTAGATCTGGTGGTAAAAGTTCAGCGGCAAGACTTCTTGCAGAGAGAACAAAATCTAGTATTCTAAACTTTGATACAGAAAGAGATGCAGAGCATTATAATGCAGTTAATACAATCAACATTCAAAAGAATAAAACTATTACAAGAAATGAAAAAGAACTTATATTAAGTGATGAGCAAACGGAACAAACTATATCATCAAAATCAGGCTTTTTGATTTGTGACTTAGGGGGATATTTTGATCCAAGAGTAAATGAACTAGAGAGTGACTTTTATATATTACCCTCTTTTACAGATTACGAATCAATAAGAGAAACTTTAAGAACTGCTAAATACATTTTAAAAGAGTTGCCAAGAGCCAAAATCATATTTATTTTAAATTTTGCATTTTTGACAACTTCAAAAGAAAGAGAAAAAGCAGCAAAAGATTTTGAAGAGCAACTTGAAATAAATATGTTAGACCAATATAAAACTATTTTAATGCCAAGAAGTAATATTTTTGCTAAACTTGTTAATGATTTAAAAAAAGAAGAAGATCTAATAAATGAAAATAAAACATTAAAATCAAGTTACAAAGGTGTAAGAGCTTTTGTCGATGAACTTGCAGATACAATAAATTTTAAAGGCTAAATGTGAGAAATGAAAGAATAGAAGATAATCATCTACCAAAAACTCAAACAAAAGAAGACTTAACTATTAAAACAGTAAATAAAACTCAAAATAGTGATGATAATAAAATTGTCAGATATGAGTTTAAATTAACAAAAAAAGAAAAAGAAGACATGTTTAAAAATTGTGAAAGAATATATGGAATTAAACCTGTACAAGTAATTAAAATGCTTTTGAAAGAAAAAGGAATTATATAAGGGTCCCTCTATAAGATAAGACAAGACCCTTATCCATTAATCAGAGACCGTTTAAAAATCTGTGTCAAGTAACTAATCGTAACTAAAGTTACACCTCTAAAAACTCGTCTAATCTTCCCTCGAAAAATATAGCTAACTGAGAGAGGGTTAGACTCCAATTATGAA
>Ga0163223_100606_pt1 | contig 11041 bp, 9 predicted proteins | sample MSEWel2016_02_17_2_FD_113147 | JGI IMG/M metagenome (GOLD analysis project Ga0163223, IMG submission 113147) | Subsurface microbial communities from deep shales in West Virginia, USA - MSEEL Well Study Marcellus 5H_2016_02_17 ...
ATCGTTGCGGATTTCCATCATATTATGGATGAGTTTGTGGCCTATGATCCGCAGCTTGTCCTTTTGGATATCTCCCTGCCATTTTTTAACGGTTACCATTGGTGCAGTGAAATCCGCAAGCTTTCCAAGGTGCCGATTATTTTTATTTCGTCGACCAGTGATAACATGAATATTGTTATGGCAATGAACATGGGCGGCGATGACTTTATTGTCAAGCCCTTTGATCTGGCGGTGGTGGTGGCAAAGATTCAAGCTCTGCTTAGGCGGACCTACTCCTTTCAGGGCCAAGTAAGCCTACTGGAACATAAGGGCGCGATTCTAAATCTTAATGATGCCAGCATTATCTATGTGGATCAAAAAGTGGAGCTAAGTAAAAATGAGTTTAAAACCCTTCAAATTTTACTGGAAAATAAGGGCAAGGTGGTCTCTCGGGATGTGATTATGAAACGGCTTTGGGACAGCGACTGCTTTGTGGACGATAACACCTTGACGGTAAATATTGCCAGGCTGCGCAAGAAACTGGAAACAGCCGGGCTGGCTGATTTTATTGCCACTAAAAAAGGCGTCGGCTATTTAATTGGGGATTAATCGAGGTGTAAAATGAAAATATTATTTGTATTGGGCGCTTACTTGAAAAGTCGGATTAAGGTAATGGTCGCCTTTGTCTTATTCATACTTGTCTTTGCCATGATATATGCCCTGTATTATTTGCCGCTGGAGCCGATTGTTTATAGTACTGAACTGGTTATGGCTCTGGCCGTTGTTTTTGCCGGTCTGGATTTTGTGCAGTTTTATCAAAAGCATCAGCGCCTGACAGAGGCGATCAGTAGGGCCACCGCTGGGGTGGGGGAATTGCCAAAGCCTCGGGATTTGCTGGAAGTAGACTATCAAACCCTGACCCGGGTATTGGCGGAGAATCGGGCTGAGCTGATCTCCCAGTTCGATAACCGGCAAACGGATATGATTGACTACTACACCTTATGGGCCCATCAGATTAAAACTCCTATCTCAGCAATGGGACTGTTACTTCAGACGGAGGAAGGTGATAGGGAACGCACCAGCACCTATGCCCAGGAGCTTTTCAAAATCGAACAATACGTCGAGATGGTGCTCCAGTATTTAAGGCTTGAAAGTATGTCATCAGATTTGCTGTTGGTTGAGTATGATTTGGCAGACCTCATCAGACAGGCGGTGAAAAAATATAGCATTATTTTTATCAATAAAAAAATATCGTTGGAGTTGGAAGAAATGAATTGCCGTGTTCTAACCGACGAAAAATGGCTGATCTTTGTTCTGGAACAGATTATTTCAAACGCTCTGAAATACACCAATCAGGGGAAGATATCCATTTATTTGGATGAACATTCAGAAAAAACCCTAATTATTTCTGACACCGGTGTTGGAATCAGAGAAGAAGATATTAAACGGATTTTTGATCGGGGCTTTACCGGTTACAACGGTAGAATGGATAAAAAATCTACCGGCATCGGTCTTTACTTGAGTCAGCAAGTATTAAATAAGCTCTCCCACGTAATTACTGTAACCTCCCAGGTGGGAAAGGGCACCCGAGTCAGCATTGATCTGGCCACTAAGCGGTTTGAAGCCTTATAAGACAACCTTACAAAAGTGTAAGATTAGAAGTCGAAATGTAAGTCGAAGCGATGGCAGGGCAGCTGCGTTTCCTTTATACTTTAGTTGTCGATAAGAAAATTTCAAATCATAGAGGGAGAAAAATAATGCGATTACTCGAAGTAAAGAATTTAAAAAAGATCTATACCACCCGGTTTGGCGGGAATCAGGTACAGGCGCTGTCTAATGTTAGTTTCTCGGTTGAACAGGGCGAATACGTGGCCATCATGGGAGAATCCGGTTCAGGAAAAACAACCCTGCTCAATATTCTGGCATCGCTTGATAAACCCACCAGTGGGGAGGTGTTTCTGGACGGTAAAAATATTGTCACTATCAAAGACAGCGACATTTCGGCCTTTCGTCGGGATAATCTGGGTTTTGTCTTTCAGGACTTTAATCTTTTAGATACCTTTTCGATTCAGGATAATATCTTTTTGCCGCTGGTATTGGCTCAGAAAAAATTTGAAGAAATGAACAGCCGGATTAAGCCCCTTTCGCAGCGATTAGAAATCGAGGAACTGCTACAAAAATTCCCCTACGAGGTTTCCGGAGGGCAAAAACAGCGGGCCGCAGTGGCCCGGGCACTGATTACCGAGCCCAAACTGGTGCTCGCTGATGAACCCACCGGTGCCTTGGATTCCAAGGCGGCGATGAATCTGCTAAAGATCTTTTCAACCATCAATGACCTGGGTCAGACGATCCTGATGGTTACTCACTCAGTGGCAGCAGCCAGTCATGCCAACCGGGTGTTATTTATCAAAGATGGCGAAATATACAATCAGATCTATCGGGGTTCGATGAGTAACGACGACATGTATCAGAAAATATCCTTTACCTTGTCGATACTGGCAACCGGAGGTGAGAACCTTGAATAAGTTTTTTTATCCCAAGTTGGCGCTGGTCAATTTAAAGAAAAACGGGAACACCTACATCCCTTATATACTGACTTGTATCGGATCGATTATGGCTTTTTATACCATCGTTTCAATCCAAAGCAATAAGGGATTAGACGCAATGCAAGGTTCGGAAAGCTTGAAAATATTATTATTCCTCGGGATTATTGTTATTGGCATTTTTGCGGTGATCTTTCTCTTCTACACCAACAGTTTTTTGATTAAACGACGAAAAAAAGAACTGGGATTATACAGTATTCTGGGAATGGAAAAGAAGCATATTGCCAGAGTGTTATTCTATGAAACGCTATTTGTGACGGTAATCAGTTTGAGTTTAGGGCTCCTTGGCGGGGTCCTGATTGGAAAACTGATGTTTCTAATCCTTCTTAACCTTGCTCATATTAAAAGTCCACTTGCTTTTAAGATTGATCAGATGGGTTTGTTATATACGACAATTGTATTTCTGGCTATTTTTGGCTTGACCCTATTAACTAATTTTTTGCAGGTAAAGCTTACCAACCCCATTGATTTATTAAGAGGTGGGGAACATGGTGAAAAAGAACCAAAATCTTCATGGTTGATGACGCTCATCGGCGTGATTTCGCTGGGAATTGGCTATGCGATTGCCTTATCAGTGCAAGATCCCATTGAAGCGATACTGCTTTTCTTTGTGGCTGTTATTTTTGTCATCATCGGAACCTATGCTTTGTTTACAGCGGGGAGCGTCACACTGCTAAAATGTTTGAAAAAGAATAAAAAGTTCTATTACCAGTCCCGAAATTTTATTTCAGTTTCCGGGATGATTTATCGAATGAAACAAAATGCTGTCGGTCTGGCTAATATTTGTATTCTCAGCACCATGGTATTGGTCACGATCTCCACGACGGTATCCTTATACATCGGTCAGGAAAGTATGCGGCGGGATTACTATCCCATGGATGTGAGCTTTATTGGTGCGGCTGAAACCACCGATTTTTCGGAGATTGAAAAAATTGTTGTAGCCGAAAAGACCAGTGCCAAGGTGGAAACAACAAATGAACTGTCTTTTGATATGAGTACTTTTACGGCCTTTCAGGAGGGCAGCCATTTTCTGCCGGATATGGTAACGGATGAGAACTTGGATCTAACGTATTATAATACGATCAGTAAGATTACCACGGTACCGCTAGAAGATTACAACCGGATGACGAATCAAAACAAAACCCTGGCAGAAAATGAAGTAATGATTTTTTCAGCCGGTGAGAATTACCAGGAACAAACCGTGGTTTTTGGCGAAAATCTGTTTTTGGTGGTTGAACAGCTCGAATCAGTGCCGATGGACTTCAAAAAGAAATTGATTACCGGAAATAGCTATTATATCATTGTCAATAACGAACAGATGATGTCGACTATTTACACGGCCATGAATGCCAATAAAGACAATGCTGACAGCGAGTCACCAGCGATTCATCACGCCATGATGTTTAATCTCAGTGGCAGTGAAGATAATATTAACCATTTTTCAAAACAGGTGAGGGCTTCGGTTAGTCAGCTCAATCCGGATATTGAGATAAGAAATATTTATGAATCACTGGCAGAACTTTATGGAATATTTGGTGGTTTTTTATTCCTGGGTGTATTTCTGGGCTCCCTCTTTATGATGGCCACGGTGTTAATTATCTATTTTAAACAGATTTCTGAAGGTTATGAAGACAGCGAACGGTTTGTCATTATGCAGAAGGTGGGGATGGATAAAACCGAGGTTAAAAAAACCATTGGCAAGCAGATTTTAATGGTATTTTTTCTGCCCCTGGCCGGAGCCATCATCCACGTGGCTTTTGCCTTTCCGGTTATTACTAAAATGTTAGCCGCCTTCCGGCTGACCAATATACCCCTAATTCTTTTATGCACGCTTGTGGGGGTTGTTGTTTATGCTTTAGTGTATACTGGGGTTTATCTACTCACGGCCAGATCCTATTATAAGATGATTCATTAATAGTTACAACGATTGGTTAATAAGAATCCCTCCCAGTTCATTTAATTAAAAGATCAGTGTTGCCTATCGTAATAGGGGCAGTTAATGGGCCTTATTGAAGGTTTGTAAAAAAATAGAGGGAGGCATCAAAGCTACATGTAAAACTGCTTTTAGCCTTAATTCACTTAAAAAAACCTGTACATTTATCGTATCCATGTTATAATATAACCACAATTAAATAAAAATGTAAAAAATCATTTAGGATGAAAAATTTCATTGAGGGAATCTGGTTAGAATCCAGAACGATCCGGTCACTGTAATTAGTTATGTCTCCTTAAATTGGCCACTGGGCACGTTTTGTCTGGGAAGGCGAGGAGAATAAAAGCTATAAGTCAGGAAACCTACTAATATGATGTACTAAAGTGTCCTTCCAGGGAAAAGGGAAGTTAGTAACATTAACAAAAGTTGGTTCTTGGTGTGAATCATAGAATTGATGGATATGTGTAATGATAAAACCTTTTTTCCCATAGTATTGTGGGGAAAAGGTTTTTTTTCGGTAAATTATTAAAAAATGGAGGTTAGCATGGAGAAAATGAAAAAAACCATGACCGTTGTGGGAATCGCGTTTTTAATGGTTGTTTTGGCTGCCCAGCCTGTAAACGCTATGCATATTATGGAAGGCTTTTTACCCATTGGTTGGGCTGTTTTCTGGTGGGTGCTAGCCCTGCCGTTTATCGCCTTCGGACTCTATCAGGTTGGGAAGATATTCAAAGACAAACCTGAGCAAAAAGTTCTTTTAGCCATAGCAACGGCTTTTACCTTTGCCTTATCAGCGTTTAAACTGCCTTCGGTAACGGGGAGTTCTTCTCATATGACAGGGATCGGCTTGGGCGCGATCCTCTTGGGACCCTTTGCCACTGTAGTAGTTGGTACCATTGCGCTTTTGTTTCAGGCGCTGCTGCTGGCTCATGGCGGGCTGACAACTTTAGGTGCCAACGCCTTTTCGATGGCAATTGTCGGATCTTTTGTGGCTTACGGGATTTACAAAGGGCTGTCAAAAATCAATGTTCCCAAAGCCTTAACCGTTTTTTTAGCCGCCTTTATTGCCGATCTGGCAACCTATGTAACCACCTCCATCCAGTTGGGACTAGCCTTTCCGGACCCGGTCGGGGGGATTGTAGCTTCCGTTTTTAAGTTCTTAAGTATTTTTGCGATTACTCAGATACCACTGGCAATTATCGAAGGCATTTTAACCGTACTGGTGGTTAACGCCATCTACCAATATAAAGAAAAGGGGATTATTTCAAATGAAACTCTCACCGATAACTAAGGTTGTTCTGATTTTATTAATTGGCGCACTGATTATTATCCCTCAGATTGCTTTGCCGGACGCTGAGTTTTCAGGCGCAGATGATGCTGCCGGAACAGCCATCACCGCAATCGATGAAAATTATGTGCCCTGGTTTGAAAGCTTGTTTGATCCCGGCGAGATGGAAGAAAACCTATTCCTCTTCCAACAGATTTTAGGTGTCGGCGGTCTGGGAATCTGCTTTTTCTACCTTTATAAAAAGTCGAAAAAAAATGAAAAAGCCGATAAATCAGTGTAAATAGTAAGAAAAAGCAGTACCGACACTTGTTACATCATGTTGTGACCTGGGGGTCAGACCCTGTGCATCAAGGCGGACACGGTGCTAGCCTGTCCGAGCTTGCAGCATACAACAGATTAACAATTGGTTGGTACGGGAGTTTGTCACCAACCTGAAGTCCGGCGACTTATATAAATATTAACTGCATCTTAGAAGGAGACAACCATGATTGATCGATTTGCCCATACCAATAAACTAAACAATGCCAATCCTACTGTGAAGGTAGTGGTTTCGTTAGTCATGCTCCTTTCGGTTTTCTTCATCAATGAACCCCTGTATATGGCAGGGGTTTTTGGTGTTATGGTGGGGTGGACCCTATTGTGGGCAAAAATTCCGGTGCGGATTTATCTGCATACCCTGATTTTTGACTCCCTCTTTATTATCCCCGGAGCCCTGGCGTTATTGTTTACCATCGCCAGCGGAAGTCGTGGTAGTGGTGATTATTTATTTGTATTTAACTTTTTTCAGTTTACCATCGGTATCACTGCCACCAATCTGGTGCTGGCCAGCCTGGTTTTCTGTCGAGCGATGGCAGGGGTTTCCTGTATGCTTTTTTTAATTTACACAACCCCGGTGATGCAGATTGCCGGAGTCATGAAAAAAGCCCATATCAGCAATACTTTTTTAGAAATATTTGTTTTAACCTACCGCTTCATCTTTGATTACTGGGATAAACTTAAAGTCATGGCAACTGCCCAGGAATTGCGGTTTGGCTATCGCAATTTAAAAGTTGCCATCCAATCCATTGCAATGATGTTAAGCAATTTATTTCTCATGGCCATTCAGAGCTACGAGGAGATGACACAAACCCTGGAATTAAAGCAATATCAGGGAGACTTTCATGTAAGCTATCGGAAAGGTCTGAAAAATGATTAAAACTAATAATTTGACATATCAATATCCGGACGGCACTAAGGCCTTAAAAAGTGTCTCCATTGACGGAAGTAAAGGGAATTGCATCGCCCTGATTGGTGAAAACGGAGCTGGAAAATCGACCTTGATGTCGGCGCTGATTGGGTTGATCAAACCAACGGAAGGAACCGTTTTTTTTAAAGAAGAACCCTTATCCTATAAGAAAAAAAATCTCTATGAATTTCGCAAATCGATTGGGCTGGTGATTCAGGAATCGGATAAGCAGGTCTTTTATTCCGGCATATATGATGATGTGGCCTTTGCTCTGAGGAATATGGGCATGGCTAGTGCGGTCATCGATGAGCGGGTGAAGGCGGCGATGGAAGCCACCGGCATCACACTTTTGGCCGATCGGCCAGTGCATTATCTCAGTTACGGGCAAAAAAAACGGGTGGCGATGGCCGGGGTTTTAGCCGTCGAACCGGAGATCATCCTGATGGATGAACCCACCTTAGGGCTCGATCCTAAAAGCAAGGCCGGGGTCAAAGCGATCATCAAAGGGGCACTGGCTAAGGGCATCAAGATTATTTTATCCAGCCATGATATGGATTTTATTTATGAATTTTGTGATTACACCTATGTGCTCCATCATGGCGGCGTGCTGGTAGAAGGTGAAACCACTGCGGTTTTTAAAAATACTGAAGCCCTGGAAACCGCCAGTTTGGAACAGGCAACCATGACCCGGCTGGAACAGTGTCTGGGGATTAAAGGGTTTCGCAGCATTGCTGCCCTGGAAGAAGCAATCAGAAATCAGAAAAAGGAGGTTCAAGTGGATGAAACTGGTAGTAGCGGGAATTAATCATAAGGATACGCCTTTGGAAATTCGGGAAAAAGGGGCTTTTCTTCATCGCACCTTGAATGAGGCCATCCGGACCCTTTTGAATGAAGCGGACATAGCCGAGGTGATCATTCTTTCAACTTGTAATCGCAGTGAGATCTACGTCTCGACCCGAGACCAGGATGCGGCGGGAGAAATTTTAACCGATTTTTATCTCAGTGAAAAATCAGCGGAACTGGCACCCTATCTTTTTGTTAAAAAAGAGCGGGAAGCGATGGTCCATCTCTATGAGGTGGTTACCGGATTAGATTCCATGATTTTGGGCGAAGATCAGATTTTGGGTCAGGTCAAGGATGCGCTGGAAAAATCCCAGGCCATCAAGGGCTGTGGCAAATACCTGACGAAAATGTTTCGGGAAGCGATAACCTTTACTAAAAAAGTGAAAACCGATTATAAAATATCCGAAACCCCCTTATCCTTAAGCTCAACCGCGGTAAAGCATATCAAACGGGCGTATCCCGAGGATTATGGCGATAAAAAAATACTCATCATCGGGTCCGGGAAAATGGGTGTGCTGGCACTGCGCTATATGAAGGCCGAAGGCTTTTGTAACCCCTACATGACTAACCGTACCTTTCATAATATGGATCAGTGCGAGGCCATTCATGAAAACGTCCAGATGATCCATTATGAAGACCGCTATCAAGTCATTCCCGACATGGATGTGATTATTACTGCCACCGCATCGCCTCATGTTGTTTTGAAGGCCGCGGAAATGAAATCGCTGCGTAAACCGCTAACCGTGATCGATTTAGCACTGCCCCGGGATGTCGAAGAAGCCGTTGGCAGCTTACCTCAGGTAAAACTGCTGACCATTGATGATTTTAAAAATATGATGGATGAAAAAATGGCTTATCGGGTCAAGATTGCAAAAAAAATAGCGGCCGAAATTCAGGATGAAATCGATGGTCTATTGTCCTGGGTGACCCACGCCAAGGTCGATAATATGGTTCGTGATTTAAACGAAACCTCCCGGCAACTGGCTGAGGAAACCATTGAAAATCTCTGCGGCCGATTAACCTTAAGTGAAAAAGAAACGGTTTATTTGGCTAAGGTGATCCGCTCCAAATTTCGGGAAATGGTGATGCCGCCGATTAAACAACTAAAGTCACTGGAGTGTGAAGAACAAATTATTGGCATTGAAAAAACCGTGACCTATCTGTTCCCGGGAATTCAAGACAAAAAAACACAGGAAGATCAACAAAATGATGACACCGCTATTATTTAACTTGGAAAGCAAAAAGGTTCTGGTTGTCGGCGGTGGCAAGGTTGCTGCCAGACGGATTGTCACCTTGCTGGAAAACGGCATGCAGGTTATCGCGGTGAGTCCTGTTTTTTTGGAGTCGATCATTAAAACTGAGAATGGTCAGCTAACCCGGATTGATTCCGGCTATCACAAAGAGCAGCTCATTGGTGTCGATTTGGTAGTAGCGGCAACTGACAATCATGAGCTCAATGGACAAATTAAAAGAGACTGTGCGTCCCAAAAAATATGGTGCAATCGGGTCGATGATCCGAAGGATTCGGATTTTATTTTTCCTTGCGTTATTCGCCGGGGTGATTTAACCCTGTCGGTCTGTACCGAAGGGGCCAGTCCTTCTTTAACGAAGCACATTATCGACGATCTGGCCGACCGCTACGATGAAAGCTATACCGAAAAAACAGCCTTACTGCGATTACTGCGACAGGCTGTTTTAGCGGGTGATGGTGCGCCGAATGAAAAAACTGAAAAACTTAAAGAATTGTCCCGATGTTCCAATGCAGAACTCAGGTCAAAACTAGGAAATAACTGACAATTGGAGATAAGAGAAATGAATATAAAAGTTGGAACAAGAGGCAGTACCCTGGCCCGAACCCAAAGCCAGTGGCTGATTGATGTCCTGGCCAAAGCTCATCCGCAAATAAACTTCGAGATGGTGATCATTAAAACAAAAGGCGATCTGGTTCAAGATAAACCGCTTGATAAAATCGGTGATAAGGGATTGTTTACCAAGGAGTTAGAAGATGCGCTGCTATCCGGCGACATCCATATGGCCATTCACAGCATGAAGGATATGCCCTCAAAACTGCCCGATGGCTTAGCTTTGACGGTTCCAACCGTTCGGGAAGATCCCCGGGATGTCCTGCTGACGCCCCATCAGATTTCTTCACTGGATGAGTTGCCAAAGGGTGCGGTCGTAGCAACCGGAAGCAAACGCCGGATCAGTCAACTACAAAAACTGCGGCCGGATGTAGAAATCGTTGGCATTCGCGGCAATATCGATACCCGGATTCGCAAAATGCAGGAACAGCAGTTAGATGGTATTATTCTGGCCGCGGCTGGTCTCAAGCGGATTGGTCGGCTTAACGATAGCACCTATCAGACGGTAGCCTTGCCGGAGAACACCTTTATTCCGGCACCGGCTCAGGGAATTCTGGCAGTCGAAGTCCGGGAAGATAATGAGACGGTCAAAGAATTGATGGCTGCCATCAGTGATCACAACACGATCATTCAGATGAGTGCCGAACGCAGTTTTTTAAAGGCCTTAAACGGTAGCTGTCATATTCCGGTTGGTGCATTTTGTGAAATAAAAGCAGACACCATTGTGCTTTATGGACTTTATGGTCTGGAAGATGGTAGCCATGTGGTCACAAAGTCGATTGAAGGCACACCCGAGGAGGCAGAAAAGTTGGGAAAACAATTAGCAGCAGCATGTTATACCGCAGTGCATAAAAAAGTCGGGAAGGTTTATCTGGCTGGTGGCGGATGCGGAGATCCTGGTCTCTTAACCGTTAAAGCCAAGGCTATTTTAACCAAAGCCGATGTGGTGGTTTATGATGCCCTGGTCAATGAAAGCTTTTTAAATGATGCCCGAGCAGATGCCGAAATTGTTTATGTCGGCAAACGAGCTGGCAATCATGCCATGCGCCAGGAAGATATCAATGCCTTACTTGTCCAAAAAGGCTTAGAAGGCAAACTGGTATTGCGCTTAAAAGGCGGAGATCCTTATGTCTTTGGCCGTGGCGGCGAAGAAGGGGAAGACCTCTATGATGCTGGCGTCCCGTTTGAAGTGATCCCCGGGATTACCTCGGTTATCGGTGGACTGGCTTATGCCGGGATTCCGATTACTCACCGGGATTGTGTGTCTTCATTCCATGTCATCACCGGACATTTAAAATCCAACGCCTA
>Ga0163223_100607_pt1 | contig 11041 bp, 11 predicted proteins | sample MSEWel2016_02_17_2_FD_113147 | JGI IMG/M metagenome (GOLD analysis project Ga0163223, IMG submission 113147) | Subsurface microbial communities from deep shales in West Virginia, USA - MSEEL Well Study Marcellus 5H_2016_02_17 ...
GTATTGGCCCTGCAGGCCAGCCGATTCGCGCCCCTCGGTGAGACGACCATCGACCGACAGCATCACGCCAGCCTCGCCGGCAAAGCGGCTCAGCGTACTGGACAGCGGACCGGCTGGGATATCGTAGCCGCGCACCTCCTGCTGACTGGCCGCCTGTGCAAGCGCCGTTGGCGAGGCGACGAGCGTTGTCAGCGGCAAGCAAAACATGGCGGCGCGGATGGCGCGGGACAGACTGGAACGGCGAAGCGGAGCGATGGAGCGCATGGGTCATCCTTTTGCGAGAGCAAAAATCGTGATCGATGCGGTTATGCCCAGCGACGCCATACAAAAGGGAACTGCGGATAAGAACTTCTTACATTCGCGTTTCAGACGGACGACGGCTCAAGGCTGACCCACCAGGGCAACCGCCGGTTGATGCGCAGCGGCAATGTACTGGCCAGAGCCTCGAGAATCCGCTCCGTATCAGCCAGCGGATAGGCGCCCACCACGCGCAGGCCGGCGATTTGCGGATCACAACCGAGATAGCCTTGGCGGTAGCGTGCCAGCTCGGTCACGAACTCGTCCAAGCGCAGATCATCGGCCAACAGAACGCCGCTGCTCCATGCCTGACGGCCCGGCTGAGCGAGCCGCTCAGGCCTGAGCAGCCGAGCATCGAACGCCACCTGCTGGCCTTGCAGGACGGTATGGACGCCATCACGCCCGGCGGGCCGGATATCGATGGCGCCTTCGAACACGCTGAGCTGAGTGCTGCCGTCTCGCTGCAATACCGAAAATTTCGCAGCGCCGCGTGCCTGAAGGTCGCCTTCGGACGTGCGCAACAGCAGCGGGCGTCGTTCGTCAGAGGCTTGCAGCAACGCCTCGCCCCGATACAGCGACAGCTGCCGAGCCTGAGCGGTGAATGCGACAGCCAACGCGCTATCGGTGTTCAGCCACAGCCGCGAGCCATCATCCAGACGCCAGTCGCGCACCTCTCCCACGGCCGTTCGATGGTCTGCCGCCCAACTACGCCAAGGCAGCGAACCACCGGCGAATGCCAGCAATGCGCCGCCGCACAGAACCGAAAGGGTCTTGAGTGCCTGCCGCCGGTTTGGCTCACGGCGCCGCAGAAGAACAGCCGCCGCGGGACTGAACGGGCTGCCCGTCAACGGCTCGAACCGCCCGCTGATCTGCTCCACCCGCTGCCAGGCCTCGGCGTGCTCCGGTATGGCGACCCAAGCGCGCCAGGCCTGGCGATCGGATTCGCTGACCGCATCGGACTGCAGCACCGCGAACCACTGGGCTGCGGCTTGCAGTACCTGATAATCGAGGCTCATGGCGCGTCGTCGAGCAGAGTCAGGCAGTGCAGCATGGCCTGCGCCATATACTTCTTGACCATGCGTTCGGAGACGGCAAGCTCGGCGGCTATCGCCGCATAGGTCATCCCCTGCAGCTGGGAAAACAGAAAGGCGCGACGAACCTTATGCGGCAACCGCGCCAGCATCGCATCGACCTGCAACAGGGTTTCGACGACCAGCGCCTGGGATTCGGGTGACGGCGCGAATGCCTCGGGCTGCAAAGCCAGCGCGTCCAGATAGGCTTGCTCGATCTGCTTGCGACGCCAGTGATTGATCAACAGCCCCCTGGCGACGGTATGCAGAAAGGCGCGCGGTTCACGAATCGCTTCGAGGCAATGATCCTTGGTCAGGACACGCACGAAGGTGTCTTGCGCCAGGTCCGCTGCCTTCTGGCTGCAGCCGAGCTGACGGCGTAACCAGCCATTCAGCCAGCCCTGATGGTCGACATAGAGTCGATGTACAAGCTGTTGCCGGACCATCCCCTGGGTTGCCATGGTTGCTGCCCTTCGTTGTCGAGATCGTAATGCTAACGCTTCTCAACTTCGCAAGCTACGGCAGTGTGTTTATCCCAGCGAGGCGTGAGGGTTTCACGTGGAACGTCCGAAAATGCTCAGGGAACCGACCATTCACCACCGCTGGACTGCTCGCAGGCGGGCTGGAGGAAGCGCGCATCACTGGCGACGCCGTAATAATGGATGTCCTGCCGATAGGGCATGTTGGATACCTGGGCGTTGCGGCAGATACCGAAGGCGCCGTCAGGGCATTGTTCGACGAAACTGACTTCGACCTTCTGTCCCTTGAGCTCGGGCTGACAGAATCCGGTCCGGAACAATTCGGCCGGAATATTGAGGTTCTGCTGACAGACCTTTACCTCGATACGCTCGTCCTGACTATGGATCACGCAGCCCTCGGCCCACGCCTGACCCGCCACGCTCAGCGAAAGCAGAAAACCCAATAAACGCATCGATTAGCCCCTCGATTTGACCGCGGCGACTCTAGCATGCAGGCTGCACGGCCGCTTCCAATCCATTAGCCGAATGCGCACCATGGCGCCCATGCTGACTCAAATACCCACTCATCTTATCTGCGGACCGCTTGGCGCCGGCAAGACCAGCCTGGTCCGTTCACTGCTGGCGCAGAAGCCCGTGGCTGAGCGCTGGGCGGTGCTGATCAATGAGTTCGGCCAGATCGGACTCGACGCGGCGCTGCTGGCCACCAATGAAGCAGGTATCAGCCTGGCGGAAGTGGCAGGCGGCTGCCTGTGCTGCGTCAACGGCGTGCCCTTTCAGGTTGGCCTGAACCGCTTGTTGCGCAAGGCCAAGCCGGACCGGCTGCTGATCGAACCATCCGGGCTGGGTCATCCCACTGAACTGCTCGCGCAACTCGGCGCGCCGCCATGGCAGGGTGTTCTGGCATTGCAACCTTGCCTGACGGTGCTCGACGCTGCCGCCCTTGCCCGTAGCGAGCCCTTGCCACCCAGCGTGCATCAAGCGCTTCAGCTCAGCGGCCTGTTGCTGCTCAATAAAAGCGAGACGCTGGGCCAGGCGGATCGCCAGCGCATCATGGAGCGGCTGCCCTCGTTGCCATTGCGTTGGACAAGCCAGGGCGAATTGCCAATCACCGAACTACCGGGTATCGACCAGCGAGCCGGCCCCCGAGCCGACAGTCCGCTTCCTCTACCCGCCCCTGCGGCACCAGCCGGCGATGTCTGGCTGAATCCGCAACAGCCGGTCTGCCAAAGCCAGGCAAGCGCAGACGGCTGGAGCATCGGCTGGCGCTGGCACCCCAGCCAGCGTTTCGATCTGCAGCGCATCCAAAGGTGGCTCGGCAGTCTTGATTGGCGCCGAGCGAAGCTGGTGCTTCACAGCCCCGACGGTTGGCGCTCGGCTAACGCCTTTATGGGCGAGCCGCTGGTGTTCAAGCCCAGCGAATGGCGAAAGGATTCGCGGCTCGAATTGATTTTCAACGCACCCGGAGACGAAGCGCTACTGAAAGCCGCAATGGCCGCCTGCCGCCTTTGATCGAGAGATCAGTCACCGCGACGCCAATCGTCCATCTGGATGACCCGCCCCGAATCCGGCGGGGCCTTGAAGGGATGCGCTTCCATCTCGATCGGCCCCGGTCGCGGACCGAACATGACGATACTGCCCTGATGACGCTGCTCACCCGTCACGGTGAATTCGAAGCCATAGACCCGCGCAAAGCGGCGTTGTCCGCGCGCGTCACGCACAAATCCTAAGCGGCGAAACGCGACGTTGCCATCGAGCAGATCGACGTCCATCTTTTCGCAATGGCGGCGCACCGCTGCCAGCGCACGCTCGCGTATGCCATGGGAATGCCAGAGCCAGGCGGCTGCCGTCATCAGCAGGAGGAAAAAGCACAGGTTGCCGAGCGTCACCATGACCTTGGCGTCTCCTTGCGCCTGAACACGCGACTCAACTCTCCAGCCAAACGTCGCGCACCCAGTGCCACACGGTTTCCCAGCTTTCATCGGTGAGTTCATGCGCGTCACCATCGAACAGCATGACCTCGCCTTCCAGATCGACCACATAGTAGTCAGGCCCGTCCTGACAGATCGGCAACAAATCCCGCTCCACACCGGCGTCCCAAGCATTCGCCGCCACTTCCGGCAAATAGGTGTGCGACTGCGGATCGGCGGCGGTCACCGGCTCGATCCGGCCATAAATGACATCGCTGACCGTCAGCAGAAATTCGCGCAGGCCGAACGGCAAATTGATCAGCAGCTCTTCTTCGACCTCGACCAGACGGTCATCGTCTGGCAATTCCAACGGCACCGGTACCGGCTCGTTGAGTTCTCGCAGCTGTTCGATTACCTCTTCCATGCGCCCCCCATTCGTGAAATACACGCTTGAAGGCGAGTTTATACAAGCCCGAACGCACGCGAGCCAGCCCCGCGCCGTTTCGGTCCTCCCATTTCGGACGCAGTCGGCCAGCCTGCAACGGCTCCTGGCCGGTCATAGCGGTTCGGCACGTGTCTGGATCGCCGCAATCTGGACGCCGTTTGCTCGGCTGCCGTGCTTTCCAGTAAATTGCCCGGCTGCCTTGATGCTGCGGCCTGTCCCCGGAGCCGCTTCACGAACGACTCTGCGACAGGACCCTGCCGTGACCGCGACGTCCATATCCGTTTACCGCCTTCCCGGTTTCGTCCCCTTTCTCGCTGCACGTTTGATGGCGGTCTTCGCCATGCAGATTCAGGCCGTGGTCGTGGCCTGGCAGGTCTACGACCTCACGCGCGATCCACTGTCGCTGGCCTATGTCGGCCTGGCCCAGTTCGTCCCGATGCTGCTTCTGTTGCTACCGGCGGGGGATCTGATCGACCGCTTCGACCGCAAACTGATCTTGGGGCTGAGCTGGCTGGTGGAAGCCCTGTGCGCCGCCGCGCTGCTGTGGTTGTCGCTGACCGACGCGGTGGTGAGTTACTACTACGGCGTGCTGGTGTTCTACGGCTGCGCGCGTGCCTTCACTGGGCCGGCGCTGTCCAGCCTGCTGCCGCAGATCGTCCCGCGCGAGCGTCTGGCCGCGGCCATCGCCGCCAACAGCATGATCATGCGCAGCGCTACCATCGCCGGCCCGGTGTTCGGCGGTGGCCTCTATGCGCTCGGTGGTGGCGGCCTGACCTATGGCCTGTGCCTGATCGGTTTTCTCGCCGGCACGCTGCTGCTGGGCTTCGTCCCGGTGCGCTATGCCGAACAGCGCCAGGCGCTGGAAACCACAGCCTGGGCGCGCTTCACGGCCGGTATCGGCTTCATCCGCTCGCGACCGATCATCCTTGGGACCATTTCACTGGACCTGTTCGCCGTGCTGCTGGGTGGCGTGGTGGCGCTGCTGCCGATCTATGCCCAGGAGGTGCTGGAAGTCGGTCCCACCGGCCTCGGTCTGCTGCGCAGCGCCATGGCCCTCGGCGAGGTGACGGTGGGTCTGTATCTCAGCGTGCGGCCGTTCAATCGTCATGTCGGGCTGGTCATGTTCGCGGCAGTAGCGCTGTTCGGCCTGGCCAACCTGGTATTCGCCCTGTCGAGCCTGTTCTGGCTGTCCTTCGCCGCGCTGATGGTGGCTGGTGGTGCGGATATGGTGAGCATGTACATCCGCTCCTCGCTGATCCAGTTCTCCACACCGGACGCCATGCGCGGTCGGGTCAACGCCGTGAACATGCTGTTCATCGGTTCTTCCAACGAGCTCGGCGAATTCCGCGCCGGCACCAGCGCCGCCTGGTTTGGCGCGGTGCCGGCGGCGCTGCTGGGCTGTGCCTGCACTCTGACGGTTACGGGCGGTTGGCTGCTCGGCTTCAGGAGTCTGCGCCAGGTCGATCGCTTCGAGGACGCCGCGCCGCAAGCACCGTCGCGCACGGCCTCAGCGAAATAGACATCAGCTTTCCGCAGCTTCCGGCAGTCTGGCGATGACCTTAATTTCGAACTGAAAGCCGTAGAGCCAGGTCACGCCGACGGCTGTCAGGGTCGGGTGGGGCGCGCTGCCCCAATAGTCCGGCACGACTTTCCAGATCGTGTCGAATTGCGCTTCGGGATCGACGATGAACAGGGTCACATCGATCACGTCATCGAAGGTGCAGTCCGCCACCTTGAGGATGGCATTCAAATTCTCGAACGCGAGCCTGACCTGGGTTTCCAGCTCAGGCTCGGGCGAACCGTCCTCGCGGCTGCCAACCTGCCCGGAAACGAACAGCAGTCCATTGGATCGGATTGCCGGCGAATAGCGGTTTCGCTCGTAGAGCGCCTGGCGTGCGGGTGGGAAAACTACGTCGCGCTGTGTCATGGAATCTCCTGGGGCCGAACCGCCCCGTCATTCAGGGAGACATGAATCTAGGCGCGCCGTCGCATGGGATAAACAGGCAAGTCCGGTCATCATTGTTTGTAGAATCCAAACAATTCCTGGAATGGTGGAACCAAGATGGACCGCTTCGATGCGATGCAGGCATTCGCCCGTGTGGTGGAAACCGGGAGTTTCACCAAGGCGGCCGAGACCCTCGGCACGAGCAGAACCAGCGTGACGCAACTGGTGCAGCAGCTGGAGGCGCGGTTGCGCGTGCGGCTACTCAACCGCACCACACGCAAGGTCGGGATCACTGCCGATGGTGCCGTCTATTACGAACATGTGCTGCGCCTGCTAGCTGACCTGGACGACGCCGAGACGAGCCTGTCCGGCGCCTCGGCATCGCCTCGCGGCAGGCTGCGGGTGGACGTGCCCAGTCCCTTTGCCCGGCTGATTTTGGTACCCGCACTGCCAGCGTTCTATGAGCGATACCCTGACATTCAGCTGGACCTGGGCGTAAGTGATCGCACGGTGGACCTGATCGGCGAAAACGTAGATTGCGTCGTGCGCGGCGGCGAGCTCACCGACCAATCGCTGGTGGCCCGGCGCGTCGGCGAACTGCAACTCGGCGTGTACGCCGCACCGGGCTACCTGGAACGCGCTGGCACGCCGCAGCATCCGCGGGAACTGGAAGACTCGCATCACCGCATCGTGGGATTCGTCTGGGCACGTGCCGGCAAGGCCGCTCCGTACGCCATGCGCTGCGAGGGTGAGAGCATCAGCTTGCTCGGCCGCTACGCGTTATCGGTCGATGACGGCAACGCGTACCTCGCCGCTGGCCTGGCCGGCCTCGGCGTGCTCTGGCTGCCGCATTACATGTCAGCCGAGCACGTCGCTCGCGGTGAGCTGGTACCGCTATTCGAGCGCTGGCGACTCGACTCCATGCCGATGTACATCGCCTTTCCGCCGAACCGGCACCTCAGTGCCAAGCTGCGTGTGTTCATCGATTGGATGGTTGAACTCATGGCAAAGAACTTCCCTGTTCGCAGCCGGCATATCTTGTGACCCTCGCTGTCAGACCATTACGAACACGACTCGCACGGCGGACTGCCAAGCATTCGAGAAGGAAAGGGCCTACATACCTATCCTCACATGCCCCTCAAAAGACTGGCTTTGGCTAGCTCAGCGCATTGGCGAGCCAGTTCGGTCGGGTTAAAGTGCCTGCCAAACTACACGCTCTGTGTCGGATCCAAACCTGCCATCGCAATTACGGCGCTGTCACTGGCATTGAATAGCAATTCGCTTTGTGCCTGCCTGTCACTTCGGTCCGAACAGGACATGAACAAGGACCACAATGACCACTACCGAGGCCCACGACCTGCTTAAGGCCATCGACCGATGCGCCGATGAACCCATTCACATTCCCGGCAGCATCCAGCCACACGGTTTCCTTCTGGTAGTCGACGAGCCGCAGCTGCGAATACAGCAAGCCAGCAAGAACGTAGTGGAATGGCTGGGCCTCGAGGCATCGACATTGTTGGGCAAGCCGCTTTCCACACTGCTCAACATCGAGCGGATCGATGCTGGCCTGGCGGCGCTGACCGAAGATGATCAGAACCCTTTCCACCTGAGCGACGTAAGCTTCAGCCTCAACGGCGCTGGGGAGTCTGTGTTCGCGGTGATGGCGCACCGCCGCAAGGGCCAGCTGATCCTGGAGTTCGAGCGAGCCGGCGATCCCCTTGATGCTTATAACTCGCTCTACCCACTGATGCGTACCTTCGTCGTGCAGCTGGAAGAGACCCGCGAGCTGGAAAGCCTTTGCCAACTCGCCGTCAAAGAGGTCAAGCGCATCACCGGCTTCGGTCGGGTCAAGGCTTACCGGTTCGATGCCAATGACAATGGCCTGGTACTGGCCGAAGCGGCTGACCCTGGCTATGCGCAGTATCTAGGACTGTGCTTTCCGGCATCCGATATCCCGCCTCAGGCCCGTCTGCTTTACCAAGAAAACCTGATTCGGGTCATCCAGGACGCCAATTACCAGCCTTCGCCGCTGGTGCCGGCACTGAACCCCTCAACCGGCGAGCCTTTGGACCTGAGCTTCGCGGCGCTACGAAGCGTGTCACCGGTGCATCTGCAGTACATGCGCAACATGGGCACGCTGGCCTCGATGTCAATCTCCATCGTGATCCGCGGGCGGCTCTGGGGCCTGATCTCCTGCCACAATGCACAGCCGCGCCACGTCAGTTACCAGACCCGTACATCATGCGAGTTGCTCGGGCGCATCCTGGCGCTGCAGATCGAGGCACGGGAAGTCGAAACCCTGGCGCAGCGCAAGCTTGAACTGCGTCAACAGATTGTACGCCTCCTGTCAGCGATGGCCGACCACGACAGCGTAGTGGACGGCTTTCGCCAGTTGCCGGATGTGGCGCTCGGCTTTGCCGGCGCCCATGGCGCGGCGATTATCTCCGCGGAAACCTGCGAAACCATTGGTGAAACCCCCGACCACGAACAAATCTTGCAGTTGGCCAAATGGCTGGGCGCACAGCGCGACCGGCTGATCTACCACAGCGACTGCGTATCCCTCGACATTCCCGACTTGCCAGAACTGGCCGAGCATTGCGCTGGTGTCATGGCGATCTCTATCTCCCGCCTGCATGCGCACTACCTGATCTGGTTCCGCCATGAGCAGATCAAGACCGTCGATTGGGCCGGACGACCGGAAAAAAGAGTCGATCTCGAGAGTGGTGCGCTTAGCCCGCGCCATAGTTTCGAACGATGGAGGGAAACCCTGCGGGGTTACGCGACTCCGTGGGAACGGGACGAAATCGAAGGCGCACTTGAACTGCGCAACGCGGTGCTCGGCATCGTGCTGCGCAAGGCTGAAGAAATGGCCCAACTAGCCGGCGAGCTGCGTGCCAGCAACAAGGAACTTGAGTCGTTTTCGTACAGCGTGTCTCACGACCTGAGGGCGCCGCTGCGGCATATCGCCGGGTACACCGAGTTGCTCAGCGAACTGGAAGGCAGTCGTCTAAGCGAGCGGGGGCTACGCTTTCTGGACAACATTTCGGATGCGGCCAGTTTTGCCGGCACCCTGGTCGACAATCTGCTGACCTTTTCGCAAATGGGCCGCTCCGCATTGCGCATGTCTGATGTGGATCTCGGTGCGCTGGTTGCGTCGATCCGGGAGGAACTCACCCCCGACTGCGAAGGCCGACAGATCGAATGGCATTTGCTGCCAATGCCAATCGTGGTGGCCGATGCGGCTTTCCTCCATATGGCGCTGCGCAACCTGTTAGGAAACGCCGTGAAATACACCCGCACGCGCGAGCGGACAGTGATCGAGGTCGGCGCTGAGCAACGCCACGGAGAGGTGATCGTTTACGTCCGTGACAACGGCGTGGGCTTCGACATGCAATACGCCGGCAAGCTATTCGGTGTTTTTCAACGCCTGCATCGAATGGAGGAGTTCGAAGGCACCGGTATCGGCCTGGCGAGCGTGCGCCGCATCATCGAGCGCCACGACGGCCGTGTCTGGGCGGAAGGTGAACTGGACAAGGGCGCTACCTTCTTTTTTTCGCTTCCTAAATTGACCTATACATCTCTGGACCGAGACACGCGATGCTGAAACCGATACTGCTGATAGAGGACAACCCCCACGACCTGGAGCTGACACTGATTGCGCTGGAGCGCAGCCAGTTGGCGAACGACGTGGTGATCATGCGCGATGGCGCCGAAGCGCTGAGTTATTTGCAGCGCACCGGAAGCTATGCCGGACGGGCCGATGGCAACCCCGCGGTACTGTTGTTGGATCTCAAGCTGCCGAAGGTCGACGGTCTGGAAGTACTCAAGATAGTGCGCGAAACGCCTGAGCTACGTAGCATCCCAGTGGTCATGCTGACTTCATCACGGGAAGAACCCGATCTGCTCAGGGCCTATGAGCTCGGCGTGAACGCATACGTGGTGAAGCCGGTCGAATTCAAGGATTTCGTCGCCGCGATCTCCGACCTCGGTCTCTTCTGGGCCGTTCTCAACGAGCCGCCACCCGGTTCCCTGCGGCTCAAACGTGGTTTTAACGACGAACAGAACTGAACGACCTGCCGCCGCAGAAGACCGGCGTGCTGCCTCGACTCCTGCCTTCCTCGACCGGGTAAAAATGCCAACGCCAAAGAACATTAGCGTCCTGTTCATCGAGGATAGTCCGCACGATGCCGAACTGGCCCAACTGTCGCTGGAGCGCAGCGGCTACGTCCTGGCGCATGCCGAGCGGGTTTATGACCAAGCGGGGGTAGTCGAGGCGCTGCAGCGGCGCGAATTCGACGTGATACTTGCGGATTTCATCCTGCCGGGCTATTCCGGCAGCCAGGCATTGCAGGACGCGCGCAGACTGGCCCCGCAAATACCTTTCATATTCATTTCCGGCGTATTCGGCGAAGAGAATGCAGTCAACATGATGCGTTCCGGCGCCGTTGACTATGTGCTCAAGCAGAACCTGGGTTTTCTACCGAAAGCCGTCGAGCGGGCGCTGAGCGAGGTCAACGAGCGCCGTCGCCGCCTGCAGGCCGAGCAGGCGCTGCGGGAAGTGGAAGTACGCGCCCGTCTGGCCATCGATGCTTCGCGCCTAGGCATGTGGGACTACGAGCCGCAAAGCGGAACCCTGATATGGGACGAGCGTTGCCGCGCCATGTTCGGCCTCTCGGCCAACGCCCCAGTAGACATGACGCTCTTCGAACAGCTCTGCCATCCAGACGATCGCGAGGCCATGCGCATTCAGATCGAACGGGCCATCACCCTGGAAAATGATCGCGAGTACTGCGCCAAGTACCGTGTGCTCTTTGAGGACAGAAGCATTCGCTGGATGGAAACCCGGGGTCAGGCCTTCTTCGAAGCGGGCGTCTGCACGCGCTTCGTCGGTGTGGTGA
>Ga0163223_100612_pt1 | contig 11022 bp, 10 predicted proteins | sample MSEWel2016_02_17_2_FD_113147 | JGI IMG/M metagenome (GOLD analysis project Ga0163223, IMG submission 113147) | Subsurface microbial communities from deep shales in West Virginia, USA - MSEEL Well Study Marcellus 5H_2016_02_17 ...
TATAACACATAATTTATTTGCAAATTTAGATCCTCATGTATCAATAATAGTTGCAATGCTTTTAACAGCTGTTATTTTTATTTTTTTTAACTTCTTTAGGGTATGGCTAGTTGATCAAGTAGCACTAAGTCAAATAAAAAAAGGATGGCAAATACATTTTCCTTTTTTCCCATATGAAGAGTATAATAAAAAAATAAATGAGATTTTTCAGCAATCAAATAAATTAGAATTACAAAAGAAAGATTTACAAAAATATATTTTGGATAACCTAGCAGAATAGGTTATCTATCATAAAGAGCTTTTGCCTTTGGATTATTAATCTTTTTTAACTCCATATCAATATATTTACCTAAAACATTTTGATAAGAGATAAATGCTAAGGTTTGTTTTCTTTTTAAAGGGATATATTCATATATTTTAAAGCCAGCTTCATACATAGATAATCTAACAGGCGTTGCAATAGAGTATGTAGTAATAATAGTATCTTCTTTTGATAAGTTGTATAATAATTGAAAATACTCTTTAGTCCAAAGTTCATAATTTACATCACTTGAAAATGCATCTTGGTAGATTATATCAAATTTAATATCTAAATTTTTTAAATAATTTTTTGCATCACCTATGTAAAGTGTTATTTCAATTTGTTCATCCTTATAATAAAAATCTTTACATAATTGTTTTATTATTGGAACTAATGTATGAAACTCTTTGGGATATATGAAATTTTCTAAGCTATTAATTAGTTTTTTATCTAATTCTGGTGAATAAACATTGATTTTACTATTTATATTATTGTTTTTAATATAATAAATAGTTCCTAATGTATTATATCCAAGTCCAAAACATATATCTAAAATATTTACTTGATCTTTTTGTTTATGAAAAGTAAATGCAGGAATTACATGTTTAGATAAAGTCTCAAAAACAGCACCATCATCTATATTATGATAATGCTGTTTATACTCTTTTGAATAAAGAGTGTTTGAGCCATCTTTTGTAGTTACAAGTGAATACACTATACTTCTAGCTCTTTTAATTTATCTTCTGGTAAGAATAACTCTTTATTTGACATTACACCAATTTCTGAATTTAGAATATCTTGAGCTATTTGTTTTGCTTCATCTAGTGAGTGCATTTTATACGTACCACATTGAAACTTATTTAATTCAGGAATATCATTTTGAGATTTTACTTTTAAAACATCTTCCATAGATTTTCTCCATGCACTTGCAACCTCTTCTTCACTTGGGCTACCTAATAAACTCATATAAAAACCAGTTCTACATCCCATTGGTGAAACATCAATAATTTCAACCTTATCTGAGTTTAAATGGCTTCTAATAAAACCTGCGAAAAGATGTTCTAATGTATGAATACCTTTTTCTCCTAACATTTTTTCATTTGGAACACAGAATCTTAAATCAAATACTGTTATAACATCCCCCGCTGGTGATTTCATTGTTTTTGCAACTCTTACAGCAGGTGCTGGCATAATTGTATGATCAACTCTAAAACTATCTAATAATGGCATTTTAAACCTTTCAAATTTAATTATAATTTGAATTTTAGCTAAATAAAGGTAAATGAGTGATTAGTATTAATAAGTAGTATATTTTCAAAGAATATAAGAAGAAGAGGTTTTAAACCTCATTTTCTTCTTTTAAATCTTCAACTTCATCACTATAGTCCATAGCTGCCCATCTTTGAAGTTGTCTATATCTATATTGTGCATCTTTTTTATTTTTTTCAAGTAAAAAGTCTGCATGTTCTGGATTTAGTTTCTTTAAAGATCTATATCGATTCTCTCTTAATAAAAACTCTTCATATTTTTCCCATTTAGGTTTTTTCCCAAATATTTTAATAGGATTTTGACCCTCTTTTATTTTTCTTGGGTCAAATATATAAATTGGCCAGTATCCACTATCTGTTGCAAGTTGACCTTGTTCTACTGATTTCATTAATCCACCTTGAATTCCATGGGCGATACAAGGAGAGTAAGCAATAATTAAAGATGGGCCGTCATACTCTTCTGCTTCTTTCATGGCTTGAAGTGCTTGTTTTTGATTTGCTCTTGAGTTTATTTGTGCTATATAAATATTTCCATATGTCATAGAGATATAACCTAAATCTTTTTTAGCATTTGATTTACCATCATTTGTAAAATCTGCAATTGAACCAGCACGAGCAGCTTTTGATGACTGGCCACCTGTATTTGAATAAACTTCAGTATCAACTACTAAGATATTTACATTTGCACCAGTTGATAAAACATGATCAACACCACCATATCCAATATCATATGCCCAACCATCTCCACCAATCATCCATTGAGATTTTTTAACAAAATATTTTTTTAAATTTAAAAGTTCTTTTACCCCTTCTAAATCTTGATTAACTTCTAATTGAGGTACAAGTTTATCTCTTACTTCTTGAGTTTTTGCCCCATTATTTTTATTTTCTAGCCACTCTTTATATAGAACTTTTAGTGGATTATTTACTTTATCCATAGTTTTAATCATAATTTGTGCAACTCTATTTCTAATAGTTTCCATTGCAGCATGCATACCATAACCAAACTCTGCATTATCTTCAAAAAGTGAGTTTGCCCAAGCTGGACCTTCACCTTTCTCATTTTTTGTATATGGCGTTGATGGAGCAGAACCTGAATAAATTGATGAACATCCAGTTGCATTTGCAATCATCATTCTATCACCAAATAGTTGTGTTGCTAGGGTAATGTATGGAGTCTCCCCACAGCCAGGACATGCTGAGTGATACTCAAATAAAGGTTGCGCAAATTGTGAATTTTTAACATTTGAAGCTTCTACTAAATAATCTTTATAAGATACATCATTAAATAAGTAATCAGCATTCTCTTGCTCATTATTTTCATCTTCTTCATTATATGGTACCATCTTAAGAGATTTCTCTTTTGTAGGACATATATCAACACAGATATTACAACCTGTACAGTCTAAAATAGAGACTTGAATTTTGTATTTTAAATCTTTTTCTTTGAACTCTTTGCCTTTTGCATCTAATGCTTGATTTTTTATTCCCTCAGGTGCATTTTCAAACTCTTCTTTATCCATTAAAAAAGGTCTAATTACTGCATGTGGGCACTCAAAAGCACATTGATTACACTGAATACATGTATCGCTGTTCCATTTTGGAACCATTGTTGCAATACCTCTTTTTTCATATTTTGTTGAACCATTTTCAAATGTTCCACACTCCATACCAAGATCAACAATAGTAGATACAGGTATTTCATCACCTTTTGCTGCATTTACTACTTTTGCAAAACCTTCAACATATTCACTTCCATTGTATTTTGAATTTATAGTTAAAGAACCGCCCTCAAGATTTGACCACTCTTTTTTTACTTCTACTTTTTCAACTCCATGTTCTCCTTGGTCAATTGCTTGATAGTTCATATTTACTATCTCTTCACCTTTGTTTCCATATGCTTTTTTATCATACTCTTTCATATACTCTTTTGCTTCTTCATATGGAATAACATTTGCAAGTTTAAAAAATGCTGCTTGCATAATAGTATTTGTTCTATTTCCTAAGCCAATATCATGGGCTAATCTTGTTGCATTAATTATATAAAAGTTTATATTTTTATCTGCAAGAAGTTTTTTTACTCTATTTGGTAGTTTATTCTCTATTTCATCTTTTGAATGAATTGAGTTTAATAAAAAAGTACCATTATCTTTTAATTTATCAACTACTTCGTATTGTTCTAAGTAAACCTCTTTTGAACAGGCTACAAAGCTTGGATTTGATACAAGATAAGTTGATCTAATAGGGTTTTTGCTAAATCTTAAGTGTGATCTTGTATATCCACCACTTTTTTTAGAATCATATGCAAAATATGCTTGTGCATAAAGATCTGTTTTATCACCAATAATTTTTACAGAGTTTTTATTTGCACCTACTGTTCCATCTGCTCCAAGTCCATAAAAAAGACATTCTGTTACATCTTCAACAACAGAAATATTCTCTTTTACATCAATTGAAGTATTTGTTACATCATCAATAATACCAACAGTGAAGTTATCTTTTGATTTATTACTTGCTAAATTATCAAAAAGTGCAATAATTTGGTTTGGTGGTACATCTTTAGAAGAAAGACCATATCTTCCTCCAATAATTTTTGGTTGATTTTTTTGTCCATAAAATAGTGATCTTACATCAAGATATAGTGGTTCTGCTAAACTTCCTGGCTCTTTTGTTCTATCAATTACACATATTCTTTCTACACTTAAAGGTAAAACATTCATAAAATATTTTGCAGAAAATGGTCTATATAAATGAACACTTAAAAGACCAACTTTTCTATTTTCTGTTTTTCTTAAATAATCAATTGTTTCTTTTATAGCTTCTGTAACTGAACCCATTGCAACAATAACATCAGTTGCATTTTCATCTCCATAATATGTAAATGGAGCATAGTTTCTACCTGTAACTTTAGATATTTCACTCATATATTCATTTACAATATCAGGAAGTGCATTATAGTATCTATTTGCTGCTTCTCTTCCTTGAAAATAGATATCATCATTTTGAGCTGTTCCTCTAGTAATTGGTGATTCAGGATTAAGTGAACTATCTCTAAATTTTTGTACAGCATCGTAATCAAGAAGTTTATCAAATACTTCATATGGCATTACTTCAACTTTATTGATTTCATGAGAAGTTCTAAATCCATCAAAGAAGTGTAAAAAAGGAACTCTTCCTTTTATGGCACTTAAGTGTGCAACACCTCCTAAATCCATAACTTCTTGTACAGAACCAGTTGCAAGCATTGCAAATCCTGTTGCTCTTGTACTCATTACATCTTGATGATCACCAAAGATAGATAATGCATGAGTAGCTAATGCTCTGGCACTTACATGTATAACCCCAGGTAATAATTGTCCAGCAACTTTATACATATTTGGTATTTTTAAAAGCAAGCCTTGTGAAGCTGTATATGTAGTAGTTAGTGCTCCTACTTGTAATGAACCATGAAAAGTTCCAGCAGCACCAGCTTCACTTTGCATCTCTATTACTTTTACTGTAGATCCAAAAAGATTTTCTTTACCTTGAGTAGCCCATTTTTCTGTTATATCACCCATTTGTGATGAAGGTGTGATAGGATATACTCCAGCAACTTCTGTAAAAGCATAAGAAACATGTGCAGCAGCTTCATTCCCATCCATAGTAGCAAATTTTTTTATCATTATCTATCCTTAAAATTCTATCAATTTTATAAATAATAATTAAAGTTGACTTAATAAAGTATTAATTCCTAGAATAATAAGTTTAAATTAAAAGTACTATTTACAGATATTACTTATAAGTTTTACAGCATCAAATGAACTCTTGGTAATAAAGTTTGTATACTCTTTTAATTCTGCTTCTTCTCCATATCCACATAAAACACCAACAGAATTAATATTTGATTCTTGTGCACAAATTAAATCTAATTTTGTATCTCCAATCATCCATACATTATGTTTTTTTTCATCATAATTCATTAAATCTAAAGTTTTCAAAATTGGTTCAGGATGTGGTTTTGGATTTTCTACATTCTCTCTACCTGTTATATGTTCAAAATAGTCTAAAATATTTAAGTGTTTTAATAAAGGAGTTGTATATAAAGCAGTTTTTGTAGTAACAATTGAAAGTCTAGCAAATTTTGATGCAAAATCAAGGCACTCTATTACTTCTTCTAAAAGTTTTGTTTGTTCTATTGAAACAGTTTTATATTTTTGTTTGTATGCATCAACAAAATCCCAAACTTTTAAATCATCAACCCCTAAATCTTTGTACATAATATCAAGGGGATAGCCTATTAATTTTTTAATATCTTCATCTTCTCCTTGAAAATCATATGCAAGTTCTTCAAATGTATGTCTAAAGCAGCTTATAATAGCAGTAGTTGAATCAATTAATGTTCCATCTAAATCAAATAATATAATATTGTTTTTTTTCAAATTTATTCCTTATTTATTTTTTCCCAATGAATTTGATTATGCATTATACCTAAAAAAGTTGGCTCAATATTTTTAATATCTTTATTAACAACAGTAATTGAGTTTGGTATAAATAAAAATAGATAAGGCAAATCATTGGTTATTTTTCTAAATATTCTTTTATATATTTTAGAGAGTTCTTTTTTATTTATAGTTTTAGCACCTTTTTCTATTAATTTATCAAGCTTTTTATTCTCATAACTTGTAAAATTGAATCTTCCTATTTCTTGTGAATTGCTATGCCAAATAGGATATGCATCTGGCATTAAAGGTAGAGACCAAGCAAGAAGAAGTGTTTCAAATTTTCTTGGGTGAACAACTGTATTTAAAAAAGCTTGCCACTCCAATACCCTAATTTTAACATTTACTCCTACTTTTTTTAGTTGATGTTGTAAAATTTGAGCTGCATTTATTCTTATATCATTTCCTGTATTTGTTGTTAATTCAAACTCCAATGGATTATTTTTGTCATAACCTGCTTTTTTTAATAACTCTTTTGCTTTTTTTATATCTTGTTTTATAGGTTTAATAGATTCATCATAAGCAAAAGTTCCAGGTAAAAATGGACCGTTACAAACTTTACCATGACCAAAAAACAAAATATCAACCATCTCTTGTCTATTTATTGCTAAAGAGAGTGCTTTTCTAACTTTTATATCTTGAAATTTTTTATTTTTTAGATTAAATGCCATGTATGTATATGAAAATGCAGGCTCTTCAATTACTTTATAGTTTTTATAAAACTCTTTGTTAACTTGTCTGTCAATTTGAATAGGAGTTAAAGAAGAAACATCTAATCTCTTTTGCTTTAACATTAAAAATGATGTTGTTGTATCAGGATAAAATTTATAATGAATTTTATCAATTTTTGGTTTTCCTTCAAAGTATTTTTCATTTGCATTTAAGACAATATCTGAAGAGTTTTTTAATGAATTTAGTTTATAAGGTCCTGTTCCAATGGGATTTTTATTAAATTTACTTGTCATTAAATCTTTTTCATCTTTTAAAAGGTGATAAGGTAAAAGACCAATTAACCAAATTTCTAAAGCTTTAAAGTAAGGTTCTTTATACTCTATTTGTAGTTTATATTTATCTAAAACTTCTACACTTTTAACTTTTTTATAGTTTGAAGCAATTGAGGTATAAACTTTAGGATTTTTAATAGTTTCATATGTAAATAAAGCATCTTTTGCAGTAACTTCAACTCCATCATGCCAAAGAACACCTTGTTTTAGTTCTATTATTAGTTTTGTATCAGTTTGAAAATAGAATTTTTTTGCAATATCAGGTACAATATTTCCATGTTTATCATATTTTAATAATCCATTAAAAAGCCACTGGCTAATTTGACTGCTTGCGCTATCATTTGATAATATGGGATTTAATCTACTAGGACTTGAGCTAATAGATAGATTTAATATACTTGCAAATAAAAAATTAAAACTAAATAGAATTAAAAGAATTGTTTTTTTCATAATGTATTGTAGTGTTTTTTCTTAAAAAAGTGCATAAAAAAAGGAAGCAAGTATTTTGCTTCCTTTGTAAAAACATATAAAAATAGTAGATTATCTTTTTGAGAACTGTACTGATTTTCTTGCTTTTTTTCTTCCGTATTTTTTTCTCTCAACGCTTCTTGCATCTCTTGTTAATAAACCATATGGTTTTAAAATTGCTCTAAATTGCTCATCATAAGCAACTAAAGCTCTTGAAATACCGTGTCTTACTGCATCTGCTTGTGCAGAATATCCACCACCTAGTGTTTTAACTACGATATTTACAGAAGTTTCTTGTTTTGATACTTCTCATGGTTGTGTAACTCTTTTTTTAATTGATTCAAGACCACCTAACCACTCATCTAAAGATTGACCGTTGATTGTAAGTTGACCATTACCATTCTCTAGCCATACTTTAGCTACAGCTGATTTTCTTCTTCCTGTTGCGTAAACTTTTGCCATTAGTCTTATCCTTTAATTTGCGCAGTATGAGGGTGCTCAGAACCTGCATATACTTTTAATTTTTTTAACATATCTTTACCAAGTTTTGTTTTTGGTAACATACCTCTAGTAGCTAATTTATATAATTTCTCAGGGTTTTTTTCAAACATGTCTGACATTTTGTGAGTTTTAGTACTTCCAAAATATCCTGAGTGAGTATAATAATTTTTGCTTTCTAGTTTATTTCCAGAAAATTTTGCTTTTGAAGCGTTAATAATAATAACGTAATCTCCGCAATCTACATGAGGAGTGTAAGATGGTTTATGCTTACCTCTTAAGATAGTAGCAACTTCAGTAATAATTCTACCAAATACTTTATCAGTTGCATCTACTACTACCCAATCTCTCTCGATTTCGTTAGCTTTTGCCATTTGAGTAAATTTCATTTATTTCTCCGATTTGATTAATGAGGTGAAATAATAGTCTAATAAAACTTAATAAATACTTAAATTAAGTATTTTTTAATATTTTATTATAAATTCTGAACCATGATGAAGTCTACTTTTAATTTCAAGGCTAAAATTATGTAATGATAAGATTGATTGAACGATAAAAAGTCCAAGACCCAAAGAGTTATTCCATCCATTTTTTGATACTCTATAAAATTTTCTATTGATCAAACTTAACTCTTTCTCATCTATTCCAATGCCTTTATCTATGATACTTACTGAAGAGGGTGCAATTTTAATTATTACATCATTTTCTGAATACTTTAAAGCGTTTTCCACTAAGTTTGATATTGCCATTTCCATCAAAGTTTCATCAAGTTTTAAAGTTACATCTTCTCCTTCTATAATAATTTCATGATCTTTATATTTATCTTTTAAATCAGATACTACACAATCACAAAGTTTTTTTATTGAACAGCTTTGTGTTGTGATTTGTTGTTTACCCTCTTCAAGCTTTAATGATAACCTTAGTTTGTCAATAATTTGTGACATTTTATTACCATTTGTTTGAATTTTATGAAGAAATTTTTTTCTCATATTTTCAGGTAAATCCAAATCTGTTAATAAAGTTTCACTATATCCAGAAATAATTGCTATAGGATTTTTAAATTCATGGGATATGGCTGAAATTATTTCATCTTTTTGTCTATTTGCAAGTTTTAGTTTTGCTGTTTGTTTTGATTTTTGTTTCTCTTTTTTTGAAAGTTTAGAAGAGACTTTGTTTAAAAATCTTGCAATTTTATTGAACTCTTGTGTATAGTTTGAACTTATTTGATAGTTTGGTCTTCCATCACTTAAATCAATTAAATATTTCAATATAGCATCTGTTTCATTTTTTATTTTAATACTAATAAAATAAGTAGCAAAAAATGCTAAAATCAAAAATATTGTAATTATTGCTATGACGTGAAAAGATAAATTAAAAAAATTTTCTTGAATTTTATCTGTATAATCAGCAAGTCTTATATAATAAGTAGAACCATTTAGTTTAATTTTTTTTGCTACATACAAAAGCTCTTTATTTATTGAATGGGAAAATCTTATACTTTTCCCATAATCATCATATCTAGCATGAATTATTTCATCTCTTTTTAAGTGATTATCCATAGATTCTTTATCTTTATCACTTTCTGTAAGAACATTTCCTTTTTCATCAATTATTGTAATTCTAAGCTTAGTTTTGTTTTTAAATTTGTTTACAATTTTTTCTATATCTTTAATATTATTTAGTACAAGTGAAATTGAATCAATATTTTGAGAAAGGTTTTTTTCTATTTGTTCCATATAGATATTTTTTGACCAAAAGTAAGTAGTAAAACTAATACTTAAAAATATAAGAAAAAATATAATAATAAAGGTTCTTAAGAAAAGTTGATGAATTTTTAACAAAAGATATATCCCTCACCTCTAATAGATTTTATATACTCTTTTTCACCATTTGGGTCAATTTTTGCTTTTAATCTTTTTACTGCAACATTTACTGTTTTTAGCTTTTTTTCAATTGAGTCTTCCCATACAGTATTTAATAAATGCTCCCTTGACATTAAAATATCTTTATTTTTTATAAACTCTAGGAGTAAATCATGTTCTAAATGTGTTAAATCAATAGCTTCATTATTAATATAAAATCTTTTATTATTTGCTTTATATACAATATCTTTGACTTTTAAAACCTCTATATCTTTAGATGTTCTTTTTAATACAGCTTTTACTCTTGCACATAACTCTTTTAGATTAAATGGTTTTGTAATATAGTCATCTGCATATGCTTCAAAACCTTCTAAAATATCTTCATCTTTATCTTTTGCAGTAACATAAATTACTGGATTTGTATAACCATTTGATCTTATTTTTGAAATAAAAGTAGCACCATCAATACCAGGAAGATTTCTATCCATTAAGATTAAATCAACATTCTCTTCATCTAAAATTTTATCAATTACTTTATTAATGCTCAAACATCCAATTGTTTCGTAACCATCTTTTTGTAATGTATATTCAAGTAACTCTAAAATATCTTCTTCATCTTCTACAATTAGTATTAATTTATTTTTCATCTATTTCTTCTTTTATAAAAATATCTTTTTTACTTGGAGAGTATTTTATAGCAAGTATTCTAAATATAAAGAAAATCAAAATCACAAATAGTAAAAAAAGTATAGTAAAATAGTCTTTTTCTGAGCGAGAAGTATAAATAATAACATCTCTTATTAAAAAAATAATAAATATATCAATTACATATCTAAGCCTTAATTTTGCTTTTTTTATAAAATCAGAAATCATCTTCATAACTTCCATTATGACTATAAACTCTAACATTAAAACAATTGTTTTTTGGAAATCTAGTTTTGCAGCAAGAATTATTATAAAAATAACAGTTGCTGCAAGAAATTCATAATTATTCTCAAAATAATTTCTAATTTTTAATATGGCTTTTCTCATATATTATTGTTCTAATTCTCCACCTATGTATGCAAACACAATTAAGTTTGCAATACTTGTAGCTCTATCAGCGCATTTTTCTAGTTTTCTTAAACTACTTAGTAAGTTAAA
>Ga0163223_100615_pt1 | contig 11011 bp, 11 predicted proteins | sample MSEWel2016_02_17_2_FD_113147 | JGI IMG/M metagenome (GOLD analysis project Ga0163223, IMG submission 113147) | Subsurface microbial communities from deep shales in West Virginia, USA - MSEEL Well Study Marcellus 5H_2016_02_17 ...
ATACGAGCCCCGACGTCACGCTGGAAGAGGATTTGAACCGGCGGGACCTGACCATCAACGCCATGGCCGAGGACGAGCATGGCCAACTGATCGACCCCTACGATGGCCAATCCGATCTGTCGGCACGTCAACTCCGCCACGTATCCTCCGCTTTCGCCGAAGACCCGTTGAGAGTACTGCGTGTGGCCCGTTTTGCCGCGCGCTATGCCGATCTCGGCTTCAGCGTTGCCGCTGAAACGCAGGCATTGATGCGCCAGCTTGCCGAATCAGGCGAGCTTCAGGCGCTGACACCGGAACGCAGTTGGAAGGAAATTTCACGCGCGCTGATGGAGCCCCGTCCAGACGTGTTCGTGCAGGTATTGCACGATTGCGGCGCGCTGAAGGAGCTGTTTCCGGAAATCGAGCGGCTGTTCAACGCCCCGCAATCGGACGTGCAAGGTTGCGAAACTACTGCCGCCGAGCATTTGCTCAGGGTGATGCGTGAATGCGCGGCGCATCAGCAACCACTGCCGGTGCGCTGGACTTGTTTGTTGCTGCCTCTGGGACAGCCGGCTACACCGGGTGACTCGGCGTCAGAGCCACACAAACGGGAACTGCAGCAAATCGAAGCCGTCAACCGCCGTTACAAGGTTCCGCGAGATTGCCAGGAATTGGCCATGCTGACTGGTGAGTTTCTCGCGTTCAGCCATGGCGCGTTGACGCTGTCGGCGCTCATGCTGTTCGAACTGCTACAGCACTTCGACATCTACCGCCGCCCGGAGCGCTTCGAACTGTTCCTTGCCGTCTGCGAAATGGACGCGCGGGCCCGTGCTGACTTCGCGACTGGCGGCTATCCCCAAGCCGATTATTTGCGAGGTGCCGCTGAGTCAGCCCGAGCGGTACAGGTGAAGCCGTTAATTGAGCGAGGTTATAAGGGCGCGGAGCTGGGCGAGGCGCTCAAACTCGAACGTCTGGAAGCGGTTCGGCAGTATTGCGACAAAGCACACTCCGACTGACTCATGCCCCCAACGCCACACGGCACGATTGATCAGCGGCGTAGATGGTTGCTGGCGTGGCCGTCAGTCGTGCAACAGGGCGAGCGGCGTCAGCTCCGCTCCTTTCCATTGAAAAGCCACAGGCCAGAGCTTTTGCTCGATCGCCGAATCCCGCCAAAGCTCGGCAAAATTGCACCCCGCGATCGGATGCTGTACGTCCGGCGCCAGCAGCGCCAACGGCCAGAGCACGAAGGCATTCTTCAGCGTCTCAGGGCGCGGCAGTTCCAGCCCATGAAAATTGCCCACCAGATCGCCAAACATCAGCACGTCGATATCCAGCGGCAGGCCTTTGCGATCCGGCGCGTAGCGACCATTGTCCGCCTCGATGAACTTGAGCCGACGATCCAGCTCCATCAGCGGCAATTCGGTAGTTCCGCAAACGACCAGGTTGTAGAAATTGTCGCCCTTGTAACCCACCGCCAAGCTTTCGAAGACAGGCGAGCAGCGCATGTCGCCAAGCAACTGCTCCAGCGCATCGAGACCGGCGGTCAGGTTATGTTCACGCCTGTTGTTGCTGCCCAGCCCGAGCAGTACGCGAGTCAGCGGCATCCGCGTTCGATCTCCACACCCAACGCCGAAGCGCGAGTATTGACGCCAGGTTTGGTGACCCGCAGCCTCAGCCAAGGAATGCCGAATTGGCTCATCAGACTGGCAGCCAACCGCTCGGCGAAGGTTTCGACCAGCTCGAAGCGAGAAGTCTGTGCGAAGCGATCGATGGCCGCGGTCACTTCGGCGTAATCCAGCGCCTTGTCCAGCTCGTCATTCTCTGCGGCAGGGCGAATGTCCCAGCCGAGCGTCAGATCCAGACGCAAGCACTGCCGAATGCCCCGCTCCCAATCGTAGGCGCCGATCAGCGTGTCCACTTCCAGCCCCTCGATGAAAACTGTATCCACGCAACTCTCTCCCACAGCACGACAATTCCAGTACGCGCCGTTAGACTCAGGAGCTCCCTGCCCCGGATGGATGTCATGTTCTGGCAACTGACACTGCTCGCCTATCTGACCGGCTCGCTATCATTCGCCATTCTACTCAGTCGCCTGGCGGGTGCTCCCGATCCGCGTGCCGGCGGCTCCGGCAATCCCGGCGCCACCAACATGCTGCGGCTTGCCGGTAAACGTCTGGCAATCACCACCCTGATCGGCGATCTGCTCAAGGGCCTGCTGCCGGTTTTGCTCGCTGCGGCTTTGGGCCTTTCTATCCAGCAGCAAGCCTGGATCGCGCTCGCAGCGGTGCTCGGCCATCTGTATCCACTGTACTTTCGCTTTCATGGCGGCAAGGGCGTGGCTACCGCCGCCGGCGCCCTGCTCGGACTTCACCCACCGACCGCACTGCTCGCGCTGATCATCTGGCTGCTGGTGCTCAAAGCGACTCGCACCAGCTCACTGGCAGCACTTGCTGCATTACCGCTCTGTCTGCCCTTTCTGGCCTGGCAACAGTCTGGCGCGCTCTTGCCCATGATCGTGCTGGCCGCGCTTATCGTCTGGCGTCACCGAATCAATTTGCGCGACCTGTTCGCAGGCACGGAGCGGCATTTCTAGACGATTTCTTGTGTCATACAGCTGGCAACGTCTCCATCGGCCAGCGCGCCTGAACCGAGATTTCCGGCCCATCCTGCTGACCAGCCAGCAATCGCTGACAACCAGCGTACGCGATCATAGCGCCGTTATCGGTACAGAAACGTGGCCGCGCATAGAACACCTTTCCGCTCAACTCACCGAGCATGGCTTCGAGACTCTTACGCAGCGCCGAATTGGCACTCACGCCGCCGGCGATCACCAGACTCTTGAGGCCCGTCTGCTTCAAGGCACGCTGGCACTTGATGGTCAGCGTCTCGACGACGGCCTGCTGAAAGGCCAGCGCGATATCGCAACGAGTCTGCTCGCCGTCGTCGCCAGCGTTACGGCATTGCTGCCAAGTAGTCAGGGTCGAGGTTTTGAGGCCGCTGAAGCTGAAATCCAGCCCCGGGCGATCGGTCATCGGCCGTGGGAAGGTGAATCGGCCCGGTGTCCCGCGCTCGGCAAGCGCAGCGATTTCCGGGCCACCCGGATAGCGTAAGCCCATGAGCTTGGCCGTCTTGTCGAACGCCTCGCCGGCGGCGTCGTCCACCGACTCGCCCAGCAGTTCATAACGGCCGATACCATCGACACGAACCAGCTGCGTATGGCCACCGGATACCAGCAATGCGACGAAGGGGAACGCCGGTGGATGCTCTTCGAGCATCGGCGCCAACAGATGCCCTTCCATATGATGCACCCCGACCGCCGGAATGCCCCAGGCAAAGGCCATCGCCTGCGCACAGGACGCACCGACCAGCAACGCCCCAACAAGGCCGGGACCAGCCGTGTAAGCAACCGCATCGATCTGGCTCGAATCGCGTCCGGCTTCGTCGAGTACCTGACGGATCAGCGGTAACATGCGTTTGACGTGATCACGCGAGGCCAGCTCCGGCACCACGCCGCCATAGACGCGATGCAGGTCGATCTGGCTGAACAAGGCGTCGGCCAGCAGGCCGTGTTCGCTGTCGTACAGCGCGACGCCGGTCTCGTCGCATGATGTTTCCAGCCCCAGCACCAGCATGGGCACAACCTTCAGAGAAGCGAATGAAGCCGCGCATATTAATCGCCGCGACCTTCGACCGACCAGCGCTTTTCGCTCAGCGGGCTTTGCATTCCCCGTGACAAGGCGTTAACATCCGCAACCCTTAAAACCAGCGTGCTCGCGAACATTTGCCGAAGCGCGTTGTAACCGGTAAACAAGTGAAGGTACGTCCTGGATGCCCAACGTTAAAGTTAAAGAGAACGAACCATTCGACGTAGCTCTGCGTCGCTTCAAGCGTTCTTGCGAAAAAGCCGGCGTGCTGGCCGAAGTCCGCAGCCGTGAGTTCTACGAGAAGCCCACTGCCGAGCGCAAGCGTAAAGCTGCTGCCGCAGTCAAGCGTCACGCCAAGAAAGTGCAGCGCGAACAGCGCCGCAGCGTTCGCCTGTACTAATCCAGTACAGCTGAACCTGCATCAAGCCCGGCCTATGCCGGGCTTTGCATTGAAGGAGACTCCGCTTCGCCAGCCGGCGAATGGTCGGAGTTTTTTTCATTCCGGCCCGAACACTGCGAGCGTATTCTCATACCCCTATGGCCGGCCTGATACCGCAATCGTTCATCGATGACCTCTTGAACCGCTCCGACATCGTCGAAGTGGTGAGTTCGCGTATCCAGCTGAAAAAAACCGGCAAGAACTACACCGCCTGCTGCCCGTTTCATAAGGAAAAGACCCCGTCGTTCAGCGTCAGCCCCGACAAGCAGTTCTATTACTGCTTCGGCTGCGGCGCCGGCGGCAACGCCCTCGGCTTCGTCATGGATCACGACAGCCTGGAATTCCCCCAGGCCGTCGAGGAACTGGCCAAGCGCGCCGGCATGGAAGTGCCCCGCGAAGAAAGCGGCCCCGGACGCAAACCGCGTCAGCCGGTGGACTCGCCGCTCTACCCGCTATTGGATGCCGCCGCCGAGTATTACCGTCAGGCGCTCAAGGGACACCCGGCCCGCAAGGCCGCGGTGGAATACCTCAAGGGCCGCGGCCTGTCCGGCGCGATTGCCCGGGATTTCGGTCTCGGTTTCGCGCCGCCCGGCTGGGACAACCTGATGAAGCACCTGGGCGGCGACGCCCTGCAGCAAAAGGCGATGATCGATGCCGGCCTGCTGATCGAAAACGCTGAAACCGGAAGAAGCTACGACCGCTTCCGCGACCGCGTGATGTTTCCCATCCGCGACAGTCGAGGACGCATCATTGCTTTCGGCGGCCGAGTGCTAGGGGACGATAAGCCGAAGTATTTGAACTCACCGGAAACACCCGTCTTCCACAAGGGCCAGGAACTCTATGGCCTTTACGAAGCGCGCAAAGCCAACCGCGACCTGGACGAAATCATGGTCGTGGAAGGCTATATGGATGTGATCGCACTGGCCCAGCAAGGCCTGCGCAACGCCGTTGCCACCCTCGGCACAGCCACCAGCGACGAACACCTCAAGCGACTGTTTCGCGTCGTGCCAAGCGTGCTTTTCTGCTTCGACGGCGACGCAGCGGGCCGCAAGGCCGCCTGGCGAGCGCTGGAATCGGCGCTACCGAATCTGCAGGACGGCCGGCGTGCACGCTTTCTGTTCCTGCCAGAAGGCGACGATCCGGATACCCTGGTGCGCCGCGAAGGCACCGACGCCTTTCTCGCGCGCATTCAACAGCAGGCACAGCCGCTCGCCGACTACTTTTTCCAGCAACTCAGCGAAGAAGCCGACCCACGCTCGCTGGAAGGCAAGGCCCACCTGGCCACACTGGCGGCGCCACTCATCGAAAAAATACCGGGCGCCAACTTGCGCGCTCTGATGCGCCAGCGCCTCGGCGAGATTACCGGATTGCATAGCGAAGCACTTCAGCAGATGAGTGCCGCATCACCGGGTGCAGCCCCGGAATACGACGACAGCGTCTATTACGACACCGGCTCTGGACACGACGAAGGCGACTACTACGCCCCGCCGGAACAGACTCAGCCAAAGCGCAACGGCAAGAAAGAATGGAAGAAAGACTGGAAAAAGCCCGGCCAGCAGCCAGACTTCAAAGCCCGAGCGCCAAGAAAACCAGCCACCGTAGAGCCGCCGGCTCTGACTACACTGCGCACGCTGCTGCATCATCCGGAGCTTGCCCAGAAAGTCGAAGATGTGAGTCATTTCGCCGCAGAAGACGACACCTACGCTCAGTTGCTCGTCGCGCTTCTCGGCACGCTGCAGAAGAATCCCAAGCTACGCAGCCTGCAATTGATTGCTCGCTGGCATGGAACCGACCAAGGGCGTCTTTTACGCGCACTTGCGGAGAAAGAATGGCTGATCTCGGCCGATAACCTTGAACAACAGTTTTTCGACACCATTAAGACTCTGGCCGCCAGACAACGTGAACGCAGCCTTGAATCGCTGCTCCGCAAAGCTCGCCAGGGTGAACTCAGCGCAGAGGAGAAAGACCAACTGCGCAACCTGCTAAATCGCAACTCAGCACCCGCTATAGGGCACATCTAAAAACGTAGGCGAGGCAGGCAATACAAGGAAAAAACAGGCGAGGACGCGGAATTTAGTGGGTCTAAATGAGCAGTCCGAGCCTGTTTTTAACGCAGTATTGCCAACGCAGATAGTTTTTAGAGGCGCACTAAATCGACCTCAACTGGCGCGTGAGGTCCCTGCTCAGCTATAATGCTCAGCTTGTTTTCAACCCGCCAGAACCGTCAGTGGATAGGGTTATATGTCCGGAAAAGCGCAACAGCAGTCTCGTCTCAAAGAATTGATCCAGCGTGGTCGTGAGCAGGGTTACCTGACTTACGCCGAGGTCAATGACCACCTACCGGAGGATATTTCCGATCCGGAACAGGTGGAAGACATCATCCGCATGATCAACGACATGGGTATCAATGTATTCGAGGTTGCCCCGGATGCTGATGCCCTGTTGCTGGCCGAAGCCGATACCGATGAAGCCGCCGCCGAAGAGGCCGCCGCGGCTCTCGCGGCTGTGGAAACGGATATCGGCCGCACCACCGACCCCGTGCGCATGTACATGCGTGAAATGGGCACTGTCGAACTGCTGACCCGCGAAGGCGAAATCGAAATCGCCAAACGCATCGAGGAAGGCATTCGGGAAGTGATGAGCGCCGTTGCCCATTTCCCGGGCACCGTGGACAGCATTCTCGCCGACTACGAACGCGTCACCAACGAAGGCGGCCGCCTGTCCGACATTCTCAGCGGCTATATCGATCCTGACGACGACGGCGCAGCCGCACCGCAGGAAGTCGAGCCTGTTGCACCTCAGACGACGGCAAAGCCGGCTGCGGATGACAAGGACGACGACGAAGAAGACGAGTCCGACAGCGAAGAAGAAGAAGGCGATGGCGGTCCGGATCCGGAAGTTGCCCGCGTTCGCTTCGGCGCTGTCGCCGAGCAGCTGGAAGCCGCCAAGAAAGCCCTGAAGAAGCACGGCCGGGGCAGCCAACAGGCAACCGACGCGCTGCAGGAACTGGCAACGCTGTTCATGCCGATCAAGCTCATCCCCAAGCAATACGATGCGCTGGTCGAGCGCGTACGCGGCGCCTTGGGCCAGGTCCGTGCACAGGAACGCGCCATCATGCAGATCTGCGTGCGCGACGCGCGCATGCCCCGCGCCGATTTCCTTCGTCAGTTTCCGAGCAACGAGACCGACCTGGGTTGGGCCGATCAGTTGGCCAGCAGCAAAAGCAAGTACGCTGAAGCAATTGCTGCACGCAAGGAAGACATTCAGCGCTGCCAGGAAAAGTTGCTCGCGCTGGAAGAAGAATGTGCGCTGGTGATTGCCGATATCAAGGACATCAACCGCCGCATGTCCATCGGTGAAGCCAAGGCTCGCCGGGCAAAGAAAGAGATGGTCGAGGCCAACCTGCGCCTGGTCATCTCCATTGCCAAAAAGTACACCAACCGCGGCCTGCAATTCCTCGACCTGATTCAGGAAGGCAACATCGGCCTGATGAAGGCGGTGGACAAGTTCGAATACCGCCGCGGCTACAAGTTCTCGACCTACGCCACCTGGTGGATTCGTCAGGCGATTACTCGCTCCATTGCCGACCAGGCGCGGACCATCCGTATCCCGGTGCACATGATCGAGACGATCAACAAGCTCAACCGCATCTCCCGCCAGATGCTGCAGGAAATGGGCCGCGAGCCCACGCCGGAAGAGCTTGGCGAGCGCATGGAAATGCCCGAGGACAAGATCCGCAAGGTCTTGAAGATCGCCAAAGAGCCGATCTCCATGGAAACCCCCATCGGTGACGACGAAGATTCGCACCTGGGCGACTTCATTGAAGACTCCGCCATGCAATCGCCGATCGACGTGGCGACCGTGGAAAGCCTCAAGGAAGCCACCCGCGAAGTCCTCTCCGGCCTCACCGCACGGGAAGCCAAAGTCCTGCGCATGCGCTTCGGCATCGACATGAACACCGACCACACCCTTGAGGAAGTCGGCAAACAGTTTGACGTCACCCGCGAGCGGATCCGCCAGATCGAAGCCAAGGCGCTGCGCAAGCTGCGCCATCCGACGAGAAGCGAGCATCTTCGTTCTTTCCTCGACGAGTAACCAAACCCCCCGGCCCCGCGCCGGGGGTTTTGCATTCAAGGCCAGGCAAAACAGCGACGTGAGCTCAGCTTCGCTTGGCGCACCCGCAACACCACCGGTATAATCCGCCGGCCTCTGAGGGCCTATAGCTCAGTTGGTTAGAGCAGAGGACTCATAATCCTTTGGTCCACGGTTCGAGTCCGTGTGGGCCCACCAACTTCAAAGCCGCGCACTGCGCGGCTTTTTCATGCACGAGGGTTGCGTCACGCGGGATGCCGACAGCTGCAGCCGCAACCCGGCAACACTTCAGCTCACCGCCCTGCCACCTGCGATGTCATGACCTTGATATCCAACTACCCGCCTCCACCTAAACACCAGAACCCACCGTGGAGAATCTTATGACCGCCCTCGTCGTACCCTGCGCGCATTGCGCTGGTCTCAACCGCATTCCCGCCGAGCGACTGAGCGAAGGACCGCGCTGCGGTCGATGCAAGTCTGCGGTTCTGGTTTCCACACCCTTTGAGTTGAGCCAGGCGAGCTTCGCCAATCAGACGAAAGGCGATCTGCCGTTACTCGTGGACGTATGGGCGAGCTGGTGCGGGCCGTGCCGCAGCTTTGCGCCGGTGTTCGAGCAGGCGGCTGCGCAGTTGCAGGGGCGCTGTCGGCTGGCCAAGCTCGACAGCGAGGCCAGCCCGCAATTGTCGACGCAACTCGGCATTCGCTCAATTCCAAGCCTGATCCTGTTCAAGGACGGGCGCGAGATTGCGCGCCAGAGCGGCGCTCTGCCGCTGCCCCAGCTGCTGGCGTGGCTCAAGCAGCAGGGCGTGCAATGAAACACTAGGACCCGAACAGCCAGCACGACAACTCTCGGGATTGCCGTGCATTGAAAAACCTGTAACAGACAACACACTTCGCGCCATGGTTCCCCACGGCGCATGTACCTCCTATCCGGATATCGCACGCAATGTTTGCCTCTGTCCGACCTCGATTGGATAATGCCGCCACTTTCACGGCGGACATTTACCGATAGTCGCTGTACAGGGACGTCGACACGCCAACAACAAGGCTCGCGGACGAGCCGGTGAGTTCTCGCGTGATTCAATTCGATATCGATCAATGGCAGGCCTGGGCTCCAGGCTTGGCAAGCGCTGATGACTGGGCGATTTGGGCCCGGAATCCGCGCGACCTCGAAAGCAGCGAGGCACAGCCGGATGTGAGCTTCCTACCGGCTATGCAACGGCGTCGGCTGAGCCGCTTGGCGCGCATGGTATTTGCGGTGTCCACGCCGCTGGCTACCGAGCAGATGCCGCTGGTCTACGCCTCCCGCCATGGAGAAACCGCGCGCACCTTTGCCATTCTTAGCGATCTTGCGCACAACGAAGCCCTATCGCCGACTCAATTCAGCCTGTCGGTGCATAACGCGATTATCGGTCTTTGGTCGATTCAGCAACGCGACACCAGCGAAATGACGGCGCTCGCAGCTGAAGGCGACGGCCTGGAGCATGCCGTGCTCGAAGCGGCCATGCTGCTTGATGAAGGTGCTCCAGCCGTTCTGGTGGTCGTTGCCGAAGACCAGACACCACCTGTCTATGCCCCCTGGATCAGCGATATCAGCTTTCCCTACGCCGTGGCGCTATTGCTCAAACCCGGCCACGGTTGGCGGCTGAGCCTCGAAACCGCCGACGAAAACAGCACCCGGGCACCCCGGCCACACGCCATCGAGCTGATTCGCGCTTTGCTCGACGGTCGCCACACCTGCACGCATCAATGGAACAGACGTCAATGGACCTGGCAGCGAACGCGCTGAACAAGCATCGCGATGCGCCATGGCTGTGGCGTTTGATCGCGACAGGACTGTCCTTTGCGCTGTTCGGCGTTGGCGGTCTTTGTTTGCGGCTGCTCGTTTTCCCTCTGCTCAACCTGCTACCCGGCGATGCGGCCATACACCGCCGACGAGCGCGTCAGACCGTGAGCCAGCTGTTCTGGCTGTTCGTCCAATTCATGTATCGCAGCGGCGTGCTGACCTATGAAGTCGAAGGGGCCGAGCGGCTCGGCCGCCCCGGGCAGCTGGTGATAGCCAACCACCCTTCGCTGATCGATGTGGTGGTGCTGATCGCGCTGATCCGCGATGCCAATTGCGTGGTCAAGCAAAGCCTCTGGGATAACCCCTTCACCCGCGGCCCAATTCGCGCGGCGCAGTACATCAGCAACAACGGCAGCGCCGAAATGCTCGACGAAGCTGCCGACGCGCTGCGACAGGACCAAACGCTAATCATCTTCCCCGAAGGGACGCGCACCACACCCGGCCAAGCCCCGCAGTTTCATCGGGGCGCGGCGGCGATTGCCCTGCGCGGCGCACGCCTGGTGACGCCCGTGGTGATCAGCGTGACGCCCACCACCCTGACCAAAGCCGAGCCCTGGTATCGCATTCCGGCACGACGTTTTCATTTTCACCTGCGTGTGGGCGAAGACATCGACCCGCAGGTTTTCGCCGCACAGGGGGCGGCGCCCATCGCCTCGCGGCGACTCAACGACCATCTGCATCGACACTTCATAAAGGAGCTCGCACTCGATGAGCCAATTACAGCTTGAAATCAAGCAACTGATCATCGACGCCCTGGGTCTGGAAGACCTCGGACCGGATGATATTCCGACCGATGAGCCGCTCTTCGGCGAAGGGCTCGGGCTGGACTCGGTCGACGCGCTGGAGCTGGGTCTGGCTATTCAGAAGCGCTTCGGCATCAAGATCGACGCCGATGCGAAAGACACCCGCAAGCATTTCGCCAGCGTCGACAGCCTGGCCGCCTACGTTAGCGCCAACCGCGCCGTCGCCTGAGGAGAGCCCAACGTGAACACCCGTGATGAAATCTTCCAG
>Ga0163223_100617_pt1 | contig 10958 bp, 14 predicted proteins | sample MSEWel2016_02_17_2_FD_113147 | JGI IMG/M metagenome (GOLD analysis project Ga0163223, IMG submission 113147) | Subsurface microbial communities from deep shales in West Virginia, USA - MSEEL Well Study Marcellus 5H_2016_02_17 ...
ATTCGAACTTTCATAGAATCAATCATCAGCCGTACCAAGCGGTCCGAGCAACTAAGGCTTGATTATTCCTTTATTTACAACTGACGACACGATATCAATGATTAAAAAAGGGGAAACTCAAATAATTCCCTTTGAATTTTCTCTTTTTAATCATTCGATCAATTCTTCAAATCGATACAGCGGTTCGTCAAGCAACATATTACCTAGTGTTTCACCGGATTTACCTTCAACCCATATTTGTACTCTTTCTATTTCAGGAAACTCTGTCAGTGTATTTACAATTGAGCTTAGGGTCATGAGTTCACCCGCGCTTCCACCTGAATGATTATCGATAAACTCTCTTGAAAAATCAACTGTGCAAAGCCCATTATCGATATTGATGCTAAGAAGTTTTGTTCCTTCAGGAATTGATGGAGACAAAGCCTCATTATTGGGACCTGCAATCAATCCATGTATAGCTGCTTCAGCAATCTCGTCATTGTAAACCGTTAAGGTCCTTACTTCTTCCCATACCTTCTGTGCATCCATGCCCGGAAAATACAAAGTCACCTCATTTTGTGTCACATCCACAGGATTGAATAAAGAATATCCTGCTGTAAAAGGTTCTTCTCCTAGTTCAAATAATTTTTCAAAGGACACGACGCCTATGTTTTCACGTATAACTCGTTGCTCGTAATAATCACTGCCTACCTGTTTATGTCTAACTGTATATTCTTTGACTCCCATATTTGTCAATTCTGCCTTCATAATTTGCCCATTAATCGTTTGAAGAACTCCGTCCTTGTCTCTTGCTTGATCTGTCCAATAAGTCCCGATAACTAAGGGCGTCTGAATCAAGGTAAGTTGATCAAACTTAGAGTCCATCATAACCTCTTCTTCTTTTGTTTGTATTAGACTATTTCCTTCAATCGTATAATTTAAGTCGATGGAATAATCCTTGTCACTTTCGCCATCTGACATATCGTCAACCATTCCACTGACCCTATAGATTCTTTTGCTTGCTTCATCAACAATAGAATCCAGTGTTGCACTGTGGCCGTATTCTGCAAATCCTTCATATTTCCATTCATAGCCTGTCGCGTCCGGTAATAACTCAGATAGGGCATCCACTTCATAGGTCGGCTCATTAATGCTCGCCACTTGTGTCAAGGCATTCCATCCAACTTCTTTTCCTGTTAACTGTGCGACAGAACGAAGAGGTACATAAGTTGTTCCATCTACAACGAAATTATCTGTGGAGACAGGGGTACCATTTACTTCTATCGTCACAATGTTTCTATGCACTCTTATCAACTCACTTAAATCCCTCCCAATAAGAGTTCCTGATAAAAAGGATAGGGACAGTAAAACAACAAAGATGAACATACCTGTGTTTTTTACTAAGTTTTTTCGCTTGTTTTTCATATGGCTCACTCCATTTCTGCTAAGTAGTTAACGTTGTCAAAACAGTTATGTGTATATTATATCCCTTTTCATATAGTCCAGCAACTACTCCAAAACTTCAGAATAATCATTTAAAAAACTCTTAATAGTATCTCCGAATATTTCGGGGGCATCTTCAAATACCGCGTGACCTGAATCATCAATAATTACAAATTCAGCATTCTTGAATAAATCCAAGTAAGTTTTGCTGGCAGCTTCTGTTTGAACAAAGTCAGCTCCCGGGTGTATTATTAACACTTCCGTGTCTAGCTCCGGAAAACTTTTAGTATAGTCATGCTTCTTACCCATACTGAAATTCATAGCCTGAATCATCCACCCACCTGCCATATTATTCTCTGGCGGCACGTATTCAGTCGCAGAATATGCCAAATTAAAATAATACTCAAGTTCATTATTTAGATTAACTAAATCTTTATCCGAGTTGTTAAAGATATTCTGATAATCAAAATATCTCTTTACAAAGTCCTCATACCCTTCTAACTCATTATCAGGCAATCGCTTTTTGATATTAGCAAATAAATCTTCTGTTTCCATTGGCATTTTCATTAGGGGCGCCGGGGCGACTAAAATAAGCTTCTCAACGTTATCCGGAAACTCAGCAGCATATAATGTGGCTAAAAAGCCACCAAAGGAGTGTCCGATTATAATCAGTTTATCTTCCCCAAGTATACGTCTGATTCTTTCAATATCTGCAATTTGAGCTGTCAATCCAAGTGTTGATTCTAATTCCAACATATTGTTGTGATAGTTTTTCGACGCAAAAGTATCAATCGGTCTAGTTGAATTACCACATCCTCTTTGATCATAATAGATAAATTGATAATCCTTACTTAATTCATTTAACCCTGTCCACTCACTTGTGTTTGGCATTCCCGGTCCGCCATGAATTATAAGAACATTGGTGCCAGCCCCTTGTGTAAAATAATGCAGCTTAATTTCCTCTTCTACTAAAAAATAATCCACACCTTTCGGTTGAGCTGGAGGCTCAAAGGATGCGCTTATATTAATACCTTTTGTAACATTTCCAACTTCATACATAGGTTGTGATGACTTGATAACAAACATAATAACGACTGCCATAATAACAACGACAACAAGGCCTAATATCAAAAGAAAGATTTTCATGAATCATCACCTTCATTTATTTTAATTGGAAGTATTATTTTAGTTATATATTTGTTTGGATTACCCCCGAAAATCATACCCGGTCCTTTTATGTATTCATCTCTAATTGGTGTTTTTACTTCATAATCATTATTTTTTGCATAGTCAAAAAGTGCTTTATATGCATTGCCTATGTTTTCATAACGACCTTTATGTATTGTTGTTATTGCTTTCATCTCCGCTAATGTTCTACAATTGATATCACTTGTACTCATTGCATTTTTGATCGGCACACATACTTCTATATTCGCCTGTTCAGAATACTCTAATTCATGATATAGGTTAAAAAAGTCTCCACTTGCCTTCCCTTTAACACTTCTAAAAATCTTTCCTGCATATTTGCCGCAATCTTCATATTTCCCAACATATCTTATAGACGCTATTTGCACACTCGGTATTTGTTCAACTTTCACTTCATAATTCATCAATAATTCCTCCTTGATAATAGTGTTAACAGAAGCATTTATTTTTTCGATGAGTTCTTTTTTTTCTTCGATTTCTTTTTGTATAAGTTGTTTTTTCTCAGTAAGAATAAAGTGTAAATCATCCTCATCAACGCAAAGAGATAAGGTGTCTTTTATCTCAGATATTGAGAAGTTTAATTGTCTTAAGCGCTTTATTAATAATGCATTTTTATAATTATGCGCATCATAGAGCCTATAAGCATTATCACTTTCTCTATCAGCCGGTACTAATATGCCTTCTTTGTCATAATACCTTAGGGCCTTAATACTTAATCCAGTTATCTTTGAAAACTCACCAATTTTATACATATTTACCTCCTATCATCACTATACATCCTCCCGTGCAGGGGAGTGTCAAGAAAAATTATTGGACCTATATTACTTTATTTGATTTGATAACATTTTAACCTTTAATTGCCCCTGCTGTCATCCTTTAAACTAATTTATCCTGAAATTCCCAAACTGCTAAAGGTAATGTTCTATTTTCTACTGCTTGGGTAATTAGTCCAAATTTCTTTGTTCTCATAGAACCGTGCTTACGTTTGCCGTACATAGCTCTTGAAATTTCTCTTCGAATTAATAATAATTCGACAACAGGTGATGTTAGAATAAATTACGGACAAGTTAAATAGAAGAATTCTTAAAGATAATGTATAATAAATTATTATTAAGGAGGTTCTATTTTATGTCAAATAAACGCAAACAATTCAGTGCCGAGTTTAAGCAAGATGCTGTTAATTATTATTATTCTTCCGGTAAATCTCAAGAAGATGTCGCCAAGGAACTCAAAATTGGTGCTTCGACACTTTCTAAATGGGTTGCTAATGCACGAGAAAATGAGGGCATTGTTCAACATCGAGGTTCTGGTAACTATTCTTCTGATTCCGAAAAAGAAATCGCTCGTTTAAAAAAGGAATTACGTGATCATAAGGACGCTTTAGATATTCTAAAAAAGGCTATAAGCATACTGAACGACTGACAGATACTATTTATTCAGCAACAAAAGATAAAGTTGAATCACATTTAGGGGAACGCAAGGTATCTGTTCACAGTGTGCTTAATCTTCTTGGCGTTTCCACTTCCGGATATTATGATTGGAGAAAGCGCAAACCTTCTAATCAAAAAAAACGTAAAGAAGTCTTAAAGGAAGAAATCAACAAAATTTATAATGAATCCCATCAAATATATGGAGCTCCTAAAATCACAGAAATCTTGGTGGCTAAGGGGCATACTATTGCCGAAAAAACAGTAGGAAATTATATGCGAGAAGAAGGAATAAAAGCCATATGGGTATCTCCCTATCTGCGTACGACTATTGATCCGGATTTTGATGACAAACTCAAAAATATTTTGAATCGAGATTTTAAACCTCTTTCTCCAAATACTGTATGGGTTACAGATATTACATATATTTATACAATGTCTGGTTTTGTATATTTAACAAGCGTCATGGATCTTTTTTCTCGTAAAATCATTGGCTGGCACTTGTCCGACAGTCTAGAAACACAACATGTCATTCGAGCCATAGAAAAAGCTAAAAAAACCCGAAAAACGAAGCAACCAATTATAATTCATAGTGATCGCGGCGTACAATATGTATCAAAACAGTATCTTAAAGCAACACCAGCAAATCAATTCATACGAAGTTACTCCAAAAAAGGAACGCCATGGGATAATGCTTGTATCGAGTCATTTCACGCCTTAATAAAGCGTGAATGGTTAAATCGATATGTAATAAAAAATATAAAACATGCACACGACTTAATTTTTGAATATATTGAGGCATTTTATAACACCATGCGAATACATAACCATTGTAACATGAAATCACCATACGACTACGAAGAAACTTTTGTAAGTTAAATCGCTAAATCAGAATATTTTCTATTTTATGTGTCCGAAATCTTGACATAAGACCAAGGCCTCGCAAACAAAAAACTGATTACACATCTGTGTAATCAGTTAACTATATCTACTTTAAGTCTATATTAATGCATTTCTATGATTTCAATAAGCTCTCCATGCCAATTATGATACCATACCTCTCCGGTATAACCATTAACACTTAACATTCCATAGGGATTATCATCCTTTACTACATGAAATGTATAATACCCATAAAATTCGTGGTATTCTTCTCCCACTTCTAATGCCTCTCCCGTTTTTATTAGGTAATCATTGGCTTCATTCATTGCTTGTTCATATGTCAAATCATTATCTATGGAAATATTGTCATTGTCAATTGCTAGGTCATTATCATAATATCCTCGGCCCATCATTCCTCTTCTTCCTATTCCTCCGTGCATTCCATACTTCAAATTCCACATCATATTCGGACCATATTCAGGATATATTTCTTTTGTGTATGGGTTGACTAATAATTCCATAGCCCCCCGTTGTGTTTCTTCCTCAATAATAGAAAAATAGTATTCACTATCCGAAAAAACGAAAATATCGCTAATCTCTAAGGGCGTTTTATAATTTTCGATATAGCTTTCTACTTCTTTTTTTAATTCTTCAATTGAATATACTTCTTCTTCTGAATCACTTATATTCCTGTATTGGGTATTAACTCCCATAAAACCTCGTATATTATTAAATGAAGTGGTTTTTTGAACATCTCTTTGATTTAATTGTGAATAAATGATTCCCAACAAGCCACCACCAATGAGAACGACACCCAAAACAATCAAAATCAGATTTGTTTTTTTCATTTTAACTACTTCCTTTCAATAACGTTTTTTTTCTTAAGGTATTCTTCTTCAGTTATTTCTCCGTTGACGTACATTTTTTTTAGTGTATTAAGTGTATCATCATTCGTAGGGCTCTGTTTTTTGTTTAATGTTACAATACCTATAACTAATAAGGCTACGCCAATGAGAATAATATAATGCCACATACTAAAGTAACCACCAAAAAAAGAGGCACATCCTCCATTACCAAACCAATTTAATCCTCGCATCATTTTTTATCACCTTTCATTCCTATTTTATTTATTTCTTTTGTTATTATTATTATGCACTCAAAATATGACACAATTATGACTGATTATAAGGAACTATTGAAATATAGGGAACGAGATCTTATACTTATATTAATACTAATTTTCATTGATTATAAAGGAGGTTTTTATATGTTTTTTGTCCCCTATATTACTTTTAACGGCAACGCTTCTGATGCAATTTCATTTTACAGCAAGGTTCTTGGTGCCCAGTCCAACCCTAATATTATGTATTACAAAGAAGCACAAGGTATGGATATTCCTTCAGGTTACGAAGATAAAATTTTACATTCCGAACTCAACTTTCCTGGAGGTAGCCTCTACATCAGTGATGCATTCCCTGGCTCAGACGTAACTTATACAGACAGCATTTCATTTACTTTGGAACCGGATTCCAAAGAATCTCTTAATACTTTATTCGATTTCTTGTCTGAAGGCGGAACCATTATACAAGCTTTAAAAGAGGAGTTCTGGGGTGCTATTTTCGGATCAGTCAAGGATAAATTCGGTATTTATTGGAGTCTCAATTATCAACTGCCCACCAAGTAATTGTATATAACTGTTTATACTTAAAATAAAATAATAACGGGCTCTCTTTAATTCGTACAAAGAGAGCCCGTTATTATATTTTGGATAACTATACATTTAACGTGTTGGGACTATTTCTAACCAATATCCATCCGGGTCCGTTATAAAATAAATACCCATTTTTTTGTTTTCATAACATATACAATCCATTTTTTCATGTAATGCATGGGCTTGGTCATAGTCATCTACTTGAAAGGCCAAATGAAATTCACAATCACCTAAATCATAGGGTCTATCCCAGTCTCTTAACCATGTCAATTCTAATTCAAAATCCGAATGGTCATTTCCTAAATATACAATAATAAAGGATCCGTCCTCTGCCTCTTTTCTTCTTTTTTCCGTTAGCCCTACTGCTTTGTTGTAAAATGCAATAGATTTTTCAAGGTTTTTCACATTATAATTTTCATGTACCATTTTAAATTTCATTTTTCTCCACCTTTCTTATATCTTTATTATCCATGTTTGGCCTTCTTCATTTATATCCATCACCTTTGCTCCTTGCAACTTGTCACTTCGTTCTCTTTTAAAACGCTGAATGATGGATGGTTTTTCCCAAAAATGCATTGGAAATATATATTGAACCGAGGCTGTATGTAATAATTTTTCTATTCCGTAATAGTAATATTCTTCTTGCCTTGGGTCCAATGGAGCAAAGGCTAAGTCAATAGAAGACCCTTTTAAGACCTCCATTTGTTGATTAAACATTTCCGTCATGTCCGCATTGTATTGTTCTGATTCGCCTGACCATAACCACCAATTTAAATCTCCTGCATAATAAATCGTTTTTCCTAAATACTCTATTAGGAAAGCGACCCCACTATCTGTTGATTTTAATGTCTTTATTAAGATAATATTTTCCATGGTATCTGTCAAGCTATATTCATTCCCAGGATCAACAACATGGGCTCGATGTGTAATCTTGTTTGCACTTATATCCGAAGATAATACAAACTCAACATCCGGGTAATCAGAAGTCAGGTCAAAAATACCCGGATTAAAATGATCATGATGCTTGTGACTGACAAATACAATGACTTTTTTATCCTTTTCTAGTTTCGGTATTGTCCCTTTATAATAATCAAACAAAAAATAGCAAGACTCCCATTCAATTAAAAAGCCGCTATGACGAATATATGTAACTTTCATAGTTTCTCCTCTCTCCCATTGTCTTTATTCATTAAAAGCAATTTATTCATAGATATGCAAAACCTTTTATAATTTAGTATTTAAGTCTCTTATCACCTGATTAAAATATTCCTGACTTTGGGCTCCTGAAATAGAATACTGATCTTCAATGACAAAAAAAGGAACCGATGATACACCTAATGATGAAGCAAGGTCTTGATCCTTTAAAACCACTTCTTTGTAGCGTTCTTGGTCAAGCGCTTCCAGGGCTTTTGTTTGGTCTAAACCAACTTCCCCTGCTAACTGTACCAAATTATCTTTAAGTCCAATATCAATCCCTTTCTCAAAATATGCAGAAAATAGAACTTCCGCCATGGCTTCTTCTTTTCCGAATTCTGCAGCATATCTAGTCAATTCGTGAGCCATACGTGTGTTGTTAGGTTTGATATTTTCAAAATCATAATCAAGTCCACTCTTTTTAGCTTCAATCATAACACTTTGATTATTCATCTTTGCTTGTTCATAGGTCATTCCATATTTTTCAGCTAAAAGTGTATTTATATCTTTATCCGGATGCGAAGTAGCTTGTGGATTTAATTGAAAATTACGATAATTCAACTCAGTCTCGTCTTTTATATCTAACTCAGCAAGGGCTTTATTTAAACGGGTCTCTCCTATATAGCAAAACGGACATGCATAGTCACTCCAAATATCTATTTTCATAACAAACTCCTTTTCTAAACTGTTTTCATAACTGGTCTCAACTTATAGAATTAATTATAGCAAATGGGATAACAATTATCAATTAATAACATTTAAACTCCTGATTCCAAGACAAGGATATGACATTGTTCTACGAATATTTATGTCGCCTTGTTGTTAATTCCAGCCAACTCCAACCCCCACAATAAAGAGAAACGCAAGGAGGTAACCATGATTATAACTCTATTTTATACTTTATCCATCCTCTCACTGATTGTTGGTACTGCAGCAATCTATCTCGCCATGATTGAATCTGTCCCGGTGTCATGGCCTTACTATCATTATTTCATTCGTAAGCCTTCGAATTGGTCCATACTTCTCTTATTATTGTCATGGTCATCACTCATTTATTTTCGAGAGAATCAATGGCCACTATGGACATTACCACCAATTATTATAGTCCTCTTTGCCTTAATCCTGACCTACAAAATGCATCAAGAAAAAGCTTTTCCATCTGTGTTTTTCCCTGAGATGTCTGATGAGCCTTATGAACTTCCCATTGAAGAGACAATGGAATTGGCTGTTATTACCTATGAAGGCATACGCAAGTGTTATCCACTAGATTATGTGATACATCACCATATTGTCAACGACCGTTTTGGGACCAAGACTGTCGCTCTTACTTATTGCGCTATGTGCCATAGCATTATCCCTTTTGATGTCACAGATATTGGGCCACTATTCGTTGCGTCCTTTAAAAACTCCAACATGATTGTCGCTGACAAAGCCACCAAAACCTTTTTCCAACAGGCAACCTTCCAATCACTAATCGGTAAACTTCACCCCACTACCCTTACGATGATACCCTTTCAGATAATGACTTGGTCCGATGTGAAAGACACAATCAAAAACCCCCTTGTCGTACATGTAACTAAGAAAGATTTCAAAGAATTTCAATTACCTATCCCCGGAATCTAGAAGAAGCTTATCGCCACCGAAGCCACACCGGGACTGTCTTCAAAGAACCGGGACAAAACCTTCCCTGCAAGGACTCGGGTCATTGGCATCTTGGAGCCCTCATTTGAAAACCACATAGTATATCTAAAAAAGACAGTTCTAAATGCATCTATCATCCATAACAAAGAACTTGGATTCTACTTGATAGCACACTCAGGAACCGTCAATGGTTATAAGGATGTTGTCAATGGTCAGCATGTGATAATTTTAAAAGAAAACAATAAGCTGATTGATCAATTATCCGAAACTCATTGGAATATGTTTGGCAAATATTTAAGCGGAAGCATACAGGCAGATCTAGATCCAATCGCTGTTTCTGATGAGTACTGGTTCTCTTGGAAGAAATTTCATGAAGATACGGAAGCGATTATGGATTTTGATTAAACTGTCAATCATTTAAAAAGCTTTTAATGGTTTAGTCCTCCTTAGTTATCTGGTCATATATCGGCAATATAGTTTCCAGCCAATTAATGCTCCCAATGTATTAAGTATTAAATCATCTACGTCAAACACCCCTACCGAGATAATGAATTGGATGGATTCTACCCCAAAACTAAAAAGGAATCCAATAATCAAAATAAAGTTTATTTTATATGCCCACGTCTTATTATGAAACAAATAGGGGATGAAAATGCCTACCGGCATAAAAACAATTATATTGCCCAATATATTAATGACAAATTCTACTAGACTAGAAAAATCGGATACTTTCAAATATTTTCCTATTGAATAAAAGGGGACCAGATTATATGCATTTATATTAGACCGAGTTCTACCTGCAATTTTTGAAATAAATCCAAAGTAGCCTATGAATCCGAGATATGCGATTAATAATATTCCTTTAACCCACTTTGATTTGTAAATTTTTCGAATTAACATTTTTTCTCTCCAATACACTTTTCTAGCCTTAAAACTAGTCGTTGAGGTTTTATTCAGTCAATACCTTACATGCACGTTTTGTTATCAATTCATTACCTAGAGACTTTTTTTTCACCGGAACAATCAAGTCTTTCACTTGCCGCTCTAATTCCCATGTCCCATCCGGCTTCATTTTACTATTCAGAAGCTTTAAGGCTTTTGACATATTATCATCCCACACTCCTTCTTTTGACAGTATCCAAAGGATTTCTAAAAAATCCGCTTTATACATATTGGGAAGCGTAAGCCGTCCAATCATAGGATGCAACAGTTGATCCGGATTATGGGAACTATAACAGACTTCATGGAGCAAAATATAATCAATACATTCTTGAATACATGACAACAGCTTTTCCGAACGCTCTTTCTCCGGAATAAAGGAAAATCCTTTTAGGAGCTTGACCACTCCCCAAAAACATGTATGTTTGCCATAACAACTCTTATTACTATAATAAGGAAATGTATGTGGCGTTTTAAAGTCGCCATCATCAAAACGCTGGTAGTGGCTAAAAAAATCAACAACACGGTCGACTCGA